>Ga0180121_10000496_pt1 | contig 16566 bp, 19 predicted proteins | sample AntDrymUQ5402106_2_FD_129676 | JGI IMG/M metagenome (GOLD analysis project Ga0180121, IMG submission 129676) | Polar desert sand microbial communities from Dry Valleys, Antarctica - metaG UQ540 (21.06) (version 2) (version 2) | ecosystem: Environmental > Terrestrial > Soil > Desert | place...
AATGTAAACACGAATGCAAAAATTTAAATCGTCCGGTTGTTCCGTGATTGACTTTTTTACAAATGGGAAGCTGATATTTATAACAAAGGCATATACTATAAATTGTCAATTTTAAATTGCCAATTCATTTTTTTAATGTCTATTAATGTCTATCTATTAATGTCTAATTATAAAGCTCAATTGCATGCTATCAGGGATTAATACTGAAACCTCGGCTCTGGGCTCACGGCTCATTGCTCTGAGCCGGGAGTGTCCTCACCAAATGCTCCCTTAACAAAATGTAGCACACATCTTGCTTGTTAATACTTTCAATCATCACCTATGCAAGTCAGATTTATTAAAAATATCCAGTTTACCAAATTGCTGAAAGCCGAAGGAAGGCAGCGAGAATTCAATTTCCGAAAACCTAATGGCCGTGGAGAAGGAACTTTTACGGTGGATGTGGTGGACGACCGGGGAAACCGGCTGATTTTCCGTATGGAAAAGGAAGACGGTGGCTGGAAAATCACACCTCAACCATTACCTGCCTGGATCACTCAAATGGAGCCAAAATTGAATGAATTAATAGAAGAAGAATTGAGGAATGCTTGAGGAGAGGTGTCAGGTATAAGGTTTCGGGTATCAGCTATCAGCTACCCTAAATTTTTTTTAAAAGGCATTCCTATGACCTTTCAAACTCTTTACTAAGTTTTACCTAACGATTAGGTAATTCACCAGGATAAACCGATTGCTAATAGCTGATACCTGATTTCTCACGCGTACCCCCACTTTTTCATAATCTCCAGGTCTTCCTTCACTGAATTTAGAGGTGCCATTCCCTGATAAGATTCCTGTTCAATAATATAATGAATCGTACCACTGTTTTTCTTTGCGTAATCAAGGATTTCTTTTACTCCGATAACCCCTGTCCCGAGTATCGTACTTTCGTAATGTTCTTCTCCTGACTTTGCTTTGATCTCGTCCTTCACGTGCAGGGAAGGGAATCGACCCGGATATTTTTTGAGTATATCCATTGCTTTTGCTCCTCCATTATACATATTGCCAATATCCAGTTGTTGCATCACCAGTGCAGGATCGGTGTTTTGGAGAATGATATCATACAAAGTTTCATTGTTCAGCTTCTGGGTGAATTCAAAATCATGATTATGATACCCGAATTTCATACCAGAACGTTTGCAAAGTTCTCCGCTTTTATTGAATACATCCAGCGTACGTCTCAACTCGTCGTAATCTTTTCTCATAGTCATTGGCAGGGAAGGACTAATTACAAATTGCTGACCGGCTACGGCTGCATCTTCTACTGTCAATTTCCAAGAATCGGTGAATTCTTTTTTTGCTGCATCCCAGTGCTGAGCTCCAAGAACCGTATGGCCGCTGGGCATATCCATACCGAGGTCAGCAAGAATCTTTTTGAAATCTGATGCTGAATGTCCATAGAATCTCCGGTTCACGTAGTTGGCGTGCTCAACATGTTTGTAACCCATTTGAGCCAGCTGCTTTAACGTTCCCAGCGGATCTTTTGTCATATCCTCGCGGATGGAATACAATTGTACACCTGTTATTTTTTTCTTTTTTGCCGCTGCGAAAAGTGGCTCCGACAGTAAGGTACTGCCAGCCAATACAAAAGTGGAATGCTTTATAAATCTCCTTCTTGAAGTATTCATTGTTCGAGTTTAAAGTTTTAAAAATAATCAAATACAATGACTGGCAAAAATTAAAGATGCACTTACTTCTTTCTCGCCATTACAAGCACTAACACTCCGGCGACCACTGCTACTCCCCCTGCATAAACCGGCCAGCCTACATGCTCTTTTTCCTTTTTATTGATTTCCAAAGGCCCCAGGTCTACAACTTTTTCTTCACGGGTAAAATTGAATCCGCGGAATATCAGCATCAGAATCCCTGCAATGATCAATACAATTCCAAGTGTTCTCATAAAATAAATTTTAAAAATGTAAAATAAAATAAATCTGAAAGTGATCACCTTCTCAACGAACTATAATCACAATATTAAAGTTTTATAACATAGAAAACTTTCATGTAAATAAAGATCAATTGCACCAGCAGATTGTAAAATGTGCTTATGTGGATGAATTTTGAACTAATATAGGAAAAGGAAGAGGGTTTCTTACAATTAAATCAACGAAATGGCGGTTGGTTTTTGTTTATCATCTAAAACATTGGAAATTTTGGCTTTCTTTCACTTTAAATATTCCAGGTTAATTCTGGTAAATTTCGATAGCCTTAAATCACATACTTTGTTGAAATTTCTTGACATCCTGTTAACCATCATACATCTGCTGCTGATCGTGTTTAATGTAACCGGTTGGATATTTCCTCGTACCAGAAAAGCACACCTGGTAACGATTATCGCTACTGCTGCCTCTTGGTTTGTACTCGGTATCTGGTATGGGATGGGTTATTGCCCAATTACAGACTGGCAATGGAGGGTGAAAGAAAAATCAGGTGAAATAAATTTACCCTCCTCATTTATTAAATATTTTGCCGATAAAATTACAGGGCATGATTTTGCTCCGACACTGGTGAACAACCTTACGCTTGCTTTTTTCCTTTTTGCTGTTATTTGTACTGTCTATACTAATTTCTTTATGAATCGACGAAAGGTTAAGGTGTAAGAAAGTAATCTGTATTCATTTGCTGATCCATAATATTTATAATATTTCCCATTCACTTAAATGTTCCTTATGAATTTTATTACATTTAGTGAATCATACTTGTAAGCGCAAATGACCCCCTGGAATAAACCGGAATAGGATGCTTTTTCATACCCTTTCCTTTAAGCCGGGTAATTAGGAAAAATATCCTTTGATAAGTTTTAGCCTTAGTTTTCAGCCAGGTCACGGTTATTGAATAAAATAACGAAATTTGTGAGTTATCTGACCATTGGTAAGTACCTCAATGCCTTTCCACAGGCAAGACTTTTATTTTACTAAAAAACTTGTAATATGCAAAACGAAAAAAATAATACTCAACCCTCCGGCAAACCGCGATTAAATGAAAAAGCAAAAGATGAAAATGTTTCTGCTGCATACAAAGAAGCTGAAAAAGATATTGAACAGGATCCGGATCTGAGCATCCATCATCCGAATGACGACCTGGATGAAGGGGAAACAGCCAGACTGGGAGATGGAAAAAATGATTTAATCTGATTTCTCTACATCCTTATTTGTACTCACTTGTTATTAAAATTTCAAATAATTTAAACTTGTTCGTTTGATAAAAAGCCCAACCCTTGCGCCTTTTTTGACATTACACTTTCAAAATTGAGTTTGCTAAGCTACTATCGTAATTACTCGCATGGTTCAGGCATATAATTTCCTCGCAAGCTGGCAATTGTTTCCTGAAAGAGGAAACTATGAGTATAGTGAAAGACCAAAGAGCGGCACCTATAAAATTTCTACTTCAGGCGAAGGACAGAAACTACAAATAGAACATAATTGGGTGAGTCTCGAAAACCAGGCTTTTGCTGCCTCTTATGATCTATTAGCAGATGGAGAACTCCATCCTTTTAGCAACAGAGACGTGGCAGACCAGGTACAGGCACTTTTTCCAGATGGGATCACTTTTGAAATTCATTTTTACCGTGGAGGTCGAATTATACTTCATGTAGTGCATGAGATTATGCCCAATGGTTATCTGAAGATCACTCAGCAAGGGCTAAAACATGATGACTCCACTTATACCAATTCAGAAGTTTTTCATAAGCAAATGAGCGTTTTACCTTATGCCGCATCGGTATCCGGTGCGCTGATAAAGCCGACTGAGGAAGGCGTGATAAGACATAAGGCACTCACTGCAATGGAGGAGCAAACGAATATGCAATTAATGCAGATCCGGAAACAGATTGAATTGCTGGCATTACAGGCTCAGGAGATCCAAAAGAGAAAAGATTTGTCTATGACCATCTATTCGGCGAAAATCAGTTTCGACCCTGTTATTGGTCAGACTTATCATCTATACCAAAGAAAAGACGACAGTTACATTCTGTCTCTGGTAAGCCCTAAAGAATGGGGCAATTCCAGCGGTCCATTCAAACACTTCATTGCATCCGTAAAACTGCTCGCGGATCATACGTGGATGGAGATTGGGGGGTATTAGTACGAACTTGCCCAACCCGTTTCCTTTATATATATTTGAAAAAGATGGTTAGAGGTATTGCCAGCAAACAGGTACTACTATTGTGAAAATTAAACAGAACAGCACTTTGACAGAAAAAATCATTAATCTCGAGACAGTAAACCCTATCGAATTCTTCGGAGTCAACAATGGAAAACTAGATATTCTTAAAAAGAAATTTCCCCTTCTGAAGATCCTTTCCCGCGGTACTCAGCTAAAGCTGAGCGGTGCACCTGAACAGGTAGATAACGCAAAAGAAAAAATTGAACTGATCGTTCAATACCTGGAAAAGAATGGTCATATGAGCGAAAACTATTTCGAGCAGATCCTCGGAGGAGATGATGCTGAAACAGTTGACAACTTTATCGATCGCAATCCAAACGACATCCTGGTCTTTGGGCCAAATGGTAAAACGGTGAGAGCCCGCACCGTCAATCAGAAAAGACTGGTTCAGGTAGGTGAGCGTAATGATGTGGTATTCGCCATTGGCCCGGCAGGAACCGGTAAAACTTATACTGCAGTAGCGCTTGCTGTCAGGGCATTAAAAAACAAACTCGTTAAAAAGATTATACTTACCCGACCAGCGGTGGAAGCAGGAGAAAATCTTGGCTTTCTTCCGGGCGACCTTAAGGAAAAAATTGATCCTTATCTCCGCCCATTATACGATGCGTTAGACGATATGATCCCTGCTGACAAACTGGGTTATTATATGAGCACACGGGTAATTGAAATTGCTCCGCTTGCTTATATGCGTGGCCGCACGCTCGACCATGCTTTTATCATTTTGGATGAAGCACAGAACGCTACTGATCTTCAAATTAAAATGTTTCTGACCCGTATTGGCGCAAATGCAAAAGCGATTATCACGGGCGACATTACTCAGATCGACCTTCCTAAAAATCAGAAAAGCGGACTGGAAAAAGCAGTACGTATCTTACAAAATATAGATGGCATTGCGCACATTCAGTTAGATGAGGAAGACGTGGTACGTCACAGACTGGTTAAAGCCATTATCAAAGCATATGACAAGGATAAAGATCGCGACCCTGCAGAGCAGCAACCCTCCTTCAGACCACGACGTGATAAAACAGAAGAAACAGGCGACAAATCCTGATTCAGTTCACTCAACTAAAAAGCCTGTTTTTAAATACATGCTTTTTCATTTTGAGTCCATGAAAAGGATTTTTTGTTTAGTGGCAGTCTCATTAATAGTTGCCTGCAGCGGAGAAAGCACATACAAAAAAGCCGAAGACGCTCAGGATGCCGGACGGGAATTTATTCGTGCATCGCTGGATGGAGATATCAAAAAAGCTAAATTTTATTTGCTTCAGGATTCTGCAAATCTCTACCTGATGGATAAATGGAAAACCGATCTGTATGACAAATTAAGTCCTGCAGAAAGAAGAGGATACCGGGAATCCAATATTCAACCGGTACGGATTACATCCGAAAATGACTCTATCGTTAGCTATGTTTTTACAAACAGCTTCAAAAATGACACCATGAGCATTAAAATTCTAAAAATGAATGGCGAGTGGCTTGTCAATCTGAAAGATATTCATTGATCAGACAAGGATTCAAATAAATAAAAATACCACGGAAATAAGCAGCAACCTATAGATTGCATACACTATGAACATGTGCAAGACCAAATATAAAATACTTATTACGGACGCACGTATCATTGTCTCTTTATAAAACCTCATAAACGCTGACGTAGCAAATATACCATTGGCTAATAAATATAGAGGAAACGTAATCTCATCGCCAATATCAAAATCCGCATGACCATAGAATAACTTCGATATGATCACCACAATGCTGTAAACAAGAGGAATAATGAAAAAAGTGAAGTATAGATAAAACGTATTCAGCTCTGCCGCCAGGGTAAAATGATCAAAATAATATTTTCCTTTTTTATAAAACAGTATGGACAAAGCCAGACCTGTAATGGGTATAATTACCAGCAAGAGAATCTTAGCAAACCTGGGTGATTTTGCATCATACTTTTTTGCTATTTCATCCGTTGATAGCATTTTATTTTCCGTTTTTTGATTTACAAGCATCTTAACATAAGGTCCATATACCTCATTAAGTTGCGATTTAAGAGGCAAATTCAATCCCTGAAAAAAAGGAAATAATAAATACAAAATAACGCCTAACAAAAATAGATTTACCGGCTTGAAATGTTTTTTCCGGATGCCAATGGAAATGTCATAGGAAAGAAATCCGGGTTTTGTAAATACTAACCAAACACTTTTTAGAAATTTGTTATCCAGATGTGTGAGAAAATGAAAAGATTCTTCAAAAAAATGAACGATAGATTTATTATTTTCATTATACGCCCTTTCACCGCATTGATTACAAAAATTTCCTTGAAAATAATTACCACAATTTTTGCAAGTAATTGCTATCATGCGTAAGTAATTAAGTATTGACTAATGACAAAAATTTCTTTATAACCCCATTTTTCCAGGGGCTATGTTTTAGTATGCTAAAAAGATCCATTCATCAATATCCGTTTAGACAAAAATAAAGGAACCCATCCGATTGATATTTTGAATTACAATTCAATAGTCATTCGCGTTAAGGTTTTATTCTCCATCGTAATCATATTAATGTATTTTGCGTCCTCAACCGATTTAGTCAGCTAACAACTGTAAAACGCTCAGAATGACAACCGTTTCTCATCCATGGCATGGCGTTCCGTATGGTGAAAACGCACCCAGAATCGTAAATGCAATTATTGAAATCCCGCAGGGATCCCGAATAAAATATGAGATTGATAAAGAAAGTGGCTTGCTTCGTTTAGACCGCGTTATTTATTCATCCTTTTACTACCCGGTGAACTATGGCTTTATACCCCAAACCTATGGTGATGACAGTGACCCTTTAGATATATTGGTGATTACTTCGCTCCCCGTTCAGGCTATGTGTCTGATGGATGCAAAAGTCATTGGCGTGATGCAAATGATCGATAGTGGTGATGCAGATGATAAGATTATTGCAGTAGCCGCAAACGATCCGAGTGTAAATCACATTAGCAATATTGAAGAACTTCCAAAACATTTTTTTGATGAATTGAGGCATTTCTTTGAAGAATATAAAAAATTGGAAAACAAAACAGTTGTTGTAGGGGAATTGGGTGACAAATCCACTGCATTAAAAATTGTACAGGATGGCATCAAACTGTACAAAGATAATTTCGGGAATAAGCAATGAAAACAAAACCTATGTTGATACATGAAATGCTTATCATCGTCCTGATAGGCCTTGCGGCAGGTGTGTTGAGCGGGCTCGTCGGAGTGGGTGGAGGCATCATACTTGTTCCCGCACTGGTTTATTTTTTAGGATATACGCAACACCAGGCACAGGGCACTTCACTAGGTGTACTCACTTTTCCTGTGGTGGTGTTAGGTTTTCTAACCTACTTCCAGGAATGCAGGAGGACCGGCAATCCGATAGATTTCCGAGTGATTGCGGTGATCGCAGTTGGTTTCATTCTTGGAGCATACTTCGGAAGTCATCTTGCTGTTAAGATCAACAAAGAAGTTCTGAAAAAAATATTTGCGATCGTTCTCTTTTATACCGCGTTCAAAATGCTCGAATGGGATGTATTGGTTGTCCGTTGGTTTAAAAATATCTTTTAATGAGCGTCAAACGGTGAGTACGCTGATTTGTTACTTTATGGGTGATCCCCTCTTTGTCAAGGAGATCTATCCTAACTTTCCCGGATGCATGTATGATTTCATGTTTATCAAGTAAAATCCCCACGTGCGTTATTTTACCCTCTTCGTTTGTAAAGAATGCAAGGTCACCGGTTTCAGAATCTTCAAATAAAACATCATTACCTTGTCCGGCCTGCTGAGATGCATCCCGTAATAAATGAATACCAAGCATTTTGTACACACTCTGTGTAAATCCACTGCAATCGATCCCAAATACACTTTTACCTCCCCATAAATACGCACTGTTCAAAAAGCGCATTCCCGTCCTCACAATACGTTCAGCAAAGACTCCCTGTACATCATCTTTCCATAGAATACCGCTAAAATTAAATGTCTGCGAAGTGATGAAGTATTGAGGGTTAAAAAAAATAGAAATATCACAACCGAAAGGAATACGCATTTCCGTTCCATTCAGGTTAATCACGTTTATCCAGTCCCCTGCAATCAACGGTGAGACTGATTGTTCAATGTGATCGATTACAGGTGTGAAATGGCTAAAGTGGCACCAGCCTTCATACCCGTCAAAACATCCTCTCACGTTGCGCCATTCTTTATTTTCGCCAATTACTTCTACCCCGTCGCCAAACAACTGCTGGGTCACCATCTCACTTTTATGTGATGGTTCTGCTCTTACAGCGCTCACGGCCACACAACAAACTGCATTATTCATGATTGGGATTTAAGGGCAAATCAAAACAAATTCCAGCAGATTTCAGAATTGTGAATTTTTGTAAATGCTGCATCTTACTTAAATAAAAGGGCTAATTTTCAAAAGGTGAAGAAAACCCGGTTTGATCATATTAATGACCAGGAATTACTGGAAAAATTCTATGCAGATCGTGATAATTTCTGGATAGGAATCTTGCTGCAGCGGTATACGCTGCTCCTGCTTGGTGTATGCATGAAATACCTGCGTAATGAGGAAGAAGCAAAAGACGCGGTGCAACACATCTTTCTGAAAACGATCACTGAATTACATAAATACAGGGTCGATTATTTTAAATCCTGGTTGTATATGGTTGCAAAAAATCACTGCCTGATGAAATTGCGTGATTCCCAGGGAAAAATTTATTCAGAGATTCATGACAAAAACCTACTGATAGCGGAAGAAGAAGGATCGATACAGCATCACTTTGAAAAAGAAAAGAATCTGCAATTGATGTCAACAAGTCTGGAAGAATTAAATCAAGAACAGAAACTGTGTGTAACTTTGTTTTACCTGGAAAAGAAGACGTATCATCAGATCGCGGTTGAAACCGGTTATACGATGATGCAGGTAAAAAGCAACATCCAGAACGGAAAAAGAAATTTGAAGAACCTCATGGAAAAAAAGGTAAGCGGCAAGTAGTGGTCTATGCATCTTGTTTCTTAAAACCTGTTGCTTATTAAATTTATTTGTTTCAAATCATGCAAAACCTGATAGACATATTATCACAAAGTAATAAAGACATCGATAATCAGAAATTGATGGATTATGTCAGTGGAAAACTCTCCGCAGAGGATAAACACGAAGTAGAAAAATGGATGATCGATAATGAATTTGCAGGAGAAGCCTGGGAGGGTCTGCACCAATTTTCAAAAAAGAAAGAACTGGGAATTTATGTGGATGAATTGAATAAAGAACTTGCCCGTTATATCCTTGAAAAGAAAAAAAGAAGAGACATCAGGAAAATTCAGCAACCCAGCTGGATATATTTCGCGATCGGACTTATTTTACTTATGATCATTGTTGCCTATTTAGTGATCAGCAAATTGAATAAATAACGAATTCTTTGGATCGAATATTCAAAAACCTCGGGTGCTTTTAAACGGGAGATTCCATCTTTTAGATGGAATCTCCTGTTCAAAATAATTATTGATTTTGCCCGGTAATCCTGCTTCGGATAGAATATTAGATTCCATCTAAAAGATGGAATCTATACCCGGGAATTTATTGACCATGATCTATTAAATGATTAAAATTCAAGTTATTATTGAAATTTCTGGTATGTCCCTATCCTCGAAAAGTACCAAAGAAGCAAGATTTACAGCATTTTTTTTCAAGCTTGAGATGCCATCTAAAAGATGGAATCTGCATCATTTCAAGAAGCTTCAATACTTTGCAAATAATCCAATACTTCTTTTGCCTGCTCACCGCCTTTTTTTGCATGATGCATTAGCTGCAACCCATGCGGACCTTTTGATGCTTTCAACTCGGGAAAAGAGGTAAGAACTGACTTCACAATTTCTATCCTCCCAAGCATTGAAGCGCAAAAGATATTCATCCTTGCCCGATTTTGAAGTAAAAAATGAGCTATTTCGCGGTTACCAACATGGCCTGCTGCCTCAAGGCCAGTCTCAAAATCGCCCCCACCCCAGTCGAAGCTGCAATTCAGCAGACCCGGTTCACGGGATAACAATTCCTTTACCCGACTAAAATCACTATGTGATTTGCGAACAAACTCTCTGACCAGTTCCTTGTCAAGGGGCGGTGGCTTTTGATTTTGAGAATAAACCGGTGCCGGTGTACCAAAAACCATAGAAGCTGTTACCAATGTAGTGAGCGTAAGAAAACGTTTACGATGGATGATTTCATTCATATAGCAAGATTGAATACATGAATGTATTTAAACTTGGACTTATAGAAGAGGCAGAATGGATGAGTGGAAAGTGATTTCCCTATATAGAAAATCTATCATATACTTCGGGGAAGTAATCTCACAGGTTTACCTGAGTGTTTTATTGATATTGAATATATACAGGCTGAGGCTTTAATCTTAATAGCTCTTCAGGCTGAAGAATGTGACTGTTTGCCTCCTTGAGATCATTCTTGTAAAATATTTTGAACCCGGCGAACTGTACAGGCTCCTTGTATATGAATTGTTTGTAAGTATTGAACTTTCTTGCCTGATGACCCCATCCGTCCATATGCATCACGATCTGCACTTCCGGTCTCAATTTGATATCCTGGTAATTTTTTACCATAGCCTGGGTAAAGCGATGTATGACAAATATTTTTGGAGGCAGGTTAAACTTTTTGACCAGACTTGCAAGATATTCTGATACATAATTGATATCCCCAGCATCAAAAACACCCACAGCTTTGCCAGGAGCCTGTCCGCCTTTCATTGAAAATTCGGGATCAATTCCAAAATGCACATTCGGCATACTCAGGTATTTTTCCAGTTCTGGTACTTCCTGTTTTAACGTACTCAGGCCCACCTGGATATCCAAAAAAACAAGCGCGTTGATTTGCTTTGCCATATTTAGAACAGAATCGATCTGATGAAATGGCATTCTTAAACGATATGTATTTCCTTTACCCGCATATTGCTGAGCAGTTACAGCAATGTAATGCAAGGCCGGAATAACCTTAATAGCAGAATCGGCCAACTGCCACTTCTTTACTTCGCCTTTTAATTTATCGAGCATTTGCTTTGGAGGCAACTCACCAAGGATACCCATTTGTTTGGAATATAAATTTCCATAAAAAGCAATGACACGGTTGAAGGGAAGTATAGCGCCTGCCAAAGGATACACTGATTTAACCGGCCATTTGCCAGATGAATCTCCATTGACAATCCGGGCCATCCGTTGATTATACAATACAGTGTCAATCGGAACTCTTGTGTCACCTATCGTGTTACTATTATTATTAATCAGCGAATCACCAACACTATCCTTTTTGGAAACTTCACCTGATTTATTATTACTGTTCGACTGGCAGGAAACAAAAGTAGCGTGAAAGATAAATGCAATAAGAGAGATCATTGTAAATGCAAGACGGGTTCTTTTCATAGATGATGATCGTTTACTTCAACGGTTGCAAAAATATGGGTAATAATCGAGAAATTGAAAGCGTCTGCAATGATATGAGAATACGGCTTTCCATCTTTCTCAGTTCACCCTTATGAATTCCGGACGCTTGATGAGTTGGCGGTTATACCGGAAGCGAATGTTGGTATTGAATTCAATCCGGAAATGATCATTATTAAAATTTTTCTTAGGGAAATAAAATGCTTTCAGTTCCATGGTACCAAATGTGAGGCTTTCGTTCCTTGTTCTCAATACGCCACCCACACTGTTGAAAAATTAAATTTCAGAAAATGGCAGATATTCAGGTCGTAACCAGGAAACATTTGCAAAAACAAATGATGCAAATCGAAAAGAAAATAGCGACAAGTTGCTATAGAAAACAGATTCACCCAGTGCGGTTGCACGAAAACTGCCACCCGTGATGCCGTCGGCAATTTCTCTTAAACCATAATCACTATCCAGGAATAATGGTTCATTTAATACTTTTCTGAAGAGTGGTATCTGACTGGGAAAAGAGAAATACAGGTACCATCAGCAGTTATGATAAACATGCATACAAAATTGTTATGTATCTTATGCGTTAGCATGATTACATAATTAATTATGCAAATGCAATACCTGACAAAAAAAATCCGGACACCTTGATGGGTGCCCGGAAAAAGAGTTAATCCGTATTGAAAAAAAACAGCAGTACGATGTTTCTGAATAATTATTTCTTTTTAGAATTCCCCGGCAAATTTTCCATGGAAAGTTTTGCTTTTTCTCTTAACTGCTCAATGGTCTGTCCCAGAACTTCCGTCCAAACACTTGGTTGTTTTACAGCAACTTTTTGTTCTTTCTGAATAATATTTTTTCCTTCAGGCATTTCCGTTTCGGGGACAGCTTGTTCATTGTTTTCAGTCATACTTGTAATAGTTAAATGTAAATTTTAAATAAAATGAAAGTTGTTTAGAATAACAAAAGGCTTACCCGAAAGGTACTCAATACTTTCGTTAATCTCTAATTTCGTATGTGAATAGAAATCAGGCTCTTTTCTTTACCGGAGCGGCTTTTTTAGCTTTCCGCAATGCCGAATCAATTCCTTTACTGAGATTATCAAAATTAGGTTTGCCTGTAAACAATTCACCATTGATGAAAAAGGTAGGAACTTCCCTTACGCCCATATCCAATCCTTCCAGTAAGTCATTTCGAACTTGCCATCCATAAGTAGAATTGACCAACTCATCCAAAAATTTCTTATTGTTTACGCCAGCTTCCTTAGAGTACATCTTCAGACTGGTGGTGCCAAGATGTTTACGGCGGGAAAACAAAATATTATGCATTTCCCAGAATTTCCCTTCCTGAGATGCTCCCACTGAAGCCTCTGCCGCCTTCTGAGAGCGCTGATAAATCTTCGTCAGCGGAAAATGTCGGAAATTAAAGCGAATCTTTCCTTCATATTCTTCCATCAATTGCTTCACCACTTCATTTGCTTTTGCGCAAGCTTCACTTTCATAATCTCCAAATTCCATTAAAGTAACTGAAGCGTCCGGATTACCCGTAAAAATTTCTTTAGGGGGGATTATTTCAATTACTACTTTTGCCTTAGGTGCCATATTAAAACTGAATTTAAGAAAACGGAGCTCAAATGAACTCCGATTATATGTTGACCAAATATGTGTTTAATTACCTCTTGAAACAGTTAACTAATGAATTTGTTTAACTTTATTAAGCTTTTTGTGGTTCAGGTATCTCATTTCTAAATACAATCATTTCATCAAATACATCCACTTTTACGGGCTTACTTTTGTCTAGTTGACCCATTAATATCTTCTTACTCAACTCATTAACAATCGTCTTTTGAATCAACCGTTTCAAAGGCCTTGCCCCAAATTGCGGATCAAAACCGTTTTCTGCCAGGAAATCGAGTGCATAATTACTAAATTCTAACTGGATACCGGTATGCGAGACCAACTCTTTTAAAGAATTTAACTGGATACGGATAATCCCTTTGATTTCCTTTTTCAATAAAGGCTGAAACATAATCACTTCATCAATCCGGTTTAAGAATTCAGGTCGTATGGTTTGCTTTAAAAGATCCATCACTTCCTGTTTTGTTTGTTCAACTATCTCTTCCTGGTTCTTTTCATTTACATTTTCAAAATTCGACTGGATAATATGGCTCCCCATATTACTTGTCATGATAATAATGGTATTTTTAAAATTCACTAGCCTACCCTTATTATCGGTGAGTCTTCCGTCGTCCAGAACCTGTAGCAAAATATTGAATACATCCGGATGAGCTTTTTCAATTTCATCAAGTAATATAACACTATATGGCTTTCGACGAACAGATTCTGTTAATTGCCCCCCTTCGTCATACCCAATATACCCTGGAGGAGCACCCACCAGTCGGCTTACTGCATGTTTTTCCTGATATTCACTCATATCAATTCGAGTCATCATATGTTCATTGTCAAAAAGATATCCGGCAAGTGCTTTTGCCAGTTCTGTTTTACCTACCCCCGTAGTTCCCAGGAAAATAAATGAGCCAATCGGCTTTTTGGGGTCTTGTAAACCGGCCCTGCTTCGCCTGATGGCATCGGCTACTGCAGTAATTGCTTCCTCCTGGCCAACCACGCGTTTGTGTAATTCTGCTTCTATGTTCATTAGCTTATCTCGCTCACTTTGTAACATTCTGGCTACCGGTATTCCGGTTGATTTCGCCACTGATTCTGCAATGTCTTCAGCATCAACCTCTTCTTTTAATAAACGCTTTTCACCAGATTCCGCAAGTTGTGCTGTCAATTCCAATGTAATTTGTTCCTGTGCTTTAATTTTACCATAACGGATTTCTGCTACCAGTCCATAGTCTCCATTTCTTTCCGCCTGTTCGGCCCGAATCTTTAAATCTTCTATTTCTGCTTTTGCATTCTGAACCCTTTCTACTAGTTCTTTCTCCTGTTTCCATTTTGCCTTCAGGGTATCTCTCTGAACAGAAAGATTGGATATTTCAGTATTCAGCTCTTTCAATTTGGAATCATCATTTTCTCTTTTGATTGCTTCCCGTTCAATTTCCAGCTGTCGGATCTTTCTCTCCAGCTCGTCCAGTTCTTCAGGCATGGAATTCATTTCCAGTCTTAATTTAGCTGCACTTTCATCCACCAGGTCAATTGCTTTGTCCGGAAGGAATCTGTCTGTAATATACCGGTGTGATAACTCAACTGCGGCAATGATTGCCTCGTCTTTGATCCTTACATGATGGTAGGTTTCATACCTGTCTTTCAATCCTCTCAATATGGAAATAGCATCTTCCACAGACGGTTCATCAATTAAAACCCTTTGAAATCGCCTTTCCAGTGCTTTGTCTTTTTCAAAAAATTTCTGATATTCTCCCAATGTTGTAGCTCCGATTGCTCTTAACTCTCCTCTTGCAAGTGCCGGCTTCAGAATGTTTGCTGCGTCCATAGCTCCCTCTCCTCCTCCTGCCCCGACCAGTGTATGAATTTCATCTATAAATAGAATGATCTCTCCATCGCTTCCCGAAACTTCCTTCACAACTGATTTAAGCCTTTCCTCAAATTCACCTTTATATTTTGCACCGGCAATGAGTTGTCCCATATCAAGTGCATAGATCACTTTTGATTTTAGATTTTCAGGAACGTCACCGTTTACAATACGATGTGCCAGACCTTCTGCTATTGCCGTTTTACCAACGCCTGGTTCCCCCACCAGAATAGGATTATTCTTGCTTCTTCTGGATAGGATATGGAGCGTCCGACGGATCTCTTCGTCTCTGCCAATTACCGGGTCCAATTTGCCTGCACGGGCCAGATCATTCAAATTTTTAGCATATTTATTTAATGCATTAAACTGTGTTTCTGAAGTTTGGGACGTAACCGTAGATCCTTTCCGGAGATCGATGATTGCAGCAGTCAGTCCTTTTTCAGTAAGGCCTGCATCTTTAAGTAAAGATGCACAGTTATCATTACCATGTAAGATTGCCAGAAGCAAGTGTTCAACGCTGACAAACTCGTCCCCGAATTTTTTCAAAACAGCTCCTGCACGCAGAATGGCATTATTCGCATCACGGCTGATACTTTGTGCAGGATCGGATCCCTGTATTTTCGGAAGTTTCGCAATACGCTCATCAAGTTTTCCTTCTACAAAGCTGACGTTTACATTGTTTTTCTTCAACAGGTATTCTATAGGAGAATCATCATCGCTGAGTAATGTCTTGAGAATATGTTCTGTTTCAATGTTGGGATTTTTATTCTCGAAAGCAATTTGTTGCGATTTTGAAATCACCTCCTGTGCCTTTATGGTGAAATTATTCAGGTTCATATCTATAAGTTAAATTGATTTGTTTACCAGAGATCCTGCTGCTTTCTGTTTAATTTGCTCATCTCTTAGTTCCAGTATGATTCAAATAACAAACCAACTTCTTAAATCCAGCAATAATGACGTTTCTGCCTAAGTATAGCTGCCTGAATTTCAGTCTGATGTTGATACTTCTGCTAAACCTGCAGACTACTTACGCTCAAACAAAAAAGAAAGTGCTGCCAAGTCCATTTCCTTCTGTTGATGCAGTAATTGAACAGAAAAAAGGAGCCTTTGGGGGAAAGGTGGTGGTTATGGTATGGAAAGACGGTAAGATATTATATGAAAAAGAAGTTGGAGAAGATTTCAAATCATCCGCCAAGATACCAGTTACCTATGCAAGCAAATGGTATTCAACAGCAGTGATCTTGTCCGTAATTGACCAGGGGAAGTTGAGTCTTGACGATAAGGTAAGTGCCTACCTGCCTATATTTTCCAAACATTCCAAAGGTTACATTACAATCCGTGATTGCCTGGCAAATACAACAGGACTGGAAGCTGATGCAGATAAAGTGCAGCGTTTCTTTCAAAGAAAGAAATTCTCTTC
>Ga0180121_10000497_pt1 | contig 16560 bp, 18 predicted proteins | sample AntDrymUQ5402106_2_FD_129676 | JGI IMG/M metagenome (GOLD analysis project Ga0180121, IMG submission 129676) | Polar desert sand microbial communities from Dry Valleys, Antarctica - metaG UQ540 (21.06) (version 2) (version 2) | ecosystem: Environmental > Terrestrial > Soil > Desert | place...
AGCCGAGCCGCACCCCCCAGGTCGCGAGGCGGCCGGCCAGGCCCGGCCCGCGAAGCTCGCCCGCGTACGCGAAAGCGGCCTCCCCGTAGGCGAGCAGCGCCGGAACGACGAGGAACTCAGCCACCCGAGCTGCGCTTCCGCGCCAGCTCGGCCAGCTCGGCCGTCTCGCGCTCGAGCCGGGCGAGCTTTGCCGCGATGATCGCGACGTAAACGAGGAGCGTCACGAAGATGACCGCATAGGCGGCAACGACATAGTCGCTCTGGCTCATGTGGTGAGCGCCTCCCGCAGCTCGCGCAGGTTCGCGTCGAGCCGCTTGCCGAGCAACTCGACCCGGTAGAGGGCGTAGGCGAGGACGCTCATCGCAAGCCAGCCGACGCAGAACGCGACGAACATCGTCCCGGTCATCTGCGGCCCCTCCCGCGTGAACGTGGTGGGGTGGATGAAATCCTCGGCAAGCCGGATCGCCAGAAAGCTGATCGGGATCAGCGCGACGCCGAAGAGCGCGTAGACCGCAGAGACGTTCGCGCGGCGCGGCCCTTCCTCGATCGAGAAGCGGAGCATGAAGTAGGCCGAATAGAAGAGGAAGAGGACGAGGAAGAGCACGAGTTGCTTCGATTCCCACCTCCACCAGTGGCCCCAGGAAGCCTTCGCCCAGATCGACCCGGTGGCCAGCGTGAGCGCCCCGAAGATCGTTCCCTGATGGACGGCGACGTAACTCTCGAGGTCGTAGCGCTCGTCGCCCTTCCAGAGCAGTAATAACGCCTTCCAGGCACCCCAGCCGAAGCAGGCGTAGGCCGTCAGGGCGATCGGCACGTGGAAGTAGAAGATCCGCTGCGAGATCCCCTGATCGGCGTCCTCCGGCGCGACGAGGAACGCGAGGACGATCGCGATCCCGACAAGACCCGCGGCGGCTGCGGCGACCATCGGGACCGAGACTTTCGAGCCCCTGCTATTCGGAGACGACGTACTCAAAGGACGCCCAGCACAGTATCGCGAAGACCGCGTCGTACAGCCCGAGAAACGCCAGGTAGCGCCCGGGGTCGGTCGAGACGCTCGCGCCGACACCGCCGACGACGAGCGGGATCGCAAGCGGCAGGAAGAGGAGCGGCAGGATCAACTCGCGCGTCCGGCTCGCGGCTGCCATGGCGGCAAGGAGCGTTCCGACCGCGCAGATGCCGACGTTCGCGAGCAGCACGCCGAGCACGGCGCCGGCGTCGAGCGGCGAGAAGAAGAGGGCGAACGCCGGTAGCGCCACGAGCTCGATCGCGACCAGGAAGACGAACACGGCTGCGGACTTCCCGAGCCAGATCGCGCTCCGGTCCGAGGGCGCGAGCACGAGCCCGTCGAGCGCACCGTCCTCGCGCTCCGGCGCCCAGGCGCGCGCGAGCCCGAGCAGCGCCGTGAAGACGAGCGCCACCCAGAGCAGCCCCTGCGCCGCCAGCTCGTCGGCTCCGCTCGGGAGCGCGAAGTGGAAGACGACGAACGTCGAGAGGACGAAGAGCAGCATCGCCGGCAGGGTGTCTCGCGCGCGCAGCTCGAGTCGGAGATCCTTGCGGGCTAGAGCGGTCACGTCGGCGAGGTAGTTCAAGTGAGCGCCAGCCGTGCGGAGGCGAGCGGCTCGACCCGCGCCGGGTCGTGGGTCGTCAGCAGCACGGTCGCCGTGCCGGCGAGCTCGCGGAGCCGACGGTCGAGCAGGTCTGCACCCTCGGCGTCGAGCGCGGTGAAGGGCTCGTCGAGGACGAGCAGCTCGGGGTCGTGCAGCAAGGCGCGGCAGAGCGCGAGCCGCTGCACCATCCCGCGCGAGTACGAGGCGACGCGCTCAGCGCGGACCTCCCAGAGCCCGAACCGCTCGAGCAGCATCCCCGCGCGCTCGCGCCGCTCGGGCACGCGGTAGAGGCGGCCGTAGAGATCGAGGTTCTCGAGCGCGGTCAGGTCGCGATAGAGAAGCGGCTCGTGGCCCAGATAGCCGAGGCCGCCGCGGTCGGCCGCCACCTCGAGCTCGCCGCCCGTCGGCGCTGCCAGACCCGCGACCAGCCGGAGCAGCGTCGTCTTCCCGGAGCCGTTCGCGCCCGTCACGACGAGGAAGCCGCCGCGCTCGAGGTCGAGGTCGAGCGGCCACAGCGCGCGGCGGATCCCGTAGCGCTTCTCGAGCCGGCGCGCGTGGATCACAGGAGCACGTCAGCCAGCACGAAGCCGAGGAAGATGAGGCTGATGACGCCGTTGACGGTGAAGAACGCCGCGTCGAGGCGGCGCAGGTCGCCCGGCCGGACGAGCGAGTGCTCGTAGGCGAGCAGCGCCCCAACGGCGGCCACGCCGAGCCAGTAGAGGAATCCCACCTCGAGCCCGAACCCCGCCGCGGCGAGGAGGGCGACCGTGCCGAGGTGATGCAGACGCGCGCCGAGGAACACGCCACGCTCTCCGAAGCGCACCGCCCAGGAGTGCAGGCCCTGCTCTCGGTCGTGCTCGGCGTCGAAAAGCGAGTAGAAGAGGTCGAAGCCCGCCACCCAGAGGGCGACCGCGCCGCCTAGCACCCACGCCTGCCACGGCAGCTCCCCGGTCACCGCCGCCCAGGCGGCGACGGGAGCGAGCCCGAGCGAGACGCCGAGCCACGTATGGCAGAGCCAGGTGACGCGCTTCAGGTACGGGTAGACGACGAACAACACCACCGGCACCGGCCAGAGCCAGCGGACGAGCGGGTCGAGCTGGAAGACTGCCAGCAGGAAGACGGCGAGCGCGAGCGCGCAGAGCCCGCTCACCTGCGCCCAGGAGAGCGAGCCGACTGGCAGCTCGCGCCCTACTGTGCGCGGATTCCGTGCATCGAGCTCGGCGTCGATCAGCCGGTTCAGCCCCATCGCGAGCGTGCGGGCTCCGATCATCGCGACCGTCACCCACAGCCAGTCCCGGCCCGCCGGGATCTCGCCGACGGCGAGCAGCATCCCGACGTAGGCGAACGGCAGCGCGAAGACCGTGTGCTCGAGCTTCACGAGCGAGGCGAAGCGGCGCGGGAGCGAGACGGCTGTCGCGCTCACGTCTGCCGGTGAGTCGTTTCGGCGCCCGCGAGCAGTCCGAGCGCGTGCGCGAGCGCCGGCTGGAGCACCGCGAACCCGTCCCGGCAGCCGCCGGGGGAGCCGGGCAGGTTGACCACGAGCGTGCGCGCATGCACGCCCGCGACCCCGCGGGAGAGCAAGGCATGCGGCGTCTTCGCGAGCGAGTCCGCGCGGATCGCCTCGGCGATCCCCGGCGCCTCGCGGTCGATCACCGAGCGTGTCGCCTCGGGTGTGACGTCGCGTGGCGCGACCCCGGTTCCGCCCGTCGTGAGCACGAGTGCTGCAGCGTCCGCGAGCTCGGTGATCGCCGCCGCGATCTCGCCCGCCTCGTCGGGCACGACCCTCCGCTCGACCTCGTAGCCCTCGGCGGCGAGCAGCTCCGCGAGCAGGTCGCCGCTCGTGTCCTCTCGCGTGCCGCCGACGACGCCGTCCGAGACCGTGAGGACGGCCGCCTTCACACCTCCACCTTGGACTTCTCGACGAGCGTGACCTCGGCGATGACCATCTCCTTGTCGATCGCTTTCGCCATGTCGTAGACGGTCAGCGCGGCGACCGAGGCGGCGACGAGCGCCTCCATCTCGACTCCCGTCTGCGCAGTCGTCTCGGCCGCGGCGGTGATCTCGACTCCGTCGGCGACCACTTCGAGCGAGACGTCGACGACCGACAGCGGGAGTGGGTGGCAGAGCGGGATCAGATCGCTCGTCCGCTTGGCGGCCATGATCCCGGCCAGCTGCGCCGTCGCGAGCGCGTCGCCCTTCGGCAGCGAGCCGAGCCGTTGCGCCGTCTCGGCCGCCATCCGCACGGAGGCGCGCGCCACCGCCCGGCGCCGCGACATCGGCTTCCCGCCGACGTCGACCATGCGTACCGAACCGGATTCGTCGACGTGCGAGAGGTCGCTCACTGCTGGCGCATCGTACTCGCGTGCTCGATGTCGGCCAGCTGAGCCTCGATCCACGCCCCCAGATCGTGTCTGCGCACGTGCTCCCGAATCGAGTCCAGCCACGAGCGGCGCTCGGCCGGCGGGAGCGAGAGCGCCTCCTCGAGCGCCGTGGCCTGGGCCTCGACGTCGAGCGGGTCGACCGAAAGTGTCCAATCGCCGAGCTCCTCGTGGACACCGGTGTTGACAGATAAGACAACAACCCCAGCTCGGGTGTTGACGAGCGGAGCCTCCTTCGCGACCAGATTGAGCCCGTCCATGACCGCGTTCACGAGTAGCACGTCGAATTGCTTGTACGCCGCGATCGAGTGAGGGAAGTCGTCCGCGACGCGGAGCTGGAGGGCGCCCGGGAAGCGGTTCTCGAGGTCGGCGGCCGCCGCCTCGATGCGGTGCAGCTCCTCGACGTACTCGGGGATCTCCTGGCGCGATGGATCGAGCAGGGCCAGCATGCCCACCCGCCCGCGCAGGTCGGGCCGGCGCTCGAGCAGGAGGCCGAAGGCCTCGAGCCCGCGGACGATGTTCTTCGAAGGATCGGTGCGGTCGACCCGAACGATCAGCTTCTCGGGCCTCGAGGCGACAAGCTCGCGCTCCCGCGCGATCACTCCCTCGCTCCGGGCGAGGCTGGTGAACTCCGCCGGATCGATCGAGATCGGGTGCGCGGTCACGAGCGTGCGACCCGTGTCGAGCCCCAGGCTCGCGCACGCGGAGAGAAACGCGCTCCGCCAGCGGTGGGTGTGAAAGCCGACCACATCGTTGGCGAGCAGTCCGGTGTGGACGGCGGTCACGATCGGAGCGGGCAGCACCGACCAGGCCTCGGCGTCGACCCACGGAATATGCGTGAAGTGGGCCAGCGCAACCTCCGGCCGCTGCTCCCGAACAAGCGCCGGTGCAACGTAAAGGTGGTAGTCGTGGAAGAAGACGGTCGCATCGGGCTCGCGCTCGAGCTCCTCGAGCACGGCGGCAGCGAACGCTCGGTTTACCGCCACGTACCCCTCTTCCCAGGCGCAGCCGAGGTCGTGCTCCGGATGCTGCTTGAGCCCCCAGAGGCCGTGCTGGACGAACCAGAGCGCGGGATTCGCGACGACGTTGTAGTAGAGGTCGTAGGCCGACGGCCGGTGCGCGACGAGCCGCAGCCGGTAGCGCGAGCCGTCGCGCGCCGTCTCCTCAATCACGCCCTCTGCGGCGACGGCACGGTCCTCGTCGGAGAGCGCGCTGGCGATCCAGGTGACGTCGTGGTGCGAAACGAGTGGCGCCAGCGCCGTTACGAGCCCGCCGGCCCCACGCCGCGAGACCCGCGCCCCGTCCCCGTCCCGCGCGTACCCGAGCGGACCGCGGTTGGAGACGACGATCAGCTTCCGCCGCACAGACACGTGCAGGCGACTGTATTGCCTTGGGAGCGCTAAGAGAGGAGCTTGACGAAGCGCAGCCGTGAACCGCGGCCGTTCGCACCGCTGCCGATCTCGACCTCGTCGGCGATCGACCGGATGATCGCGAGCCCGAGGCCGCCCTCGGAGAGCTCCGGCTCGTCGCCGTTCTTGCCGGCGCCTTCCGGCTCGAAGCCGGTCCCGGCGTCGACGACCTCCACGATCAGGCGGTCGTCGCGGAGCTCGAAGCTGATCGCGACGTGACCCTCGCCGTCGTCGTAGGCGTGGCGAACCGAGTTGGAGCACGCCTCCGTGAGCGCGAGCTTCAGGTCGGCGAGCGTCTCGTCCCCGAGCGGGCGGACGCGCGAGAGACCGGAGAGAGCGAGCCGCGACAGCGTGATGTACTCCGGCTTCGCCGGAATCGTCAGCCGAACAGTCCTGCTCTCGTCGATGGCCCCCGTCGTGGCCGCGATGTCCTCGCTCACGCTACCGCCCTCAGTTGTTCTACCGAAAGCTGCTGAACTCTCGCAACTTCTACCCTTCGTTATTCCCGGGTACGCGAGGGCTAAACCAGCTATCGCGTCGGGTTCACGGGTCGGTCGACGAGGCGCAGGCGCACGGTTTCTCGCTTCCCCTTGCCGCCGCGCAACACGGTCACCGAGACCGTGTCGCCTGGAAGCAGGTTGTTTGTGACGATGCGGGCAACATCGGCGGCCCGCTCGACGGGCCGGCCGGCGAAGGCGACGATCAGATCGCCGCCCAGGTCGATCGGGATGCCGTTGAAGTCCTTGCGCTCGGTCGCGCCGCGCAGTCCCGCTCGGTCGGCCGGGGCGTCCTCGACGACGGACTCGATCAACGCGCCGCGCGAAGCGCCCAGCTTGTAGCGGCGGGCGAGGGCGGGTGTGACGTCCTGGGTCCTGACGCCGACGTACGCGTAGGCGACCTTGCCGGTCGAGATCAGCTGCTCCATCGAGCGGCGGGCCGAGTTGATCGGGATCGCGAAGCCGACACCCTCGGCGTTGCCCGAGTCGGAGCGAATCTGGGCGTTGATGCCGATCACGCGGCCGCGGGCGTCGAGCAGCGGGCCGCCCGAGTTGCCGTGGTTGATCGGCGCGTCGATCTGGATCGCGCCGGAGACGTCGTAGGCGGACGTGAGTGACTCGATCGAGCGGTCGGTGGCGGAGACGACGCCGACCGCGAGCGAGCTCTCCTGGCCGAACGGGCTTCCGATCGCCGCTACCGGCTCGCCGACGACGACGCGGCTCGAGTCGCCGAACGGCACCGGCGCGACGGCGTGAGCGCGCGGATCGACCTTGACGAGGCCGGTGTCGTTGAAGAGGTCCCAGCCGACGATCGACCCCGGGATCCGGTCGCCGTCCGCGAAGACGACGTAGACCCGGGAAGCTCCCGCCACGGCCGAGTCCCCGCCTGCGCTGGTGACCACGTGCGAGTTGGTGAGCACGTGGCCCGCGTCCGAGACGATGAAGCCAGAGCCCTGCGAACGCTTCCCGTTCGCGAAGAAGGAGTAGATCGTGACGACCCCCTGCGAGCGGCTGGCGTAGATCCGGGCGGGATCGAAGCCGTTCCCGAGCAACGGTTTCGCGGTCGGAGTCGACGCGCTCGAGCCGGCCTCAGTGGCCACGGTCGGGACGACGACGGTGCGGGTCGCGCCATCGTCGGCGATCCAGCCCGTAGCGGAGACGACGACGAGCACGGCCGTCGCGCCGAGTGCGGCGGCGACGAGAGCGACCACCGCGAGGGCGCTTGCACGCATGCCGCGCACTGTAGCGGCGGCCTTCGTTTTCACGTGAAAACGGGCGCGGGGGCCTCGGGCGCCGCCACCGACGTCGGTGCCGCGCCGAGAACGACGCGGACGACCGTCCGTCCCGGCCGGGAGTCGAGCACGACCTCGCCGTCCATCATCGAGGCGAGCTCACGTGCGATCGCCAGCCCGAGCCCGCTGCCGGACGCGACCCCGCCCTCGGCGCGGTAGAAGCGGTCGAAGACGTGCGGAGCGTGCACCGCGGGAACGCCGGGCCCTTCGTCCTGCACCTCGAGGTAAGCGTGCTCGCGGTCTGCACGTGCCCGCAACGTCACCCGCGTCCCGGCCGGCGTGTGCACGAGTGCGTTGTCGAGCAACGCCCGGCACACCTGGAGCATGCGCAACTCGTCCGCGCGCGCGATCGGACGGCCCTCCACCGCAACCTCCACCGGATGTTCGCGCTGCTCGGCGAGGACGCGGAACTCCTCCGCGACCGTCCGCGCGATCTCCCCGAGATCGACCGGCTCGTGCTCGACGCGCATGCGGCCTGCGTCGAGCCGCGAGAGGTCGAGCAGGTCGGTCGCGAGCTTGGCGAGGCGGTCGACCTGCTCGCGCATCGTCTCGAGGAACTCGCGCCGAGTCTTCTCGTCGAGCTCCTCGTCCGCCATCAACTCGAGAAAGCCGCCCAGCGAGAAGAGCGGGGTTCGCAGCTCGTGCGAGGCGTTGGCGATGAACTCGCTCCGAGCGCGGTCGAGGTTCTGCAGCCGGACGCGCATGCGCTCGAATGCGCCCGCCAGCTGGCCGAGCTCGTCGTTGCCGGTGTCGACGACCGGATCGTCAAGGCGTCCGGCGGCGATCCGCTCCGCTGCCCGCTCGAGCCTGCCGATCCGGCGCGCGTGCATCGCAGCCGCGGCATATCCGACGACAGCGGCGAAAAGGAGCCCGATCAGGCCGGCGACGAGGAGCTGGCGCTTGACGAAGTGAACGCTGGAAAGCGGATCGGAGAGCGAGTCGCTGAGCAAGATCACGGACCCCGTCTGGTCCTCGACCAGCGCCACCTCGGCGTACCGGCGTTCGTCCCGCTCCAGCGTGTCTCGCTGCAGCCTGCCGGTGGCGGCGGCCCGCATCGCGACCGGATCGCGTTCCACGTCGAGCGACGAGGTCGTGCTCGAGTCGGCCTGAATGAAGAGCCGGTCCGCGACCACCGTGTAGATGACGACCCGCGCCTGAACGACCGAGGAAGCAAACTCCGCGAACTCCTGGGCCCGCTCGACGTTCGTCGTCAAGCCGGGGGCGACCGACTTGGCGTCCTCCTCGAGCTGGTCGAGCTTGGCGCTGACGAGCTCGTCCTCCAGCGACGGCACGACGATCAAGTAGACGACGCCGAGCGCGCCGGCCACCACGAGCAACAGAGCGAGCGCCAGACGCAGCCGGATGCCCCTGATCGTGGGGCGTGCCATCAACGCTCGCGGAACCGGTACCCGACGCCGCGGACCGTCAGGATCAGCTCCGGCTCGTGCGGGTCGGCCTCGATCTTCTCGCGCAGGTGCCGGACGTGAACGTCGATCGTGCGAGGCTCGCGGTAGTCGGCGCCGCCTCGCAGCTTCTCGAGCAGCTGCCGCCGCGAGAAGACGCGGCCGGGAGCCGCGGCGAGCACGCGCAGCAGCTCGAACTCGACGAACGTCAGCTGCACCTCCTGACCCCGGATCTCGACGGTGCGCCGCGGCACGTCGATCCGGAGCTCGCCCTGCTCGATCACCTCGTCGTCGGTGAGGTCGCCGGGGCGCGGAGCAGCCGCGCGGCGCAGCAGCGCCTTCACGCGGCTCCGGAACTCGCGGATCGAGAACGGCTTCGTGATGTAGTCGTCGGCGCCGAGCTCGAGCCCGAGCACCTTGTCGAGCTCGTCGTCTCGAGCGGTCAACATGATGATCGGCACGGAGCTCGACGAGCGGAGGCGCTTGCAGACCTCGAGCCCGTCCAGCTTCGGCAACATCAGGTCGAGCACGACGAGGTCGATGTGCTCCTCTGCGAACCGCGCCAGTGCCTCCTCGCCGTCCAAAGCGTGCACGACCCGAAACCCGTCGCGCTCGAGCGGATAGGTGAGGAGCTTCTGGACGGAGTCCTCGTCGTCGACGAGCAGGATGGTCACGGGGTCAGTAACAGCGTCGGCCATCTTCGGGGGGATGGTAGAGACGACCGCGGACTTGCCTACACTGATCGTCTCATGGCGCCGCCCAGACGAGCGCACGCCTCGCGCGCGCGCCCACGCCGCGGCTCCGTCGAGCGCCCCGTCAACGCCCGCATGGTTCGCGGGACGTGGCTGCTCGTCGCGCTGCCGCTCCTGCTCGCCGCCTTCACGGTCGGACGACCGCAGCCGCTGCCGCCGCCGGCGCTACCGCCGTCCTTCGACACAACCACCGCGGAACAACTCGCGCGGGAGCTTGCCCGCGACTACCCCGACCGCTCGCCCGGGTCGGCCGGAAGCCTGGGAGCCGCTTCCTGGGTCTCGGAGCAACTCACGCTCTACGGCATCGACGAGCCCCGGGAAGAGCGCTTCGCGGCGTCGATTCCGGGGCGTGGGCGCGTGGAGCTCCTGAATCTCGTCGCCGTCGTCCTGGGTGCGTCGCAGCGCACGATCGTGATCACGGCTCACCGGGACAACAGCGGCGAGGGGCGAGGGGCAAACGACAACGCCTCCGGCACCGCGGCGCTCGTCGAGCTGGCGCGGGCATACGCACCCGCGGTCGGGACGACGGTGCGGACGCTGCCCTCGCACACGCTCGTCTTCGTCTCGACGGACGGCGGCGCGTTCGGCGCGCTCGGGGCAGCGCAGTTCGTCGAGAGCTCTCCGTATCGCGGCGACGCGGTGGCCGTGATCAGCCTCGACGCGATCGGGGGCTTCGGAGCGCCCCGCCTGCTGATCGCAGGCGATACGGCGCGCTCACCGGCCGCTGCCTTGGTGCGGACCGCCGCCGTCCGTGTGCTCGAGCAGTCGGGAAGCGAGCCGCTGCGCGCCTCCGCCCTGCGTCAGCTCCTCGATCTCGGCTTCCCGTTCACGCTCGGCGAGCAGGGCCCGTTCGTCGCCCGCGGCATTCCCGCGCTCACGCTCACCACGGTTCCCGACGGTCCTTCTGCGGGCTTCGCGGACACCCGGCTGAGCGGCGCGCGCCTTGGCGAGCTGGGCCGGGCGACCCAGAATCTCGTCGGCTCGCTGGACGCCGGGCTCGAGCTGACGCAAGGAGCGACGAGCTACGTCTATCTCGGATCGCGGGTCGTGCGCGGCTGGGCGCTCGAGTTCGTGCTGCTGACGGCGCTGCTGCCCTTCGCGATCGGGGCCATTGACCTCTTCGCTCGCTGCCGCCGCCGCCGGATCGCGCTCGCGCCCGCCGCGCGCAGCCTTCGCAGCCGGCTGCTCTTCTGGGGCTACGCCGGACTGCTGCTCTTCGTCGCCGCACGGCTCGGTGCCTTCCCGGACGGAGAGCCGCGGCCGCTGCCGCCCGACGCGGGTGTCTACGACCCGTCGCCGGTCCTCCTCGGCGTCGTCGGCGCTCTCCTCGTGGCCGGCTGGCTGGTCGGCCGCGAACGGCTGATCCCGCGCCGACCGGCGACGCTCGAAGAGATTCTGGCCGGACACACGGTTGCGCTCCTCGCGCTCGGTCTCGTCGCGCTCGTCCTCGTCTCGACGAACCCGTTCTCTCTCGTCTACCTGCTGCCATCGCTGTACGCCTGGCTCTGGCTGCCCCAGGCGCACGCGTCGAACGCCGTCGTCCGCGGCACGTTGTTGACGGCCGGCCTGGCGGGACCGCTGATCCTCACACTCTCGTTCGCGACCCGGTTCGACCTCGGCGGCGACGCGCCGTGGTATCTGCTCTCGCTCGTCGCGGCCGGCTACGTGCCGTGGGTCGCGGTGGTGCTCGGGCTCGTCTGGCTCGCAGTCGCGGCACAGCTCGCGACGCTCGTCTCCGGTCGCTACGCCCCGATTCCGGACGTCCGGGCGCACGGTCCCCGCGGCCGTGCCGGCGGGCTCCTCGCCCGGGTCCGCGCAACCCAGGCGGAGCGCGACGCGTTGGAAGGCTAGATGAGAAAACTCGCACGCATCGTCGGCACGCTCATGATCGTCGCCGGGCTCGGCGCCCTCGGCTGGGCCTTCACGGTCTGGAAGTGGGAGGACCCGCTCACCTCGACGCTGAACTACTTCGAGCAGCGTGAGCTCACGGAGAGCTTCGACCGTCGGGTCGAGGAGGGAGGCCCGGGGGGACTGGCCGTCTCCGCGGTCGACCTGCGCCAGACGCTCCCACGCAGCGCGGTCAAGTGGCGCACGAGCTCGAAAAGAGGCGATGCGGTCGCACGGTTGCGCATTCCACGCCTCGGTGTGACGGAGATCATGGTCAACGGCACTGACAAGGAGACCCTCAAGCGCGGCCCCGGCCGCTACCTGGGCTCGGCGATGCCTGGCGAAGGGGAGCTCGTCTACGTCGCGGGTCACCGGACGACCTACGGCGCGCCCTTCTCCAGGATCGACAAGCTGCGCAAAGGCGATCGTGTGTTCGTGGAGCTCCCGTACGGCACGGTCGAGTACGCGATCACCGGCCACCGGATCGTCGCGGCGACGGAGACGTCGGTGCTCGAGTCGAAGGGCTACGAGCAGCTCGCGCTCCAGGCCTGCCATCCACGCTTCTTCGCGACGCAGCGGATCATCGCCTACGCGAAGCCGGTTCGCGTGACGCCGCCCGGTGGCGGCGAACCGGCCTCACTCGAAGCGGCCGGCTAGCGCAGCCGGAGATAGCGCACGAGGCCTCCGGCCGGGAGCTCACCCGCTCCTGCCGGAACGAGCACGAGCGCATCGGCGGCAGCAGCGCGGGCGATCATGTGCGACTCCTGGCCGGTGAGCGGCTCGAGCACGGCCTCACCGTCATCGTTTCGTGTGCTCGCGCGAACGAGCTCGTCGCGGGCCGTGTTCCGTCGCAGCGCCGACGCGAGGCGCGCCGACTCGTAGTGCGGGCCCGGCCGAGCCGCTCCCTGAAGGGCGAGCAGGGCCGGCCGCACGAACAGCTCGACGGCGACCAGCGACGAAACGGGATTCCCCGGCAGACCGAAGACGAGCGTCGCGCCCCGACTGCCGAACGCCAGAGGCTTTCCCGGCCGGACGGCGACACCCCAGAAGTCCTCCTCGACTCCCAGCTCGGCGAGGACGCGGCGCACGAGGTCGTGCGGCCCGACCGAGACACCGCCCGAGCTGACGAGCACGTCTGCAGCGAGACCGCGCTCGAGCGCCGCTCGGTGCGATTCCTCGTCGTCGGGAATCGGCCCGATCCGCTCGACCTGCGCGCCCGCAGTCTCGAACGCCGCCGCGAGCATCGGGCCGTTCGACTCGTAGATCTGCCCAGGTCCGAGCTCCTCCCCCGGCGCGCGCAACTCCGTGCCCGTGCTGAGGACGACGACGGTGGGCCGCCGGGCACACAGGATGTCCGCGACGCCGGCCGCTGCGAGTGCGCCGACCTGCGCGGCGCCGAGCAGCGTGCCGGCCTCGAGCAGGACGTCGCCTGCGTGGGCGTCGCCGCCGGCCGGTCGCACATGTGCTCCGGAGGAAACGGAATCCGCGATCTCAATTCTGTTGTCTTGTTCGACAACACGCTCGATGGGTACGACCGCATCAGCGCCTTCCGGTACGGCGCCTCCGGTCGAGATCTCCATCGCCTCACCGGGTGCGAGGGAGCGGTCGGCCGGCAGGCCGGCGGCGATCCTGAAGACGACCGGCAAGCGGCCCGGCGCATCCGCGGCGCGCACGGCGAAACCGTCCATCGCCGAGCTGGCGAACGGCGGCAGATCGACGCGAGCCGTGGCGTCCTCTGCAAGCACGCGGCCCGCCGCGGCGGCGACGGGAACGCGCTCCGCCGCGAGCGGGCGAGCGCGGGCAAGCACACGCGCGAGGGCCTCGTCGATGGAGAGCAACGGTGGCATCGGGCACATACGCTAACGGGCGTGATCTCCGTGGTCGTCCCCGTGCACGACGAGGAGCGCAGCGTCGCGCTCCTCCACGACGAGCTGGGATCGGCGCTCGACCCGCTCGGAGAGCCGTGGGAGGTCGTCTTCGTCGACGACGGCTCGACCGACGGAACGTTCGGGGCGCTGACCCGGCTGCACGCGGCCCACGACGGCGTTTGCGTCGTGCGGTTGCGGCGGAACTTCGGCAAGGCCGCGGCGCTGCAGGCCGGCTTCGAGGCGGCGCAGGGGGAGATCGTCGTCACGATCGACGGCGACCTCCAGGACGATCCAGCGGAGATCCCGCGGCTGCTCGCCAAGCTCGAGGAGGGGTTCGACCTCGTGTCGGGCTGGAAGACGAAGCGGCGCGACCCGCTCAGCCGCCGGATTCCGTCACGGATCTTCAATGCGGTCACGGGCCGGCTCTCGGGACTGAGGCTGCACGACCTCAACTGCGGCCTGAAGGCCTACCGCGCCGAGGTGGTGCGCGGGTTGCGCATCTACGGCGAGCTCCACCGGTTCATCCCGGTGCTCGCCCACTACCGGGGCTTCCGGGTGGCGGAGTTGCCGGTCAACCACCGGCCACGCGAGCATGGGCGCTCCCGGTACGGGGTGGAACGCTACGTGCGCGGCTTCCTCGACCTGCTCACGGTCACCTTCATGGGCCGCTACCGGCACCGGCCGCTGCACCTCTTTGGTGGGCTCGGGCTCCTGCTGGGGGCGGCCGGAACGCTCCTGCTCGGCTATCTGACCGTCCTCAAGCTGACCGGAGAGGCGATCGGTCACCGTCCGCTCCTGACCCTCGGGGTCCTGCTCGTCGTCGTCGGCGTGCAGCTCGTCTCACTCGGGCTCGTGAGCGAGCTCGTCGCGAGCCACCACGAGGAGCGGAGCGGCGGCGAGCAGAGCGCCACGCTGCACGTGGACGAGATCCTGCGCTGAGTCTCAGAGTTCTTTACTTCGGGACGTACGAGCGGGACTACCCCCGAAACGCGCAGGTGATCTCGTGCCTGCGCGGCGCCGGCGTCGAGGTGATCGAGCGGCACGCGGGCGTCTGGGAGCGGCGACGGCACAAGTGGGCGGTCGGCTTCGGCGCTGCCGGACGGGTCGCCGTGGCCGAGGCGCGGCTGCTCCTCGGCAGGCGGCGCGAGCGCTTCGACGCCGTCATCGTCGGGTATCCGGGCCACTTCGACCTGCCCGCGGCCAAGCGGATCGCACGCGGGCGGCCGGTGCTGTTCAACCCGCTCGTCTCGCTCCATGAGACCCTCGTCGAGGACCGCGGCCGCTTCGGCGCGGGCTCGCCCGCCGCGGGGATTTTGCGCCGGATCGACCGGATCGCCCTCCGCCGCGCCGACCTCGTCGTCGCGGACACCGAGCAGAACGCGCGTCACTTCGCCGAGCTGGGCAGCCTGCCCGAGGAGCGCGTGGCGGTCTGCTTCGTCGGCGCCGAGGAACGGCTGTTCCGACCGGGGTGGCAGCCGGCCCAGGACTTCCGTGCGCTCTTCGTCGGCAAGTTGATCCCGCTGCACGGGCTCGAGACGATCCTTGCGGCGGCGCGCCTGGCGCCCGAGATCCGGTTTCGCGTCGTCGGTAGCGGCCAGCTCGACGCGCTCCTCCTCGAGCGCCCGTCCAACGTCGAGTGGATCGACTGGATCGACTACGAGCACTTGCCGGAGGAAAACCAGCGTGCCGGGTGCGCGCTCGGCGTGTTCGGGACCTCCGCCAAGACCGGCCGCGTGATCCCGAACAAGGCCTTCCAGGCGCTGGCGTGCGGGACGCCCCTCGTGACAGGCGACACGCCTGCTGCACGTGAGCTGCTGCGCGACGGCGAGAGCGCGCTGCTCGTTCCCCCCGGGGACCCCATGGCGCTCGCGGCGGCCGTGCGACGACTCGCCGGCGACCCGGGGCTCGCGCGCGTGGTGGGCGCGGGCGGGCTGGCCGCCTATCGCGACCGTGCGAGCGAGGCCGTCCTCGGCGCACGTTGGCTCGATCTCGTCGAGCGGCTCGTCGGGACGTGACGCCGGCTCTTGTCGTCTGGGTTGCGGCCACCGTCTTCGCCGGAGGCTTCGGAGCGGCCGCAGTGCTCAGGCACCGCGCGTTCGAGAGCGGGCGCTTCGACCTCGGCAACATGACCCAGGCGGTCTGGTCGTCCGCCCACGGCGATTTCCTCTCGGTCACAGACGTGCAGGGAGAGCAGATCTCGCGGCTCGGCTCGCACTTCGACCCGATCCTGGCGCTGCTCGCGCCGCTCTGGTGGCTCTGGCCCGACCCCGAGCTGCTGCTCGTCGTCCAAGCGGTCGCGGTCGCCTCGGGTGCGCTGCCCGTCTTCTGGCTCGCACGGAAGCACCTCGTGGCGAACTGGCCCGCCGTGGCGCTCGCCGTCGCGTACCTCCTCTCACCGCCGGTGCAGTGGCTGACCGTCAGCGACTTCCACCCCGTGGCGCTCGTCTGCCCGCTGCTCCTCTTCGCCTGGTGGCACCTCGACGAGAAGCGACTCTGGGCGTTCGCCCTGCTCGCGGCCGCGGCGATCGCGACCAAGGAACACGTCGGGCTCGCGGTCGCGGCGATCGGCATCTGGTACGCGGTGCGCCACCGCGCGCCCAGGAGGGGTGCGGCGATCGCCGTGGTGGCGGGCGTTGCGGCGTTGGCCGCAGCCCTCGTCGTCGTCCCGCACTTCGCGCCCGACGGCGCTTCGGCTTTCGAGAGCCGCTACGACTCTCCCTCGCTCGACGGACGCGACCTCTCCTACCTCGCCGCGCTGCTGCTCCCGCTCGCGCTCCTCCCGCTCGCCGCGCCCCTCGCGCTCGTCGCCGCACTGCCCGAGCTGGGGCTGAACCTGCTCTCGAGCACGCTCACCCAGACCTCTGTCAAGACTCACTACGCGGCCACGATGGTTCCCGCGCTCCTCGCGGCGACCGTGTTCGCCGTCGCCCGGATCGGCGCACGCTTCGCGTACGTCGCCGCTCTGGCCGCAGTGACGGGAATGGCTCTGCTCGGCCCGGTTGGGAGGATCGACATCCGAGCCGACGAGCACGACGCCACCGCCCGCCGTGCGCTCGCGCTCGTGCCCGCGGGCGTCCCGGTCAGCGCGACCAACAGCCTCGGCGCACACCTATCGGCGCGCCGCCGGATCTTCAGCTTCCCCGTGCTGGCCGAAGCCGAGTGGGTCGTCATCGACGAGCGCCGCCTGACGTTCCTGGACAGCCTTGCTCCCGAGCGTGCGCGCCCTCGGCTCGCCGCGCTCCGGCGCGATCCCGCCTGGACGCGCGTCTTCGCCGAGGACGGCGTGCTCGTGTTCCGCCGCTAGAGCGGAATCGTCTGTGGCAGCAGATAGGCGCAGAACGCCGGTGCGATCAGCTGCGCCCGCCGGTCACCCTCGACGGCCGCGAGTGGCAGCGCCCAGATCGTGTACCACGGCGCGAGCCACGGTGTCGTCGCGAGCAGGAGGCACCCCGCGAGTCCGAGCCGCG
>Ga0180121_10000498_pt1 | contig 16539 bp, 17 predicted proteins | sample AntDrymUQ5402106_2_FD_129676 | JGI IMG/M metagenome (GOLD analysis project Ga0180121, IMG submission 129676) | Polar desert sand microbial communities from Dry Valleys, Antarctica - metaG UQ540 (21.06) (version 2) (version 2) | ecosystem: Environmental > Terrestrial > Soil > Desert | place...
CGCTCACCGACGCCGAGCTCGCCGGCTACCGCACCCTCGTCGCTCGCCGCGCGAAGCGCGAGCCGGTCGCATACATCCTCGGCGAGTGGGGTTTCCGACGGCTGACGCTCGCGGTCGACCACCGCGCGCTGATCCCACGGCCCGAGACGGAGATCGTCGTCGAGCGCTGCCTCGCCCGGCTGCGCGACGTCGAGGCTCCCCGGGTGCTGGACGTCGGTACCGGAACGGGCGCGATCGCCCTCGCGCTGGCCGACGAGCTCCCCGGCGCACGAGTGACGGCCATCGACGTCTCGGTCGACGCGCTCGCGCTCGCGCTCGAGAACGTCGCGCGGACCGGCCTCGACGTTGAGCTGCTCGAGCATGATCTGCACGCCGGGCTTCCGGCCGGCCCTTGGGACCTCGTCGTCTCGAACCCGCCCTATGTCGAGCCAGAGGAGCTCGACGCGCTGATGCCCGACGTGCGCGACTTCGAGCCCCACCTCGCCCTCGTCGGACGCGGGATCACCGAGGCGATTGGGCGCGCGGCGTTGGCTGAGCTCGTCGCCGGCGGGTGGCTCGTACTCGAGGTCGGCGACGGCCAGGCGTCGGAGACCGTCGCGCTCCTCGAGGGGCTCGGTTATCTCGACGGTAGGATCACGCCCGACCTCGCCGGTCGGGATCGGGTCGTGGAGGGCAGACGATGAGCGAGCGCTTCGGCACGGACGACGGGCGCTCGCTCGTCTACGAACGTCGCGGCGCCGGTCCAGTCCTCGTCTGTCATCCCGGCGGGCCTGGCTTCTCGGCGCGGCTGTTCGATGATGCAGCCGGCCTCGACGATTCCTTCACCCTCGTCCTGCTCGATCCGCGCGGCACAGGCGGTTCCGACCGGCCTGTCGACGCCGAGGCGTACCGGATCGAGGACTACGTCGACGATCTCGAGCAGCTGCGCCGTCACCTCGGACTCGAGACGATCGAGCTGCTGGGCTGGTCGCACGGCGGGATGGTGGCGATGGCGTACGCGGCTGCCTATCCCTCCCGCGTGGGGCACCTGGTGCTCGTCGCGACGCTCGCGCGGTTCCACGCCGAGCAGGAGCGGGCCATGCGCGAGGCAATGGAGCAACACGCCGACGAGCCATGGTACGAGGATGCGGTCGCAGCGCTCGAGGAGGAGCAGGCGGGCAGCTTCGGCTCCGACGAGGAGCTCGGCGAGCTCGCCTTCCGCGAGTTCCCGCTCTACTTCGCCTCGTACGGGGAGCGTGAGCGCGCCTATCTCGAACGCATGCGTGAGCCCGCGAACGGCGACACGCTGCGCTTCTTCAACCAGGAGATCTGGCCGACCTTCGACCTCAGGCCGCAGCTCGCGCGCATCGACGCGCCGACGCTGATCCTGGCCGGGGAGCAAGATTTCATCTGCGGGCCGGCGTGTGCGGAAGACCTTTCGGGCGGGATCGTGGGTGCGAAGTCCGTCGTCATTCCCGGCGCCGGCCACTTCCTCTTCCTCGAAGCTGCGGACCGCCTGCGCGACGAGGTGACCCGGTTTGTCCGCGGTTGACGCTGCCGTCGAGGCGATCCGGGCAGGGCGGCTCGCCGTCGTCCCGACCGACACCGTCTACGGCCTCGCGACGAGTCCCTACTCCGAGGCTCCAGTCCGGACGCTCTACCGGGCGAAAGGACGCGAAGACCTGCAGCCGACCGCCCTCGTCGCCGCTGACCTGGATGCGCTCTTCGAGTGCGTCCCGGAGCTTCGCGGGCGGGCCGAGACGATCGCGCGAGCCCTGCTGCCCGGGGCGTTCACGCTCGTGCTCCCGAACCCCGCCCACCGTTTCCCGTGGCTGACGGGGCCGAGCTCCGAGACGATTGGCGTCCGCGTGCCCGAGCTCGCCGGCCCGGGCGGCGAGGTGCTGACGAGGGTAGGGGTGATTGTCGCCACGAGCGCCAACCTCCCCGGCGGGCCTGACCCACGGACCCTCGAGGAGGTGCCGGAGGAGCTCCGCGCCGCCGCCGATGCGCTCGTCGATGGCGGCGAGCTGGCGGGCGTGCCGTCGACCGTGATCGACTTCACGGGCCCTGAGCCGCTCGTGCTGCGAGAAGGCGCGGCTTCCGCCCTCGACGCGCTCCGAGTTGTCAGCTCGGTGCTCTAGCATCGAGGGTCACCAGGATCGAGGAGGAACGGGATGGCTGTGGCCCAGGAAACGCTCGACCAGCTTCGCAGCGCCGGCCTCGCCGACGTCGATCCGGACATCGCCGTCCTGCTCGGCCGCGAGCTCGACCGCCAACGCAACCAGATCGAGCTGATCGCGTCGGAGAACTTCACCTGGCCGAGCGTGCTCGAGGCAGTCGGTTCCGTCCCCACGAACAAGTACGCGGAGGGGTATCCCGGGCGCCGCTACTACGGCGGTTGCGAGGTCGTCGACGAGATCGAGCAGCTCGCGATCGATCGCGCGAAAGACCTCTTCGGCGCCGAGCACGCGAACGTGCAGCCTCATGCGGGCGCGCAGGCGAACATGGCAGCCTATTTCGCCCTGCTCCAGCCGGGCGACACCATCCTCTCGCTCCGGCTCGACCACGGCGGCCACCTGACGCACGGGCTCAAGGTCAACTTTTCCGGCCGGCTCTACACGATCGTCCATTACGGCGTCTCGCGCAAGACGAACCTCGTCGACTACGACGAGGTGCTCGAGCTGGCGCGCGAGCACCGGCCGCGGCTGATCGTGTGCGGCGGCTCGGCCTACCCGCGCACCGTCGACACCGCCGAGTTCCGCAAGATCGCGGACGAGGTCGACGCGTTGCTGATGTGCGACATGGCGCATTTCTCCGGCCTCGTCGCGGCCGGCCTGCACCCAAACCCGGTCGAGCACTGCGACGTCGTCACCTCGACGACCCATAAGACGCTTGCCGGGCCACGTGCGGGCTTCGTCCTCTGCCGGGAGGAGCACGCCCAGGCCGTCGATCGCGCGGTCTTCCCAGGCATGCAGGGCGGACCGCTCGTGCACGCGATCGCCGCCAAGGCCGCCTGCTTCCGAATCGCGGCGTCCGAAGCGTTCCGCACCTACCAGGAGCAGGTGCGCGCGAACGCAGACGCGCTCTCCGAGGAGTTGATGACCGCAGGGCTCGACGTCCTCACGGGCGGCACCGACACGCACCTGCTCCAGCTCGACCTGCGCCGGACCGAGTGGACGGGCAAGGACGCCGAAGAGCGGCTACACGACGTGAAGCTGACGGTGAACCGCAACACGGTCCCGTTCGACGAGCGGCCGCCGACGATCGCGTCGGGCGTCCGGATCGGCACACCCGCCGCGACGATGCGCGGGTTCGACGAGGATGACTTCCGCGAGGTGGGCCGGATCATCGTCGGTGCGCTCGCGGACGAGGAGCACGGCGGGCTCGCGGACCGGTCCGAGGCTCTGTGTTCGAAGCGCCCGCTCTACCCGGGCTTCCGCGGCTACACGGCTTACGCATGAGCCGTCGGATCACCGAGGTCAAGCATCCCTTGGTGCAGCACAAGCTCTCGTACCTGCGCGACAAGGAGACGCCGACCGTCCACTTCCGCAAGCTCGTCAACGAGTTGACGCTTCTGCTGACCTACGAGGCGACGAAGGACTTTCCAACCGAGCCGGTGGAGATCGAGACGCCGCTCGAGACCATGCAGGCGCAGCGGATCTCGGGGAAGAAGGTCGCGGTCAACCCGGTGCTCCGCGCCGGGCTCGGCATGCTCGAGGGCGTGCTCTCGCTGATCTCGAGCGCCCGGGTCGGGTTCATCGGGCTCTACCGCGACGAGGAGACGCTTCAGCCGGTCGAGTATTACGTGAAGCTCCCCGATGACCTGGATGAGCGGGACGCGCTCGTGCTCGACCCGATGCTCGCCACCGGCAACTCGAGCGCGGCGGCGATCGCCGCGGTGAAGGGGGCCGGCGCACGCTCGGTGACTCTCGTCTGCCTCGTGGCCGCGCCCGAGGGGATCGAGCGCGTGCACCACGAGCACCCGGACGTCCATATCGTCTGTGCGGCGATCGACCGCGAGCTGAACGAGCAGGGGTACATCGTGCCGGGCCTGGGTGACGCAGGCGACCGGCTCTACGGGACGAAATGAGGAAGCACTGATGGACGCGCTGCGCGACCATCCGGAAGTGATCTACGGCGCCGCGCTGGCGTTGCTGATCGTGATTCTCCTGACCCCGGCGGTGGGGGGCATGGCCCGCCTCCTCGGCGTCGTCGACCGTCCGGAAGGCCGGCGGCTGAACGTCAATCCGATCCCGCGGCTGGGTGGCCTAGCACTGTTCTTCGGGATCTTCGTGCCGGCACTCGCGTTCCTCGAGCTCGGGCGGGAGACGCGCGGCGTTCTGCTCGGAGCGGCTGTCGCGACCGTGGTCGGCGCAATCGACGACTTCCGTGTACTGAAGCCGGGCCGCAAGCTCGCCGGCCAGGTGGTGGCAGGCGCGATCCCGCCGTTCTTCGGCGTCTGGATCGACCACTTCACCTTTCCTTTCTTCGGCCCGGTCGACCTCCCGGCCCTCGTCGGCATGCCCTTGACGGTGCTCTGGATCGTCGCCGTGATGAACATGGTCAACTTCCTCGACGGCATGGACGGCCTCGCCGCTGGGGTGTGCGCTATCGCCGGCATCACGTATGCAGTGCTTGCCCTCTCGCTCGAGAAGATCGACCCAGCCATCTTGTCGGCGATCGTGGCCGGCGCCTGCATCGGCTTCCTGCGCCACAACTTCTTTCCCGCCCGGATCTTCATGGGCGATTCAGGGGCGCTCGCGCTCGGGTTCCTGCTCGCCGCCGTCTCCGTGCAGGGCCTGTTGAAGACCGCGTCCACGGTTGTCCTCTTCCTGCCGTTGCTCGTGCTCGCGGTGCCGATCCTCGACACGTCCTTCGTTGTCGCGCGCCGTCTCAAGCATCGACAGCCTGTGTCGGCCGCGGACCAGGCCCATCTCCATTTCCGCTTTCTTCGACGCGGGTTCTCGCAGCGGCGGGCCGCCGTCACGATGTGGGCCTGGTGCGCCACGCTTGCCGGTGCGGCTCTCGCCACGCGGTTCATCCCGTTCCGCGAGGCCGGCCGCTGGCACGGCCCGGAGACGCTTGCTGTCGCGGCAATCGCCCTCGTCGCTCTCGCCTTTTCGCTTTATGTCGTCTATGTGCTCGAGATCGTCAAGCTGAACAATCCGCGCCGTTTCTGGCGTCGCACCGAGTCGGCCGACGAGCGCCGCTCGGCCTGAATCGATCATACAAACTTGCCCGATTTCCGCAAGACAGGCGGTATTCGACTGTCACAATCTCGGTTCTGCTTTGGTATGCTCAGTCCGAAGTGGAGCCCGACGAGCCCGCCCGCCCGAACCCCGGTCTCAACCTCGCGGGGGCCGGCTCCGTTCTGATCGGCACCACCGCAGCTGTGATCGCGCTCGGGATTGGAATCGGCTGGTTGCTCGGCTCGACCGATTACGGTTTCCTCCTCGGCGCGATCCTCGGGCTGCCGATCGGGGTCTTCATGACCTACAAGCGTTACGGGCACGCCCTCTGATGGCAGGAGTCTTCTCGACGCCGCGGCCAATGCCGAGCCAGACCTTGCCGCTCATTGCCGGCGCCGCGGTGATCGCGCTCGCGCTGCCGGTCTTCCTCGCCGCCGGGTGGGATCTGCGCGCCTGGCTGATCGGCGGGACTCTCTGGGCCACCTCGCGGCTCCTCGCCGCACTACTGACGCACCTGCGGGCGGGCATGGGTAACCTCGCCGGCTCAGGCGTGATGGGCTTCGGCATGACCTTTCGAGCGCTCGCGGTGATGGTCGTCGTCGTGGCACTCGCAGCAACGGACGCGCGGCTCGCGCTCGCCGTGGTCCTGCTGTACGCGCTCGCCTACACGCTCGAGCTGGCCGTCGCGGTCGCCCTCTACCTCTCCGGGGAGCCGTGGGGGAAGACGCTGTGAAGCGGGTCGGCGCGGTCTTTCTGACGATCTGCCTGACGCTTCCCTCGGTTGCGCTCGCGTCGACCACCGAGAATGGGGAGGAGGAGTTCAACCCTGAGCACGACTTCGAGATCGGCGAGTGGATCCCGCTCAAGCTCGGCCCGCTCGATCTCTCGATCAACAAGGCGGTTGCCTATCTGATCCTCGGATCGCTCCTGACCATGGCGCTCGGGATCGCGCTGATGCGGATCAAGGTTGGCTCGAAGAACGAGCCAGGCCGGCGCCAGGCGGTCGGCGAGATCGTCTACGAGGTCGCCCAGACGCAGGTCGCCGAGCAGGGATTGCCGCATAAGGCGATCGGGCGTTGGTTCCCCTACGTGGCGACGCTGATGCTCTTCATCTGGGTCGTGAACATGCTCTCGTTCATCCCGCTGCCGCTCTCGAATGAGCGCTTCGAGCTGTTCGGAGTCGAGTTACCGACATTTGCTCTCTATGCAGCAACCTCGTCGATCTCGGTCACGCTCGCGCTCGCGCTGATGACCTTCGTCTTCACCCATTTCGAAGGCCTGCGCCACAACGGCCCGATCAAGTATTTCAAGAGCTGGATCCCCGACGTGCCGAAGGCGATGTATCCGCTGATCGTGCCGCTCGAGGTCCTCGGCCAATTCATGCGACTGGTCAGCCTGAGCGTGCGTCTCTACGCGAACATGCTCGCCGGCCACATGCTGATCCTGACCTTCATCGGGCTGATCTTCGTGCTCGGCAACCTCTTCATTGCTCCGTTCGTGATCGGAGCGGCGACGCTCTTCTATCTCTTCGAGGTCGTAATCGTGGTCTCGATTCAGGCGTTCATCTTCGCCGCGCTTTCTGCCATCTACATCGGCTCGGCCATCGAGCCCGAGCATTAAGGGAGGACCATGTTCAATCTGCTCGCTCAGGAAGCCGCGTCGAACGTCGACGCCGGCAAGGCGATCGCCCTTGCCCTCGGCATCGGACTCGGCTCGCTCGGAGCCGGCATCGGCATCGGCAACATCTTCGGCTCCATGATCCAGGCGGTCGCGCGCCAGCCCGAGCTCCGTGGCGAGCTGACGGGCATCCAGTGGCTTGGGTTCGCGCTCACCGAAGCAGTTGTCTTCTACGGACTGATCGGCGGCCTGCTCGCCTTCGTGCTCGTCTAACCGATGATCGTCGCCGCATCACCTTTGATCGACGTCGTTCCGGGACTGATGATCTGGACGATCGTCTGCTTCGCGATCACATTCGTCGTGCTGAAGAAGTTCGCGTTCGGCCCGATCCAGAAGACGATCGACGAGCGCCGTGAGCGCATCCGTTCCTCGGTCGAGGAGGCCGAGCACGCGCGTGCGGAGGCCCGCAAGCTGCTCGAAGAGCACAAAGCGCTGATCGCCCAGTCGAAGAATGAGGCGGGTGAGATCCTCGCCGAGGCCCGCAAGGTTGCCGACTCGCAGCGGGAGCGCGCACGCGAGGAGATCGAGACCGACCGGCAGCGTCGGCTCGAGGACACGCGCAAGCAGATCGAGGCCGAGACCGTCCGCGCGCTCGAGCAGATCCGCTCCGAGGTGGCCGAGCTGACGCTCGCAGCGACTGCCAAGGTGACGGGCAAGGTGCTCGACCGCGGCGACCATCGCAAGCTGATCGAAGACGCGATCGGCGAGCTCGACTTCTCAGCGCTCGAGGCCGAGAGAAACTAGTGGCCGTCTCGCACCGCATGTATGCGCGGTCGCTCTTCCAGGCGGCCCGCGACGCGGGCAGGCTCGACGTCGTCCACGAGCAACTCGGCGACTTCGCCGCCGCCCTCGGCGAGATGCCCGAGCTGCGCCGCGTGCTCGAGAATCCCGAGCTCGACCCGCAACAGAAGGCGGGCATTCTCGGCGAGATCATGGGCGAGGCCGACGAGCTCCTCCGCAACTTCGTCCTGCTCGTCTCGGAGAAAGGCAGAGCCGGCGAGATCGTGGAGATCTACCGCGAACTTGACGCTCTCGTCGCCGCCGAGCAGCAGCGTCTGATCGTGGAGCTGACGACGGCGTACGAGCTGTCCGACGACGAGGCCGCGTCGATCTTGAAGAAGATCGAGCAGTCGTCCGGCCGCAGCGTCGAGGCCACCCGCAAGGTCGATCCCGCGCTGATCGGCGGCATCGTCCTCCAGGCCGGCTCGCTTCGCGTCGACGCGAGCATCAAGGGCCGACTAGACCGTCTACGCCACGAACTCGTGACAAGGAGCTGAACACGTGAAGCTACGCCCCGAAGAGATCACCTCGATTCTCAAGTCCCGGATCGAGGACTACGACGTCCAGACCGACCTCTCAGAGGTCGGCTCCGTGCTCCAAATCGGCGACGGCATCGCTCGCGTGCACGGGCTTGAGAACTGCGTCTCGCTGGAGCGCCTCGAGTTCGAGCATGGCGTCGTCGGGATCGCGTTCAACCTGGAGGAGGACAACGTCGGGGTGGCGCTCTTCGGCGAGTGGCAGGAGGTCAAGGAGGGGGAGCCGGTCAAGCGGACGGGCTCGGTCGTCGACGTACCCGTCGGCGATAGTCTGCTCGGCCGCGTCGTCGATCCCCTCGGCAACCCGGTGGATGGCGCCGGCCAGGTCGAGTCGAGCGAGCGCCGGCCGCTCGAGTTCAAGGCTCCCGGCGTGATCGAGCGCCAGCCGGTGAAGGAGCCGCTCCAGACCGGCATCAAGGCGATCGACTCGATGACGAACGTCGGCAGGGGTCAGCGCGAGTTGATCATCGGCGACCGCGGTACCGGCAAGACGGCGGTCGCGATCGACGCGATCATCAACCAGCGCGACACCGACGTGATCTGCATCTACGTCGCGATCGGGCAGAAAGGCTCGACCGTCGCGCAGGTGTACGAGCGCCTGAAGGACGAGGGTGCGATGGACTACACGATCATCGTGACCGCCGCTGCGCACGAGGCCGCGCCGATCAAGTGGATGGCCCCGTTCGCGGGCGCCGCGATGGGCGAGCACTTCCTCTACAACGGCAAGCACGCCCTGGTCATCTACGACGACCTCTCCAAGCATGCCGACGCCTACCGGCAGCTCTCGCTGCTGCTGCGGCGGCCGCCCGGCCGTGAGGCGTATCCCGGCGACGTCTTCTACCTCCACTCGCGCCTGCTCGAGCGCGCTTGCAAGCTCTCGGACGAGCTCGGCGGCGGCTCCCTGACGGCGCTGCCGATCGTGGAGACGCAGGCGGGCGACATTGCGGGCTACATCCCGACGAACGTGATCTCGATCACCGACGGGCAGATCTTCCTCGAGTCCGACCTCTTCTTCTCGGGGATCCGCCCCGCGATCAACGTCGGCACCTCGGTGTCGCGCGTCGGCGGTTCCGCCCAAACGAAGGCGATGCGGAAGGTGGCGGGCCGCCTCCGGCTCGAGCTCGCCCAGTACCGCGAGCTGGAAGCGTTCTCCCAGTTCGGCTCCGAGCTCGACCAGGCGACCCAGAACACGCTCGCACGCGGCGAGCGGATGGTGGCGACGCTGAACCAGCCCCAGTACAAGCCCTGGCCTCACGCAGAGCAGGTCGTCGCGCTCTACGCCGGTATCAACGGCTTCCTCGACACGGTGCCGCCGGCCCAGGTGCCGCGATTCCAGGACGAGCTCCGCGAGCACCTTCGCTCGGAGGGCACGGTCTACAAGACGATCGACGAGACGAAGGACCTCGCCGACGAGACGACCGCCAAGCTCGACGAGGAGTTGAAGAAGTTCGTCAACAACTTCAACATCGCCGAAGACACGGGCCTGGTGGTCTAGTGAGCCGCCACTAGTGGCAAGCGTCCAGGATCTGAAGCGGCGCGTCCGCTCCGTCAAGAACACGCACAAGATCACGAAGGCGATGGAGCTCGTCGCCTCAGCCCGCCTGCGCCGCGCGCAGACTCGGATCGAGGCAATGCGCCCCTACGCGGAGACGATGCGCGAGCTGATCGCGGGCGTGGGCCGTGCGAGCGCCTCCGTCCGTGGGCTGCCGCTGCTGCAGCAGCGCGACGAGGTGAAGACGGTCGCGGTGGTCGCGCTGACGGGCGACCGCGGCCTCGCGGGCCCCTTCAACGCCCAGATCATCCGCCGGGCGTTCGTGCTCGAGCGGCAGCTGCGCGGGGAGGGGAAGGAGGTGCGCTTCATCGCGGTCGGCAAGAAGGGCCGCTCGACGTTCGCCTTCCGCCGCTACGAGACCGCCGGCGAGTACACCGGCTTCACCGACAAGCCGGCGTACGCCGACGCGCAGGCGATCGCCCACCGCGTCGCGGAGCTCTACGTCGAGGGCGAGATCGACAGCGCCGTCCTCGTCTACAACGCTTCCGTTTCGCCGCTCGTGCAGACCGTGACTGACCAGGAGCTGCTCCCGATTTCGGCCGACATCCTCGAGACCGACGAGCAGGAGCGCCGCGACGACGCCATGCGCGGCGACTTCATCTTCGAGCCCGAGCCGGAGGAGATCCTCGCCCGGCTACTGCCGGTCTACCTCGAGACGCAGGTCTTCCGGGCCTTGCTCGAATCGGCAGCTTCGGAGCAGGGCGCGCGGATGACGGCGATGCGGAACGCCTCCAAGAACGCCGGCGAGCTCATCGACACGCTCACCCTGCAGATGAACCGCGCCCGCCAGGCCGAGATCACCCAGGAAATCCTCGAGGTCGTCGCCGGCGCCGAAGCGCTCTAACTTCAGGGCGCTCGAGCCGTCTCATTTAGGTGACGCGCCGGCCAGCGCTGGCGCTATGCTCCTTCGCACATGCCGACGACACCCACCCAGCCCGGATCATGAGCACCACCGCGCGAGACGAGGTCATCGGTGCCACCACGGGCCTCGGTGCGGATGTAGTCCTCGAGCCGGTCTCCGACGAGAAGGGGGTTCGCGCGCGGGGCTACTGGGAGCAGGTCTGGCGGCGATTCAAGCGCGATCGGATCGCGATCTCGAGCATCTTCTTCCTCATCTTCGTGGTGCTCGTGTGCTACCCCGGCGCCTGGCTCGCCGAGCGGCTCGTCGGGCACACCTCCAACGACCCCTTCACGGACGGCATCGATGACGGGCTCATTCCCGTCGGGCCCTGGAGCAAGGTCTACAATCCTTTCACCGGCGAGGACCAGATCCTCGTGCTCGGCGCATCGGACACCCTCGGACGTGACGAGTTCCTGCGGCTCCTCTATGGCGGACGCGTCTCGTTGCAGGTGGCCGTCTTGGCGACCATTGGCGTGATGATCATCGGGATCCTCCTCGGCGCGACGGCCGGCTACTATCGCGGCTGGGTCGACACGGTCGTCTCCCGGCTGACTGAGGTCACGATGGCCTTCCCCGCGCTCCTCTTCGTGATCGCGCTCGCGAGCACGGTCGGCAGCCGGCTCAACGACGTCACCCTCGGCGGCATCGTGGCGCCAGGAGTCGTGACGCTGGTGCTGGTCTTCTGGTCGTTCGGTTGGTTCTACCCGGCGCGCATCATCCGCGCCAAGGTGCTCTCGCTCCGCGAGAAGGAGTTCGTCGAGGCTGCGCTGATGACCGGCTCGAGCGACTGGCGGATTATCCGCTCGCATCTCTTGCCACACCTCGTCGCGCCGATCATCGTCTATTCGACGCTGGTCGTGGCGGGCTACATCCTCGCTGAGGCTGCGCTCTCCTTCCTCGGGGTCGGAATCCCGTTGCCCACGCCGAGTTGGGGAAATCTGCTTTCCGACGCTCCCAACTTCTACACGTCCCAGCCGTGGCTGATGCTCTGGCCCGGTCTCGCGGTCGTGCTCACGACGCTTGCGTTCAACCTGCTCGGCGACGGCCTCCGTGACGCGTTCGATCCGCGCGGCCGGCTCTAATCGCCGCCCCGCGGTACGCAGCCGAGACAGCCCCGGGTCCGAGTTAACGCTGCAGTAGCGCAGAATTAACACCGAACTAACTAACCGCGACCGTGAGCGTCTCAGCGAGGGACGGAAAGGATCGGCCTGTCCAAGGTCGGCCTGAGACCAAAGGAGCAAAAGATGAAGGGAAGATTCAGTCTCTCGGCCGTGATGGCCCTGATTGGTATCAGCCTCCTCGTGGCCGCTACGGCCTCGGGTGGCAATTCAGGGCCCAACGCGGCTGAAAAGCAGACTGTGAAGAAGGGGGGGACGTACCGGGCACTCGGCACGAGCGACTTCGATCATCTTGATCCGGCGCTCTCCTACTTCACGCACTCCTGGAACTGGCAGGGCGCGACGCAGCTGCGCATGTACTACTACCCGTACGTCAAGGGTGCCGCGAGCGAGCGGATCGCTCCGATGGCCGCGACCGGCCTGCCGCGAGTCTCGAACGGCGGCAAGACGTACACGATCACGATCAAGAAGGGCTTCAAGTTTTCCGACGGGCAGAACGTCACGGCCGCGAACTTCAAGCGGGCGTTCGACCGGGCCCGAAACGCGAAGCTCCAGTCGCCGGCATCGTCGTTCCTCGACGACTTGGCCCGCTACAAGACGATCGGCACCCACGGGCTTCAGCTCACCCTGAAGCGTGTCGCCCCTGACTTCCTCGCGCGGATCACGATGCCGTTCTTCTCGGCCGTGCCGTTGAGCTTCCCGCTCGACACCGAGGTCGACAAGGGCCCGATCGTCTCCGCAGGCCCGTACTTCGTCCAGGAGTGGAACAAGAAGACGTCCGCCCTGGCGGTTCGTAACCCGAACTGGAAGAACAACGTCGAGCCGTTCAAGTCGCTCGGCTTCGCCAACAACGTCGACCGCATCACGTATAGCGGCATCGGCGGCGACCTGGCAACCCATCGGCTGCAGTGCGAGCGGAACGAGGCCGACATCTGCGGCTTCCCGACCACTCAGGCGAAGGAGCTCGCGGACAAGTACGGCATCAACAAGCAGCGGTTCAAGGTCGACCAGGACCTGCTCATCTGGCGCATCGACATGAACAACGAGCAGCCGCTGTTCAAGAACAACCCGGCCCTGCGCAAGGCTGTCCTGCACGCGCTCGACAGGCGGTTCATGACGGCCCAGCACGGCTTCCTGGCCGGTAAGCGGACCGATCAGTTCCTGCCGTACGGTATGCCCGGCTTCAAGGAGTGGAACATCTACTCGCTCAAGGGGCCGAACTACGCGAAGGCGAAAGCGCTCGCGACGCCGGCTGCCCTCCGTGGCGGCAAGGCGGTCTTCTACGCCTTCAACCGTGCCCAGGGCCCGCCCGTGTCACAGTCCGTGCAGTTCAACCTCAAGCAGATCGGGCTGGACGTCGAGATCAAGCTGTTCGACCGCGTCGTCCAGAACACCAAGGCCGCCACGCGCGGCGAGGCCTTCGACTTCACGCATGAGGGCTGGCACGCGGACTACCCGGATCCGTCGAACTTCATCAACGTACTCCTCGACGGTCGCCGGCTACAGGCCGAGAACAACGTCAACACGTCGTACTACTCAGGTAGCGGATTGAAGGACTTCACGAAGAAGCTGGATGCGGCCTATGCCGCGTCGGGCGCCACTCGTCTGAACCTGTACGCCGCGCTTGATCGCGACATCATGGCGCAGGGTGCGGCGAACGCGCCGTACATCTCAGGCACGACCCGCCGGTTCTTCGGTCCCGACGTCGGTTGTTACGTTGCGAACGGGCAGGTTGGCACCGTGCTCGTGAACATCTGCAAGACCGGAGGCTGATCCACCGTCCGTCAACCAGCGAGGGGCGCCGTTCCGGCGCCCCTCGCTGAACCAACAGGAGTAAACTTCCAGCGATGTTCCGGTATCTCGTCAGGCGGCTGCTCTGGGCGATCGTCCTCTTTCTAGCGGTGACGATCGTGACGTACGTGATCTTCTTCCTCGTGCCGGCAAACCCGGCGCGTCTCGCAGCCGGACAGGCGGCGACGCCGGAGCGGATTGCCCTCGTGGAGGAGCGACTCGGGCTCAACGAGCCCATCTACGAACAGTACTGGGGCTTTCTCAGGCGCCTGATCTTCGACGGGTCGCTCGGCGAGTCGTTTGTCGACCGCTCGTCGGTGAACGATGAGATCTTCCGAGCCGCGCCGATCACGGCGTCGCTCGTCTTCGGCGCGATGCTCCTGGTCCTTTGCATCTCGATACCGATCGGGATTCTCTCCGCTTTGCGACCACGTTCGCTCCTCGACCGCGTCGCCATGAGCTACGTGCTGCTCGGAATCTCGCTGCCGTCCTTCTGGATCGCGCTCGTGTTGTCGTACATCTTCGGGTACAAGTTAGGCGTCACGCCCATTGCCGGCTACTGCGAGGTGATCAGCGTCCCGCAGGCATCGAACTGCGGCGGGTTCGGCGACTGGGCCTACCACATGGTGCTGCCCTGGGCGGCGCTGGCGATCGTCCAAGCCGGCATCTATGTGCGTTTCGTGCGGGCGGAGGTGATGGACACCATGACGCAGGACTTCGTCCGCACAGCACGCGCAAAGGGGGCACCAGAGCGTCGCGTGATGAAGGACCACATCCTGCGCAATGCGTTGCTGCCTGTGATCACGATCCTCGGCATGGACATCGGCCTGTCGCTGGGCGGCGCGATCTTCATCGAAACAGTCTTCGGGCTTAACGGCCTCGGCGGCACCGCCATCCGCTCGATCGGCCAGTTCGATCTGCCGGTGCTGCAGGGCGTGGTCATCTTCGGGGCCGTGGCGATCATCATCTTTACGCTGATCGTCGACCTCCTCTACGCTTGGGTCGACCCGCGAATCCGGCTCACGTAGTATCCCCCCGCACTAGACCTAAGGAACCGGCATGACTGCACTGCTCGACGTCAGAGACCTGCGCACGCAATTCAAGACCGAGGACGGCTTCGTCAAAGCGGTCGACGGAGTGAACTTCAGCGTCGAGAGCGGTCAGACCATCGGCATCGTGGGCGAGTCCGGCTGCGGCAAGAGCGTCACCTGCCTCACGATCATGGGGCTCAACGAGAGCCGCAACACGGAGTCGTCGGGACAGGTTCTCTTCAACGGCGAGGAGATACTCGGCGCGAGTCGCTCGCACCTGCGGTCGCTGCGCGGCAGCGAGATCGCGATGATCTTCCAGGACCCGATGACCTCGTTGAACCCGGTGCACACGGTCGGCCGGCAGCTCGTGGAGACGGTACTGCTGCACAACGACATCTCGAAGTCGACGGCCCGTGAGCGGGCAGTCGAGGCGCTGAAGGAGGTGGGGATCCCGCGCGCGGATCAGCGGGTCGACGACTACCCCCACCAGTTCTCGGGAGGGATGCGCCAGCGGGCGATGATCGCCATGGCGATGATCAACGACCCGAAGCTGCTGATCGCCGACGAGCCGACGACGGCCCTCGACGTCACCACACAGGCGCAAATTCTCGCCCTGATGAAGAAGCTGCAAGAGGATCACGGGACCGCGATCGTGATGATCACCCACGATCTCGGCGTCGTCGCGGAGACGGCGGACGAGGTCGTCGTCATGTACGCGGCCAAGGTGGTGGAACGCGGCACCGTGGATTCGATCTTCAACGCGCCGCAGCACCCGTACACCTGGGGTCTGCTCGGGTCGCTGCCGCGCTTGGACGCCGATATCGACCGGCTGGCCCAGATTCCAGGGCAGCCGCCCTCGCTGCTGAATCCACCGCCGGGTTGCCGCTTCAATCCGCGGTGCCCCTACGTGATGGAGGTCTGCAGGCAGAAGGTGCCGGAGCTCAGGGGCGTGTCTCACGAGCCGGGCCACCTGCAGGCCTGCTTCCTGGACGAGGAGACGAAGAGCCGCGAGGCGGCCCGATTGTTCGCGGCTACGATGGCCGGATCGGCGAGCAACTAGCAATGGCGGACGAGCTGCTCGTCGTCGAAGGCCTGAAGAAGCACTTTCCGGTTACGCGCGGGATCATCTTCCAGAGGCAGATCGACGCCGTCAGGGCGGTCGACGGCGTCAGCTTCAGTGTCAACGAGGGCGAGACGCTCGGCGTCGTCGGCGAGTCCGGGTGCGGCAAGTCGACGATGGCGCGCTGCATCCTGAAGCTGATCGAGCCGACGGAGGGCAAGATCATCTTCCGCGGCCAGGACATCTCCAAGCTGTCACGGCGCGAGATGCGGCCGCTCCGGCGCGAGATGATGATGGTCTTCCAAGATCCCTACGCGTCGCTGAATGTCCGCAAGCGCGTCGGCTTCATCGTCGCGGAGGCGCTCGAGGTCCACGGCATCGCCACCCCCGCCGAGCGGAAGCGCCGAGTCCAGACCCTGCTCGAGGTGGTCGGGCTCAATCCCGAGCACTACAACCGCTTCCCCCACGAGTTCTCGGGAGGGCAGCGCCAGCGGATCGGGATCGCGCGCGCGCTCGCGATCAACCCGTCGCTGATCGTCTGCGACGAGCCCGTGTCTGCGCTCGACGTCTCGGTGCAGGCTCAGATCCTGAACCTGCTCAAGGACCTCCAGAGGGATTTCGGCCTCACGTATATCTTCATCGCGCACGACCTGAACGTCGTCCGCCACATCTCGGACCGGGTGATGGTGATGTATCTCGGTAAGCCGGTCGAGTTGGCTTCGCGCACCGAGCTGTACACGGCTCCGAAGCACCCGTACACCGGAGCACTCCTGGCCGCGGTGCCGATCCCGGATCCCGCGCTCGGACGCCTGCGGGAGCGCGTCGTGCTCGAGGGCGATGTGCCAAACCCGATCAACCCGCCGGCCGCGTGCAACTTCCACCCGCGCTGCCCGCGCTTCCACGAGGGGCACTGCGACGTCGAGGA
>Ga0180121_10000499_pt1 | contig 16533 bp, 20 predicted proteins | sample AntDrymUQ5402106_2_FD_129676 | JGI IMG/M metagenome (GOLD analysis project Ga0180121, IMG submission 129676) | Polar desert sand microbial communities from Dry Valleys, Antarctica - metaG UQ540 (21.06) (version 2) (version 2) | ecosystem: Environmental > Terrestrial > Soil > Desert | place...
AAAGCGCTACCAGCCAATGCCGAAGGGGGGACTCGAACCCCCACGGGCTTGCGCCCACTGCGCCCTGAACGCAGCGCGTCTACCAGTTCCACCACTTCGGCGAAGGCGGAGAAGTTAATACCGAGCTAACCCGGGGTCTACCCGCTCCGCCCACGCGTCGATCCCGCCTGCCAGACTCCGGACTTTCCCGAATCCCGCACCCTTGAGGATCTCCAGGGCCTTCATCGACCGGGCACCATGGTGGCAGTGGGTGACGATCTCCGCGTGTCCATCGAGCTCCGAGAGGCGCTCAGGCAGCTGATTCAGCGGAATCAGGCGGGCGCCGTCTATGTGGACGATGTCCCATTCATGAGGCTCCCGCACGTCGATGAGGACAAGGTCCCCGGCCTTTCCGGTCATTTCCTGCCGCAGCTCCTCGGCGGAGATCTCAGGCCCGTCGTACCCCGGCTCCGCGCCGATACCGCAGAAGGCCTCGTAGTCGATCAGCTCATGAATCGACGGGTTGGTCCCGCAGATCGGACAGGCCGGATCCTTGCGAAGCTCCAGCTCCCTGAAGCGCAGCTTGAGGGCGTCGAACAACACCAGTCGTCCGAGCAGCGAAGTCCCCGCCCCGATGATCCACTTGATCGTCTCCAGCGCTTGAATACTGCCGATGATCCCGGGTAGAACACCGAGGACTCCGCCTTCGGCGCAACTGGGCACCAGGCCCGGCGGCGGCGGCTCCGAGTACAGGCAGCGGTAGCAGGGTCCCTTTGCCGCATAAAAAAGCGAGGCCTGGCCTTCGAAGCGAAAGATGCTGCCGTAGACGTTGGGCTTCCCCAGCAGCACACAGGCATCGTTCACCAGGTAGCGGGTGGGAAAGTTGTCGGTCCCATCCACCACGATGTCGTATTCGCCGACTATTTCCAGCGCATTCCGGGACGTCAGCCGCGTCTCGTGCCGCTCGATCCGGACGTTGGGATTCAGATCGGTGAGCCGCGCCTCGGCCGAGTCGAGCTTGGACCGTCCCAGTGTGGAGGTGCCGTGCACGATCTGCCGCTGAAGGTTGGTGAGGTCGACCACATCGAAGTCCACGATACCGATCGTTCCCACTCCAGCCGCGGCCAGGTAGAGCGACAACGGAGAGCCGAGGCCGCCGGCCCCGATGGTCAGCACCCGCGCTGCCTTCAGCTTTCGCTGACCAGCCACGCCAACCTCAGGGAGTAGCAGATGCCGGGAGTAGCGCAGCATCTCCGCATGGGAGAGGGGTGCTTTGGTTTCCGCCGTGGCCGGCGACCCACCGGCAATGCTGGGGACGATAGTCAGCACATCGCCGGAGCGAACCGGCGTGGCGGTCGAAGCCAGGTGGCGGATGTCCGTCTCGTTCAGGTAGAGGCTCACGAAGTTGCGCAGCCGCCCGTCGTCCTGGAGGAGATGTCGCTTGAGCCCGGTGTGAGCGGCCAGCAGTCCGTCGAGCACCTGCCCGACCGTCTCACCTGCCAGCTCGATGGAGTCGTGGCCGGCTGTAAAAGGTCGCAGCGGCGTCGGAATGGAAACTGTTATCGCCATGTCATACCTCGCTCAGTACGTCGACCGACTCGGCACTCATTGCCGACCGGTCATCGTTCAACACCCAGCTGGTCAATTCCCCGGCTCCGGCACGATCTACCCGCACGATGATGTAGCTATACCACGGCCATGCCTGTTCGGTATCGAAGGCTGAAGGCTCGGCGGGATGATCGGGATGTGAGTGATAACAGCCCAGAACCTCCAACCCCTGTGACCTCAGCTCGGCCTCGATCCCGCGCAGATCGTCCGGCGCGATGAGATAGCGGTGTGGATCGTCCGTCCGCCTATTCGTGACCGCTACCAACTTCACTACCTCTTTCACCCCGCCAGGATGCCCGGCGAGCACGCCGCAGCACTCGGCCGGATACGCCCGCTCACCCGACCGGCGAATCTCCTCGACCAGGCCGGCGCTCAGCCGCAGCATCATCCGCCCGCCCAGCGGTGCGCGTCGCTCAGGTAGCGGCTACCCGTGTCACACCCAATCACCACCACGCACGCATCGGGGCTCGCGCGCACGATGTCCTGGCCGGCGGCAATCGCCGCGCCCGCCGACCAGCCCACCAGGTAGCCAGTCTCCCGGGCCAGGGCGCGGGCGGTGCGGTCGGCGGTTTCGGTCGGGACCTCTATGACCAGGTCCGGCACCGAGGGATCATAGAGCGGGGGCAAGTGCTGGGTACTCGCCAGATGTTTGAGACCCTCGAGCCCGTGGAGCGGAGAGTCGGGCTGAACACCCACGAGCCGCACGCGGGGGTTCTTCTCCTTCAGAAACCGGCCGGTTCCCATCATGGTTCCGGTCGTTCCCATCGCAGCCACAAAATGAGTGATGCGGCCCTCGGTCTGAGCCCAGATCTCGGGACCCGTTGTCTCATAATGAGCACGCGGGTTGGCCGGATTGCTGTACTGGTCGGCATAGAAATGCCGATCGGGGAGCTCGGCAACGAGCTCCCGGGCCCGCTCCGCGGCCCCATCGGTGCCCTCCAACCGGTCGGTTAGAATCACCTCTGCCCCATAGATTTCGAGAAGCGCGCGCCGCTCAGGACTCGCGTTCCCGGGCAGGCAGATCGTCACCTGAATCCCCGCGGCCGCGGCCAGCATCGCGTAGGCGATCCCGGTGTTTCCGCTAGAGGCATCGAGCAGGCGCTTGCCCGGTAGCTCCCCGCGGCAGAGCCCGTCCCGCAGGATGGCGCGCGCGGCGCGGTCCTTCACACTGCCGCCGGGATTGAGCCACTCGGCCTTGAGGAACAGCGGGGTCCCCGACTCCAGCCCCACACGCAGCAGGGGTGTGTTCCCTACCGCGCGCCAAAGATCGGGCTCCTGCAACGTTTCGCGTCCTGGTGCCGCCTTCATCCCGATGCCTCCAAAATAAAAAACCCGACCAGCCGGTCGGGGGATGCTCGCCATTGCCACGTGAGCTAACTCGCCGACGATATCCCAACCAGCTCCTGGACCTCGGACTCTTGCTTCATCAGGTCGGCGAGTGAAATGCCGGCCAGCAACTGATCGACCCGCTGCTGGAGGGCGTGCCATACCGGCCGGATGCTGCAGGTATGCCCCGGGCTACATCGGTCAGCGTCCACCGGGTGGGTCTCGCAGTTGATCTCGAAGGTCTGATGCTCCGAGGCCGCCATGACATCCCGGACCGATATGGCATCCGGCTCCTTGGCGAGATAATAGCCGCCCTTGGCGCCGCGCACGCTCTGAACCAGCCCGGCACGCCGAAGCCGCAGGAGGATCTGCTCGACATAATCAGCCGGGAGGCGCTCGGTATCGGCCAGCTCGCGCGCCGCGACCGGGCCGATGCCCTTCCGGCCCCGTTTGGCGAGATGAATCGAGATGATCAGGCTGTATTCGGTCCAGGTAGTGACCCGCATGATGGGAATATGTGGGGGCGGTGAGATGGAGGCAATCAGCTCTTATCCGCCGCGGTCCAGCGGGCCACCTCTTCGGCGCTCAGGGTGCCGAAAGGACGAATCCGGGCGTCCCGGTATGAGCCGCCGAGTACGTCACCCAGATACTGGGACCAGGAGAGAAGGGTGCCGTAGCACACCGGATCGGGGGCATCGGGCGCCGTCTGTTCGGCTTCTGTCCGCTGGAGCAGCTCACTCATGACCCAGGCTGGAACCCGCGACCGCTGGGATGGATAGATGAAACCGAACATGACCAGGTGGGCCAGAAGCACCCGCCAATGCGGCCCGAACCGGGCCAGAAGCCGTTTCCAGTCCAACCGCTCGCCGTGGGCAAGGATCAGGTGAACCACATCGGCACCGTCGAAGCGCTCCCGCTCCATCACGAACGCCTTCGACCAGAGGGTCTCCTCCGGTGGTGCGATCTTTACCGGGACGCCGAGGACGGTCCCTGCGGTGGCATGCTCGAACCACCAGTCGTCCACCGTTGTGATGCCGTTACCGGAGCTGAAAATGACGTCGATGAAGCCTTCAGGCGACCGGATCTTGGCGAGCCAGTGGGAGAAGACCAGCTCGGTCTCATAACCGGCGGCCGCGCAGGCCTCGAGCAGCCGCTGCACGTCGCGCGGACGGGCGAAGAGGTCGAGATCCTTCGTCGACTTGTCGATCCCAGCTTGATGGATGAACGCGAATGCTCCACCGACCAGGAAAGGCACCCCGGCACGGTTCAAGACTTCCATGGCCTCCCGGTAGAACAACCGGGAGGGAGTCTCAACAAGCGACTGGGTCGGAGCCAGAGCCATTTGCCCGCCTCCCCGTGGTGTCGCTTATGATATGGATGTCACTCCCCGCAGGGTGTGGCGCGGTCACCGCGTTTGGGGCTATACCACCGTGAATTGATCGCATGTCAACAAAAACATCGGGAGTAGTACGCATCGCCGCGGTCGGCGATATCCACCTCGGTGGCAAGGGATACGACGCCCCGCTCCAGCTCCTGTTCGGTCAGGTGGCTGAGCACGCCGATGTGCTTGCGCTCTGTGGTGACCTGACCGACCGCGGAGACCCCGACGAGGCTCGGCTCATGGCCAAGGCGCTTGGGGCAATTCCGGTCCCGATCGTAGCAGTCCTCGGCAACCACGATTACGAGTCGGGGAAGGAGCGCGAGGTCGCCAGGATCCTCTGTGACGCAGGGGTGCACGTTCTCGACGGCGAAGCTCATGAAGTGCTGGGCATCGGATTCGCCGGAATCAAGGGGTTTGCCGGAGGGTTTGGACGACGGGCGCTCGGGCCTTGGGGGGAAGGGCTGATCAAACAGTTCGTGCGGGAGGCGCTTGACGAGGCCCTGAAACTCGAGACGGCGCTGGGACAGCTGCGAACCGAGCGGCGCGTTGCCCTGCTGCACTACTCACCTATAGTGGGCACCGTTCAGGGGGAGCCGCTGGAGATCTACCCCTACCTGGGCTCGAGCCGCCTGGAGGAGCCCCTCATCCGCTACCCGGTGGATGTGGTCTTCCACGGCCATGCGCATCACGGCTCGCTCGAGGGCCGCACGATGGGGGATGCGCCGGTCTACAACGTCTCGATGGTGCTGCTGCAACAAAGCTTTCCCGATCGCCCACCCTTTCGAGTGGTGGAGCTCCCGGTGGGCAGGACCGCGGGCGATCGGGAGAGCTCAGGAATTACCCCGCTCCGTCGCGCTGGCGACCGGAGCGCTTGACCGACGGAGCTTTTTTCTCTCCGGGCACCCCGGGCTCCGTCATGGCACGCAGGTCGAGTACCTCCTCCAGGTCTTTTCCCTTGAGCAGCCCCTTCTTCACCACCAGCTCTCTCACGGTGAGCCCACTCGCCACCGCCTCCTTGGCCAGCTTGGCCGCTTCGGCATAGCCGATCCTCGGCGCCAGCGCGGTGACCAGCGCCGGACTCCGCTCCAGCCAGTAAGCGCACTGCGCCTCGTCGGCCTCGATGCCGTCCACGCATCGCTCGGCCAGAGCGGCGCTGGCGTTGCCCACGATGATGAGCATGAAGACGATGTTGTGGGCCATGACGGGCATCATGACGTTGAGCTCCAGCTGACCTGCCTCCGAGGCGAGGGCGACGGTGGTGTCCAGCCCCAGCGCCTGATAGCAGACCTGATTGACCATCTCTGCGATCGAGGGGTTGACCTTGCCTGGCATGATGCTGGAGCCAGGCTGCACCGAGGGAAGCAGGATCTCCGCCAGTCCGGTTCGCGGCCCGGAGGCGAGCAATCTGATGTCGTTGGCGATTTTGTTGAGGTCCAGGACGTAGGCCCGGAGCGCGCCGCTGATGGTAGCGATGTCACCCATCGACTGCATCAACTGCACTCGGTCCTCCCCCACTCGCAGCTGCAGGCTGCTGATCTGCTGGAGGTGGCGGACCATCAACTCGGGGTATTGGGGCTCGGCGTTGATGCCGGTCCCGACCGCGGTCCCGCCGATGTTCAGCTCCCGTACCCACTCGGCAGCCTCGGCGATCTTTCTTTTATGCCGCTCGACAGTGTGGCCGTAGGCCGTAAATTCCTGGCCCAGGCGGATCGGCGTGGCGTCCTGAAGATGGGTGCGCCCCGATTTGACGATGGCATCGAATTGCAGGCCCTTGGCAAGCAGTGATTTCGCCAGCCGGTCCAGCGCCGCCAGCGTCCGGGGCAAGGTGGCCAGAGTCGCCAGCCGCATCGCGGTGGGAATTACGTCGTTGGTGCTCTGCGCCATGTTGACGTGATCGTTCGGATGGACCGGCTGATAGGTGCCGCGAGCGGAGCCGAGAATCTCGTTCGCCCGGTTCGCGAGTACCTCATTACAGTTCATGTTATGGCTGGTGCCCGCACCGGCCTGGTAGACATCCACGATGAACTGGTCCCGATGCTGACCCGCCAGGATCTCGTCGGCCGCTTGCACGATGGCATCGGCCAACCGAGCCTCCAGCCGGCCGGTCTCCTTGTGCACCAGGGCCGCCGAGCGCTTGATCCACACCACGGAATCGACGAACGCAGGGAGCGGACGCAGCCCGGAGATCGGGAAATTCTCGGCGGCGCGCAGGGTCTGGATCCCGTACAGCGCAGCAGCGGGAACGGCCTTCTCTCCCAGAGGATCGCGTTCGATTCGCGTTTGAGTCATGGCCCCGCTGTTAGTTGTCGTATGAGAAAAACCCTCAGCGGCCTTCCGTTCTCGGTTGTTATCAAAGGACTCGAATGACCGAACATTTTCAGTCCATTCACGCGGTTGCCATGTTCGACGCCGAGAAGCCGACGAAGGCCGATCTCTTCCGAGGGCAACACCTGTTCGTGGGCCTTAACTGCTTCGAGCCCGGACAGTCACAGAAAGTCCACGTGCACGCTGGGGCGGACAAATTTTATCTGGTCATGACGGGAAAGGCGAGGATGACCGTGGGCGAGGAAACCCGAGAGGTCGGGCCTGGAACAGTGGTGTGGGCGCCGGCAGACCTGCCCCACGGCGTGGCCCAGGCGCTGGAACGCACAGTCATGCTGGTCGCCATCGGGCCGGCCCCGGCACTTACGCGTCCGGCTGCTCGGTGAGCGGCACCGCTTTCCCGCGCAGCACCCTCCGCAGCACCGGCCATCCATAGATGCTGAGCGCCAGCCACACCCCCACCAGCACCCCCAGGCCATTGGTGTAGAACCGCCAGGCGAGGAGAATCCAGCCCTGCCCTTCACCCAGCGGTCCCGCAGCGCCGCCGAGGAAGCCGAGCTCCACGACTCCGGCGCCAGAAGGAGTGGGAAGCACCATCTGGCTGTACAAAAGGGCAAAGGACCCGAAGATGACGGGGCCGAGTGATGGCGGGCTCGGCAACGTGAGGGCGAGCACGGGAAGGATCGCGATGCGGGTGGCAATCGGGATGACACTGAGCACAGTGCTCGCCACCAGCGGCCACCGCGGCATCCGCCTCAGGTACACCAGCACCCGCCGCATCGGCCGGCGCATCCGCCGCGACGCTGGAGATACCGCCCGCTGGGTATAGCGCCACAGCACGACGCCGAGAACCAGGACGACCAGGATCCAGGGCCAGGCGTTGGAGGCGGCGGCCCGGAGGCTCGGCCCCGCCGTCACCCACCAGGCCGGCGCATACTCCCAGATCAGCCACGCGGCAACCGCGATGAGCGCCAGCCGCGAGATCACGGCCTCGACCGTCACACCCACCAGGATCGCCGTCGTGCGCGCGCCACTACGCATCAGCCCGGCCACTCGTGCCGGCTCGCCTCCCAGCCGCATCGGTGTGAGGGCGTTGGCCGCATCACCGAACGCGTTGGCCACGAACGCGTCGCGCAGCCGCAGGTGAAAACCCAAACCCTTCATGATCCACTGGATTCGCCAGCCGCGAACCAGGAAATCCAGGATCACCAGGCTGAGGCAGATGACGTGGGCCGCTACCGGGCTCACCGGGCGAGCACCGTGCGGTATACCGAGAAGAGACGATCGAACACGCCGTCCCAGCTGTGGTGCGATTCAGCATAGCGGCGAGCCAGCAATCCCAGGCCCGGGAGGTCGGCACCGAGCAGCCGCTCCGCTACCTCGGCAAGGTGACCGGCATCGCCCGAGGCGTACAGCATGCCGGCCCCGGAACGGGTCACGGTCTCGGCCACGCCGCCCTGGTCAACCGAAAGCACGGGGTTCCCGCTGGCGAGAGCCTCTACTGCGGCGAGTCCGAAGGTCTCGGCTGGGCCGGGGGCCACGGCCAGATCCACTGCGGCATACAGGTCGGCCAGCTGGTCCCGGTCCCTCTGAAACGGCAGCCAGATGGCCCGATCGCCTCCCGGGGCCTCCAGCAGCGACAGCCGGGCGGGACCGTCGCCCACAATGACGAGCCGGGCACCAGTGCGCCGCTCCACCCGGGGCCAGGCAGCCAGCAGCACGTCCAGGTCCTTCTCTCCCGCGATACGTCCGACGTACATGGCCAGCGAGCCGGTTGGGAGCCCGAAGCGTCGCCGAGTCTCGGCAGCATGGCTACGACGGACCGGATTGAAGCGGTCCAGGTCCACGCCCAGGGGAACGCAGACCACGTTCTGAAGCCCGGCTTCCTGGAGCTCCCTGACCACCGTCTCGGATGGAGCGATGGTGGTGTGAACCAGGCGGCCAAGCCGGCGAACGTACCACCACGCGGCCGAGCGCGCGCTCCGGCGCAGCCATCCGGCTGAGCGGGGACGAGGGGCGATGATGCGAGGGAAATTGCTGTGGTAAAACCAGACCGTGGGCACCTTGATGCGGCGGGTGGCCAGACGGATCAGCCACGGGGCGCACCACGCACTGCCTACTTCGATCAGGTCGGGGCGCTCATGGGCCACGATCCGGGAGGTAGACTCGGTAGCGAGCATGAAGCGGTATGGCTTCTGGGTGGGGATAGGCGGACCATGGAGCCGGTAGCAGCGGACTCCGCCTCCCTCGAGGATCTGGTCTGCCGCGCCGGGAACGACCAGCACCTGCCGGAGCAGCGGGTTGCGCTGGACGTAGCGCACCTTCTCGAGGAGGTAGGTTCGCACTCCTCCGGTGGTCTCGCCGAAGAACTCCGAGATGTCAAGAACACTCAGGTTAGCGGCAGGACGCAGCCGGGCGGGCAGATCGGACCGGGATATGTCGAGCGGTGCCGCCTGGGGAACGCTCAGCGGCTGGAGATCGAGAATGGCAGGCGCGGAATCAGTCAGAACAGTCGCCGAGCGGGTACATCGTTCCGCAGTTCCCGCAGCGGTTCTTGCAGCCCCAGGCGCGGCTGGAGACGGGGAAGTTGCAACGATTACATGTAAGCGGGGCAGCGGGGCAGCGGGGCGGCGGGACAGTTAGAGTGGGCAAACCAGCGGCCTTCAGCGAAGGATCATTGCTCTGAAGGGGGGTCAACTGCCCCGCTGCCCCGCCGCCCCGCTGCCCCACCTCAGCCAAGCCGATATGCCCCAGTCAAAAACGGATTCGTCAGCCGCTCGACACCGATGGTGGTGTCGGGGCCGTGCCCGCTGTGGACTACCGTCGAATCGGGCAACGAGAGAAGCTCGGACTGGATGCTTGTCATGAGTGTCGACGCGTCACCCCCGGGCAGATCGGTTCGGCCCACCGAGCCGTTGAACAGGACATCGCCACCGAACACCATGCCATCACCCACAAAACTGACACTGCCGGGCGAATGGCCGGGGGTGAACCGAACCCCGAACTCGAAGCCGCCGACCTTGAGGGTCTGACCTGCCCGGAACTCCCGGTCCGGAGCCGGCGGCTTCTCCAGCTGCATTCCCACCCAGCCCCCGTATTGAGGCAAGGCGTCATAGATGGGGCGGTCCAGCGGGTGGAGATAGATCGGCGCGCCGGTGACGGCGTGCACTGCGCCCACGCCGAGGATGTGATCGATGTGCGCATGAGTGAGCCAGATGGCCTTCAGCGACCAGGCCCGGGTGTCCAGCTCGGCGAGAAACATGGCCGGCTCCTCGCCGGGGTCGATGATCACCGCCTCGCGAGTGCGGCGATCGGCGACCAGGTAGCAGTTCTCGGCGAATTGCCCGTTAGGCAGCGATACCACTTCCAGATCAGACACCGACTTGGGCCTTGGATTCGAGCCGGCTCTTCCGGTCAGTCAGGTACTTCTCGACGGCGATGGCTGCGGTGGTGGCATCGCCCACAGCGGTGGTGATCTGCCGGGTCAGCTGGGAGCGGACGTCCCCGGCGGCGAAGAGGCCGGGAATCGAGGTCATCATGCGGTCGTTGGTGATCAGGTACCCACTGGGATCGTGCTCCGCGTGCTGCTTCACCAGCCCGGTATTGGGCTGGAAGCCGATGAAGATGAACGCGCCGGTGGCGTCGAGGATCTGCTCCGCTCCGGTCACCGTGTCCACCAATTCAATCCAGCGCAGGCCCTGGGATTCACCCTTGAGCTCGCGCACCTGCTTGTTCCAGATCACTTCGATCTTGGGGTTGGCGAAGAGCCGCTCCTGAAGAATCTTCGAGGCGCGGAACTGGTCGCGCCGGTGAATGACATACACCTTCTCCGCATAGCGGGTCAGGTAGTCCGCCTCTTCCACGGCGGCGTCCCCCCCACCGATGACGGCGACGGTCTCGCCCTTGAAGAACGCACCGTCACAGACGGCGCAGTACGACACACCCCGGCCGGCGTACTCCAGCTCACCTGGAACATTGAGCTTGGTCGGCGTTCCGCCGGCCGTAAGAATGACCGTTGGGGCCTCGTAGACCTTCCCCAGGGCAGTAACCACCTCGAAGATCCCGTCATCTCGCCGGACGATCCCCTCCACCGTGTCCTGCCGGATGTCGGCTCCGAACTTGACCGCGTGAGCCGTCATCAGGTCGGCCAGCTGGCGCCCCAGCACGTGCTCGAAACCGGGATAGTCGTCGATCCATTCGGTGTTAAGCAGCTCGCCCCCGGGAACCCCCCGCTCCAGGAGGACGGATCGCAGCAGACCGCGCCCAGAATACATCGCGGCGCAGAGACCGGCCGGTCCCCCGCCTACGATGATGACATCCAGCTCTTCGCTACGGATCATGTCTGCCCCAGGTGAGCGTCATACAACTCTCGCCATCCCAAATATAGAACGTCCGGATGTTCCCAGCAGGGAGCTCCGCGCTGGGAGCTAGGTGCCTGGAGCACGCGTTGGTGCCTGGTGAAGGTCGTCAGGAGGCTGGAGTTCGTCGTCAGGAGGCCGGGACTGGTCGCGCCGGTCCTGTGCGTCGCTCAGGATGACAGTCCCTCAAGCCAATGGCCCATGGCCAATCGCCAACAGCCAATAGCCTTCTACCCCAAATGCAGTAGACTCGCCGCCCCGTGACAGCTCGACACCGTGCCGACCAGCACATTGACCGGCGACCGCTCCTCGCCGGCGTCCGCAACCATGGCGTCCCCGGCCAATACGGCGCTGACATCGAACATTCCCACGCCAAAGACGCGGTGCTCGCAGAGGAACAGCACCGGGCCAGCGGTGGGCTGCGATTGGTCCAGCTTTCTGGCCAGCCCCTGCATGGCATCCGACATCTCCCAGGTCCGCGGTGCCCGAATGACCGGGCAGATGGCCGGCTCGATGCAGTGGGTGGGACAGATCCAGTCGGCAAAGGAGATGTAACGGGTGCCATCGGGCGCGCTCGCATCGTAGGGTGTGCCTGGCCCAACGGGAACCGGTCGCGTTTCGATGAGGCGGCCGGGCCACCGGCCACGAGCGCGGCGGACCAGCCACTCGTACATGAGATGTGGCATGAGGGGAGAGGGGACGATGGCGTCGGGAGGCTCACCAGGCGCGGCCGGAGAGACGCTGCCGAGGTAATCGTCGAAGAAGTCGCCCCATTCCTGGGTCACCACCCGGCGGGTGTCGTCTTCTCCCAGTTCGCGGGCGCTCTGACAGGCTGGATCCCGGTCCACGATCAGGAGCGTGCGGTAGGCTGCCTTGCCCCGGGCGCGGGCGCGCTCCAGCTGTCCCGCGTAGAAGGTGCCATAGCAGCCTCCGCCCACGATCACGACATCGCGGAAGCGGACGCTAGCGGATGAGTCGTCCACCGTCGACAACCAGAACCTCTCCCGTCACGAAATCTCCCCCTTCCAGCAGGTACAGCAGAGCGGAGACAACATCCGAGGGGCTGCCGAGCCGGCGAAGAGGGGTGGCGCGGGCGAGGCGGTCCCGCTCCTCGGTGTCGTATTCGTCAGGGACGAGGACGGCCCCGGGCGCGATCGCGTTCACGGTGACGTCGGGGGCCAGGGTCAGCGCCAGCACCTTGGTGAGCATGACAACCCCGGCCTTGCTGACGGAATGAGCCGCAAACCCGGGCCAGGGCTCGAGCCCCGCGAGGTCCGCCAGGTTGACAACCTTTCCTCGAGCGGCACGGAGCGCCGGCGCCGCGCCCTGGGTACAGAAGAAGACCGAACGCAGGTTCAGGTCGAGAATGGCGTCCCATTGCTCCGGCGTGGTCTCTTCCAGGGTGATCCGGTGCATCACCGCTGCCGAATTGATCAACACGTCCAGCTGCCCCAGCTCGGCCGCCACGCGCAGCGGCAGGTCGCGGGCGGCATGGGCGTCAGTGAGGTCGGCCCCGAAGCAGACGGCGCGTCCGCCCGCCTTGACGATCTCCTCCCTCAACTCCTCGGCACCAGCACTGGAAGCATGATGGTGGATGGCCAGAGTCATTCCTCGGCCGGCCAGGGCTGCCGCCATTGCACGGCCGAGTCGCCGGCCGGCGCCGGTGACGAGGGCCACACGGCCCCGAAGCTCCATCAGGGCTTTCCGGCGGCGGCCGGGGATATCGGAAGAATCTGGCCCGTCGTCGTGGCCTCCGCGGCGAGCGACATCACCCCATCGGTGATCTCCTGCAGCTCCACATATTGGGCACCGCTATCGCCCACCGAGGCCAGATTATCCACTGTTCGGACCATGCCGGGGGCGATGGCATTGACCCGGACCTGTCGGTCCTGCAGCTCGAGGGCCAGGCTGCGGGTAAATCCTGCCACAGCAGCTTTGGCGGCCGAGTACACGGCCATGGGGCTCTGCGGATTGAAGTAGGCGATCGAGGAAACGTTGATGATGCAGCCCCGGGTGCGGGTCAACGCCTCGATAGCGGCCTGAGAGACGAGAACGGTGGTCTTGAGGTTTATGGAGATCTCGCGGTCCAGCGCCTCAACCGTGATATCACAAATAGGGCCGAACGTAGTCAGCCCCCCCGCCAGGTTCACCACTACGTCCAGGCGGCCGAAGTGTTTGAGGGCGATCTCCACCGCCAGTGCCGCGATGTCCGGCTCGGTCAGGTCGCCGGCGCAGGGCCGGGCATCCACACCCTGGGCGGCAAACTCGCGGACCCGCTCCGCCACACCCACCGCATTCAGGTCGCAGGCCACGATCTTGGCGCCGGCCTTGCCGAACGCCAGGGCGACGGCGTTCCCGATCTGACCGGCTCGGCCCACGCCGGTCACCAGCACAACCTTGCCGCGAAAATCGAATCGGGGGGCGGTCATTCGGAATCCAGGCCTTCGAGGATGATGGCGGCACCGGGCGCGCCGGCCTGCGCGTAGAGCACGGTGCCGTCGCGATCGATCAAACAGACCGAGCGCGCAATGCCGGGGACGATCGGCCTGAGCGAGCGGTACGCGGCGCTGATCGCCCGCTCCGGATCGGAGAGCAAGGGAAACGGCAGCCCCAGCTTCTGGGCGTACGCCGCGTGTTTCTCGACCGACGCGGGGTTCACGCCGAAGGGCCGGATGTCGTGGTCGGTGTAGCTCTGAATCTCATCGCGCACGGCGGAGAGTTGGCGGTTTCAGCCAGGGGTGTTGTTGCCGGGATAAAACACCAGCAGCACCCGGGACTCGTCGAGCAGCCGCCGAAGATGGTAGGTCCGACCGTCAGACGCCGCGGCCGTGAAATCCGGCGCCTTGGTGCCTGGTTCAAGAAGACTCATGACACCGCCCGGGTGAGGGAGCGCGCCCGGAACTCATCCAGGCGGTCGAGCCACTCCCGCGGCACCGCCTGGGAGCCGATGGTACCGTGGGTCACCCCCGGCTCCGGGTCACCGTGCCAATCGCTGCCGCCGGTCCGGAGCAGGCCCAGCTTGATCGCAATGTCGGTGAGCCTGGCCCGGAGATCGGGATCGTGACTGGGGTGCCGCGTCTCCACCGCATCGAGCCCCTCTCCCTTGAGGCGCTCGAAGCAGGCCCGGGTTCCCCGTTCCTTCATGTGTGCCACCGACACGAGCCCACCGGCCCGGTGGACCAGCTCCGCGATGGCACGAAACGCGGGGAGCGTCTTCTCGACGAAGGCCGGGCGGCCCCGGCCCAGATAGCGATCGAAGGCGTCGTTGAGGTCGATGGCGCTGCCGTGCCGGACAATCGCGCGGGCTACGTGCGGGCGTCCTACGGCGCCGCCGGCGGATTCGTGCAGCACGTGATCAAACGTGAGCTCGATCCCCAGCCGCTGGAGGTGTTCCACCATCGCCTGTCCCCGACGCACCCGGTCGGCGCGGCAGCGCTCGAGGAACGCATCCAGCTCGGCCGAGTCGGACGGCAGGAAGTATCCCAGCACGTGCATCTCGCCCCAGGGAGCGGCGGCCGAGAACTCGCATCCGCCCACCACCCGAACGCCGAAGCGCTCGCCGGCAGCGAGCGCTTCTGATATGCCACCCAGCGTGTCATGATCGGTCAGCGCGATGGCGCTCAGCCCGGCCGCCTGTGCCCGTCTTACCACGGCCTCGGGAGCGAGACTCCCATCTGAGGCGGTCGAATGCACGTGCAGGTCGATGGTTTCCACCTGCTCGTTCGACTGGTCCATGGGGCTCAGCGGCGATATCCCATCTCGGGAGCGGTCCATGATGGTTGGGAGTGGGCCAGCAGGTCGCGCAGCTCCTGTTCGCTCAGCTGGCTCAGGGAGAGCTCCCGGCTCTTGGCACCGAGCGGAGAGTAGCGGGCCAGCCGCTGCTCGCGATCAGGGCCGACACCACGGGTGAAGACGAGCCCGAACTCGTCCTTCACGTACTGGGTGACTCGTCCACTCATGGTCACTTCCCACTGCACGCCGTCGGCGGCGATGATGCGTCTGGCCATTTCAGGTACCGGCTTCGGTGAACTCCTGGAGGCCCGCCTTCACGTCGGCCATGAACCGGTCGGCGTCGGCGCCGTCCACGATCCGGTGATCGAAGGCGAGCGAGAGCATTCCCTTGGTGCGGATCGCGATCATGTCGGCGTTGTCCACGGTGACGACGGCCGGCTGTTTCTCGATGCTGCCCACGCAAAGGATGGCGGCCTGGGGCTGGTTGATGATGGGCGTGCCGATCACCGAGCCGAACCCCCCGGGGTTGGTGATCGTGAAGGTCCCCTTCTGCACTTCATCCGGGCTCAGCTTCTTGGTCCGGGCCCGCTCGCCGAGGTCGTTGATGGCGCGGGCGATTCCCAGCAGCGACAGCTCGTCGGCGTGCTTGATCACCGGAACGATGAGCCCCCAGTCAAGCGCCACCGCGATGCCGATGTTGATGTCGCGGCGAAACAGAGTGCTCTCTCCCGACACCGCGGCGTTGAGGACCGGGTGTTTTCGCAGATTGTCTGCCACCACCTTGGTGATGAACGCAAGGTAGGTGAGGTTCACTCCGCGATCGGCGAACTCCTTCTTGTTGCGGGTCCTGACCTGCGCCACGCGGGTGTAGTCGATCTCGAAGATGGTATTGACGTGGGGCGACACCCGGCGCGACATGACCATGTGATCGGCGGTGAGCTTCCTGATGCGCGACCAGGGCTCGACCCGATCGCCGGGCCAGGGATCGACGGTCGCTGCCGCGGGCAGCGAGGCGGGACCGCGGGGCGGCTGGGCGGGAACAGCGGTTGGTACTGCCCCGCTGCCCCGCTGCCCCGCTGTCGTCGCCCCTCCTTCGATGTAGCTCAGAATGTCGTTCTTAGTGACACGGCCCAGGAGCCCCGTGCCGGGGATGGCGCTGATGTCGACCTGGTGCTCCGCCGCCATCTTCCGGACCAGCGGGGTCGACTTGCGCTGGAGCCGCTCCTCGATCGATTCCGGCGCGCCGTTTCCACCGGTCGCGTCGCTCACGGCCCGGGCGTCCGGGGCCGCTGAGGCTGACGCGGCGGCAGGCACGGATCTCGGCGCACTCTTGGGCGGCACCGAAGGCGCCGGGGCCAGCGGGGCGGGCGGCGCTCCAGCGGGAGTGGCCGGCCGGGCACCCCCTGGGTGGGTCGGCGCCGGGGCGCCGGGCGACGGCGCGGCAGGAGCCTTCGGCTTCTCCGCGCCGACACTCGCGTCGGTCTCGATCCGGGCGACAACGGTCTGCACCGCCACGGTCTGGCCTTCCTGCACGATGATCTCGGCCAGGACGCCCGCTACGGAAGCCGGGATCTCCGCATCGACCTTGTCGGTCGAGATCTCGAAGATGGGCTCGTCCCGCTTGATCGGGTCGCCCACCTTCTTCATCCAGCGGGAGAGCGTGCCTTCGGCGATCGACTCGCCCATTTGGGGCATTATGACGTCTATTTTGGCCATGCGAATCTCCGATTCGGCGGGGCAGCGGGGCCGCGGGGCAGCTTGATCAGCCAGAGACTCCGTTTCCCTACACTATCCAACCTAATTGTCTTCCTGCCCCACCGCCCCGCT
>Ga0180121_10000500_pt1 | contig 16510 bp, 16 predicted proteins | sample AntDrymUQ5402106_2_FD_129676 | JGI IMG/M metagenome (GOLD analysis project Ga0180121, IMG submission 129676) | Polar desert sand microbial communities from Dry Valleys, Antarctica - metaG UQ540 (21.06) (version 2) (version 2) | ecosystem: Environmental > Terrestrial > Soil > Desert | place...
GAGCAGCTTGCGCGCCGCGTCGACGACGCGCTCGACCGAGGGCATGTATGCGTCCTCGATCTGCCAGTACGGATAGGGCACGTCGTAGCCGGTGACCCGGAGGACCGGGCCGCGGAGGTCGAGGATCGCCTTCTCCGCCAGGATCGCGGCGAGCTCGGCGCCGAAGCCCGCCGTCCGGGGCGCCTCCTGGACGATCACCACGCGCCCCGTTTTCGCGGCGGAGGCGAGCAACGCGTCCTCGTCGAGCGGCTTCAGGGTGCGCACGTCGAGCACCTCGACGCTCGCCTCCTCGGCCAGGACATCGGCAGCCTGCTCGCAGAGCGGCACCATCGATCCGTACGCAACGAAGCTGATGTCCGTCCCCTCCCGGGCGAGCCGCGCTTTCCCGAGAGGCACGGTGTACTCGCCCTCCGGTACCTCGCCGCGCATCGTTCGGTAGTGGAGCTTGGGCTCGAAGATGACGACCGGGTCCGGCTCGCGGATCGCCGCGGCGAGCAGGCCCTTCGCGTCCGCCGGCGTCGACGGGATCGCGACCTTCACGCCCGGCGTGTGGACGTAATAGGCCTCGGGCGAGTCGTCGTGGAGCTCCGGCGCCCGCACGCCGCCGCCGTACGGCATCCGGATCGTCAACGGGAACTCCATGCCGCCGCCCGTGCGCCAGCGGTACCGGCCCACGTGCGTGATCAGCTGGTCGAGACAGGGGTAGCTGAACGCGTCGTACTGCATCTCGCAGACCGGGCGCCACCCGGCCATGCAGAGCCCCATCGCGGTGCCGAGGATCCCCGCCTCGGCCAGCGGCGTGTCGACGCAGCGATCGGGCCCGAACTTGTCGAGGAGCCCGGCCGTGGCCCGGAAGACCCCGCCGGCACGGCCGATGTCTTCACCCATGACCATGACGTTCTCGTCTCGGCCGAGCTCGACGTGGAAGCAGTCGTTGACCGCCTCGACGAGCGTCTTCTCACTCACCGCGGATCCTCCGCAGCTCGGCCAGCTCCTCGTCGAACGACGCGGGCGGATTGACGAGCGCGTGCTTGAACAGGAGCTCCGTATCGGCCGGCGGCTCCGCCTCGGCGGCGGCGATGCCGTCCTTCATCGCCTGCAGCGCCTCGCCGCGGATCTCCTCGTCCAGGTCGTCGGTCAGGACACCGATCCGCTCGAGGTAGCGGCTGTAGCGGCCGAGGCACTCGTTCTCCCGCTCCTCCGCCACGCGCTCCATGTCGATGTAGGCGCTCGGATCGTCCGCAGTGGCATGCGGCGCGGCGCGGTAGCTGAACGCCTCGATGAAGGTCGGCCCCTCGCCTCCGCGCGCCCGTTCGACCGCCTGGCGTGTCGCGTCGTACACGGCCAGGACGTCGCCGCCGTCGACCCGTACGCCCGGCATCCCGTAACCGGCCGCCTTGTCCGCGAGCGTTTCGGCTGCAGTCTGCGCCGACACCGGCGTCGAGATCGCCCACTGGTTGTTGTTGCAGAAGAGGATGGCGGGCGCCTTCATGACTCCGGCGAAGTTCGCGCCCTCGTGGAACGCGCCCTCGGATGTCGCGCCGTCGCCGAAGTAGGCGATCGAAACCGTGCGCTCACCGCGCAGCTTCCTTCCCCACGCGAGCCCGACGGCGTGCGGGACATGGGTTCCGATCGGAACGCAGACCGAGGCGACGTTGAAGTCGACCGGGTTCCACCAGCCGGCGGGATGGCCGCGCCACCAGGAGAGCACCGTCGAGACCGGCATGTCGCGCAGGAGGCCGATCGCCGACTCCCGGTAGCTCGGGAAGATCCAGTCCTCCCGCTCCAGCGCGTAGACCGAGCCGGCCTGCATCGCCTCGTGATTCCAGAAGATCGCGTACGTGCCGATCCGGCCCTGGCTGTGGTAGACGACGGAGCGCTCGTCGTAGATACGGAGACGAACCATGGAGCGATAGAGCTCGATCAGGTCGTTCTCGTCGAGCCCCTCGACCTCGCCGTCGGGGATGCTCTCTCCGTCACCGATGACGCGGCGAAGCTCTCGCTCGTCGGGCAAGACTTGCGCCATGGCAGGGGCGAATCTACCCGAGACGACGCACTGCGACGCTTACGCAGGGCGCCGGCTGAGCGCAAGGACGGTGGCGGCGAGCGCAACGGCCGCGGCGACTCCGGCCGCCTCGAGCAGCAGCCCCTCGCCCGGGTCGATGCGCGCCACCGAGACGAGCACGGCACCTACGGCGATCGATCCCGCAACGAGCCCCGAGACGAGAGCGATCCGGCGGGCGGCGATGCCGGACGAGGCCGGGTGGCTGCCGCGCGCCTCGAACGACCAATAGGCAAGCTCACCGATCGCGATGAGGGCGGCCGCGTAGAGCGGCGAGCGAGCCGGGTCGCCCTCCTGTGCGAACGACACTGCTGCCGCGGCACCGAGCCCGAGCAGCGCCCACGGCACGATGAAGGGGCGGTTGCGCCAGAGCCCGGCGGCGAGGATCGCCGTCGCCACGCCTGCGAGGGCAGCCACGAGTTGGACGACCTCGCCGGCGTTCGCCGCTGCGAAGGCGCCCAAGACGGCCGCAAACGCGACCGAGGCGACAGCCGCTCCTAGCGGCGTGCGAGATGCGCGGCCCGTCGAAATGCGGCCACCTCCTCGATCGCGGACTGCAGGGCTTCGCCCTCGCGCCACTCGACAACCGGGACGCCAAGCGTGTGAAACGCCGTGCGCCGCGCATCGCGTCGGAGCAGCCAGAGCCGCTCGACCAGTGGATCCACGTCGTCGTCCGATTTCGGCGCGAACGGAACTGGGGAGATCTCGATGACCGCGACGTCGAATCCGCGGCGCCGGAGATCGGCGAGCGCAGCAAGCGCACGGTCGTCCAGCAACGGGGAGAGCGCCACGACGAGCGCCTGCGGGGGAAGGGTTCGCCGCGGGACGACGTCGATGTCCTTCCAGGCGTAGCTGAGCATGATCTCGGCGTCGAGCAGCGCGTCGACGATCCGGTAGCGCTGGACGATCCCGGTCGCCGGCGTCAGCCAGTTGAGGATCCCGCCGAAGACGACGAGGCCGACGCGGTCACGGTGGGCGAGGTAGCGCTCAGCGAGCGTGGCGGCCGCCCGGACCGCAAGATCGAGCGTCCCTGCATCCTTCCGGCGAGCCTCGACGAAGGTGTCGAGGAAGATGACGACGTCCGTGTTGCGCTCCGGGTGGAGCTCGTTGACCCAGAGCTCGCCCGACCGGGCCGTCGCACGCCAGTTGATCCGCCGCAGGCGATCGCCGTGGACGAACGGGCGGAGGTCGGCGAACTCGATTCCGTCGCCGCGCTCGCGGGCGACCTGGTTCCCCGCGGTCGGCTGGGTGGCGATCGGCCGGAGAACGGACCGGAGACGCTCGGCCGATGGGTACACCTTGAGCGGCGTGGCGCGGCCGATCCTCTGCTCGTAGACGAACAGTCCGAGCGGATCCCGTGTCCGCAAGGCGACCTCCCCGAGTGACCACGCGCCCCAGCGCGCACAGCGAATCCTCCACGCAAGCTCGACGCTCTGCCCTGCTCCCAGCCGGATCAGGGCCGGGTTCGGGCCGTCGACGATCTCGCCGCCCGCAGGAAGGACGATCGCGACCTCTGCGTGAGGGATCCCGGCTTCCGAGCGCAGCTCGACCTCGAGGTCGAGGGTCTCTCCCTCGACCGTCCTCTCGGCGCCGAGGGTCGAGAGGATGCGAACTGACGGAGGGCGCGCGAGTGGCAGGCCAAGTGCCGGCACCAGCGCGAAAGGCGCTGCGAGGACTGCGAGCTCGGGCCGGCCGAGGGCGACGGCTGCCAGGAGGCCGAAGGCGGCGAGCCCCGCATAGGCGGTCAGCCTCGGTGCTGTCGTCCGTGTCGTCAGGGCTGAACCGGCTGGACGTCCTGGGCGGCCGGCGTCGGGACCTCCTCCAGGATGTCCCGGACGACTTGCTCGGCGGGAATCCGCTGCACCCAGAGCTCGGGCCGGAGCGTCATGCGGTGCGCGAGCGCCGGAACCGCAACGACCTTCACGTCGTCGGGTGTGACGAAGTCGCGCCCGTCCAGGAGCGCGCGGCCCCGGGCGAGCTTGAGGATCGCCAGCGTGCCGCGCGGGCTCGCACCGACCTCGACCGCCGCAGCGCGACGGGTCGCCGAGACGACGTCCACGATGTAGTAGCCGACCGATTCGGCGATGTGGACTCCCTCCAGGGCGCCCTGGAGCTCGAGGAGCTCCTCCCGCCCGACGACCGGCCTGAGGATCACCTCGTCCGTTTCCCGCTCGATCCGACGCGCGACGATGTTCCACTCCTCGTCCCGGTCCGGGTACCCCACGCCGATCCGGAGCAGGAATCGGTCGAGCTGCGCCTCGGGCAGCGGATAGGTCCCCTCGTACTCGATCGGGTTCTGCGTCGCGAGGACGAGGAACGGGCGGTCGAGCGGACGCGTGACGCCCTCGCTTGTCACCTGCCGCTCCTGCATCGCCTCGAGCAGCGCCGCCTGAGTCTTCGGTGGGGCGCGGTTAATCTCGTCGGCGAGGAGAAGGTTGGTGAAGATCGGCCCGGGGCGGAAGTCGAACTCGCCCGCGCGCTGGTCGAAGATCGACGCGCCGGTCACGTCGGACGGCATCAGGTCTGGCGTGAACTGGATCCGCGCGAAGCCCATGCTCGTGACCTGGGCGAAGGAGCGCGCGATCAGCGTCTTGGCGAGGCCCGGATAGTCCTCGATCAGGACATGGCCGTCGGCGAGGAGCCCGAGCAGCACGAGCTCAAGCGCGTCACGCTTCCCGATCACCGCCCGCTCGACCTCGCTGAGGATCAGGTCGCAGCGTTCGCCAAATTCCTCGGATCGCATTAGTGGATCCTCTCAAGCGCACCCACGAGCCGGTCGAGCTCAGCGGTTCCGAGGCCGGGTGCGTTGCGGTTCCTCGGCTCCGGCCGGTCCGGTCTCAAGAGCTCCCACGCCTCGTCGCCGAGCAACTCGCGGGCCCGCTGAACGTCCTCTATGGCGACTCCGCGGGCCGCCAGGCGGTTGCGAGCGATCTCGACGAGCGTGGGCCGGAGACGGAAGTGGAGGTCGAAGGCGGTCTGACTGCCCAGCTGAACCTCGCGCGAAAGCTTGTCGCGCTCGGCGACTCGGAGTGCCTGCGTGGAGCCCGGCTTCAGCGCATCCTCGAACTCGGAGCGCTCGCCGGGAGCGCGGGTCCGGCGCGTGAGGCCGACGAGCCTGATCACCGCGATGCCGCCGAGCGCGAGCACATAGGCATCGAGCAGGAGATCCCGCCGGTCCGGGGCCGCCACGAGGGCGATCACGAGCACGAGGGTCGCGAGCAGGCCGAAACCGAGGATGGGGAGCAGGCGGCGCTTCATATGGCGATCAGCACCCTCAGGTCTTCCCGGACTGCGCCCACCGCTTCGATCGCATCCTCCTTCATGGCCGCGTCGATCGAGTGCTCGCTGAACTTCGCACGCTCGAACAGACGAGTCAGCCGGCGCGCGGCCGACCCGCTCCCGGTGAGCTCCGTGAGCACGCGGGCGAGGTATTCGAGCGGAGCCTCCCAGGGACGGCGGGGCAGCCCGTAGGCGCCCAGCGAGCCCTCCATGCGCGCGTATGCGGCGATCACGGCCCGCCGCGGGTCGGGTTCCCGCCGAAGATCCTCCAGGGTGTCGTCGAGCATCTGCTCGAGAACCTTGCGGGCCTCGAGCTCCGGAAGGGAGCGGCCTCGCGGACGGACGATCACAGCCGCAAGGATCGCGAAACCGATCAGCGCCGCGCCGAAGACCAGGCCGACCACCAGCCAGTCGATCGAGGCCGGGTCCAGGGTCGGGACGCGGCCCTTCCCGTCCGGCGTCGTGGGCGCGGTGGCAGCACCGCCCCGCGGGCCGGTCCCCGTCCTGCTGCCGGGAAAGAGACCCCCAGACCGGCGGAAGAGCGCGAAGGCAGCAAGGACGAGGCAGAAGAAGACGACGCCGGCGAGTACGTTCCCGTGCCAGTGGCGGGGCTTCGGCTCGCCGGCCGTCAGGGTCAGACCTCCGAGGATCGGCGAGGCGACGAGCAACGCCGCGACCCAGACTCCGCCGAGGACGAACAGCAGCGTCGCGAAGGGATCGGCGAGATCGCGGTCGCCTCCACCTGTGGTTGGCCCTCCTCCGGCCGCAGCAAGCGAGACGACTGCCAGCAGCATCAAAGCCGCGAGCACGGCTCCTGCGGCGCGGAGAGGGTCGAGGCCCGGGTCCTTGGGGGGCGCGGTCACCTGGGGAGTTAGACGTTCAAACCAGGACGTTTGCCGCTTGCCGTTCGACCGAGAAGCTCGCGATGTCGACGTCGCCGAGGTCCTCACCGTCGACCTGGAGCGGAAGCGGCCGGTCGGCGCGCAGCTCGATCGCATCGAGGTCGTGGAGGTAGAGGACGCCCCGTGCCTTCGGACTCCGACCGGTGAGAGCCGCGGCCGCCAGGCCCGGGATGGCGAGCGGCCGGATCGCGCGTGGAGCCACGAGGTCCAGCCCGCCCTCCCACCGCGCTTCGGGGGCGATCCGGACCGGGAACCGCCCGAAGTACGTGTAGGGATCGCCGTTTCCGACGAGTGCGAACGCCGCGCGCCCGTGGCCCTCGACCTCGACCTCGTCTTCGAGACGGCCGCGATTCTCGGCCAGGATACGGCCGGCGCTGGCCAGGAACGCCCGGTCGGGGGCTCGGCGCCCGTCGTCGCGACCGCGCTCGTCGACTCGACGGACGATCTCGGCCGGAAATCCCAGAGCGGCAGCGAACGCGAACCGGCGGCCGTTCACACGGCCGAGCGAGATCGTCCGCGTCCGCCGAGCGCGCAGGGCCTCCGCGACTCGCCGAGCAGCCGCCTCGGGCTGTGACGGCAGGCCCAGAGCGCGCGGAAGCACGCTGGAGCCGCCGCCCGGTACGAACCCGATCGGAACCCCTGCCGGCAGCCCGTTCAGCGCCTCGTTGAAGGCCCCGTCGCCGCCGAAGACGACGACCGCGCCAACGTCCGCCGCCTGCACCAGGTCGACGGCGTGGCCCCGGCGCTCGGTCCTCACTACCTCGACGTCGGAGCCGAGAGCGGCTGCGACGCGCTCCGCGCGCGCGTCCGAGACCGCGCTCGCCTGCGGATTGACGACGAGGAGGACGGCCGGCACACGTGGACGATGCCACGGAGAACGGGAGAGGGCCGGCAATGCCGGCCCTCTCCCTTGCTACCTACCTGAGCCGTGGCTCAGTCGTCGTCGTCATCGTCGTCATCGTCGTCGTCGTCGTGGCCTCCGCCACCGCCGCCGCCGCCGCTGACTGCGCCGCCGCTGCTCTTGGCGTTCGACGAGAACACCTGCAGCTCGGTCGCACGGACGAACTTCGTCGCCGCGGACCCAGCGGTCGGGCAATCGGTGTTGTTCAGCGGGTCAGCGTCCTGCTCACCCAGGAAGTTCGGGCCGCCGGTGCACTGGCTCGTCATGACGACGAACCGCACGTGGGTGGCCCTCGAGTCCGGGATGTCGAACGTCCGCAGGATCAGATGCGGCGAGACTGGCCGCGGCGAGTTCGCCGGGAAGGCGTCCGCCGGGCTTGCGTACCGCTTCGTGTAACCCGCGTCGGTTGCGCAGTCCGAACCTCGTGTCGCATCGCAGGTCCAGAGCTCGAACTGACGGACGGCCGTGAACCGGTTCTGGCCGCTCCGCAGCATCGCGCTGACGTTGACGTACCTGACGTCGATTGCCTGAGTTCCACCGAGATCGACAGTGACCTTCTGGCCGGCCACGGTCAGCGGGCCGGTCGTGTTGCCGTTCGCCGTCCACTGCGTTCTCTCGGTGTCGTCGATCAGGTTCGCCGGGGTCGCGCCGCCGTCACCCGTGGCGGTTGCGCCCGAAGCGGCCGACGCGAAGTTCTGCGCGAGCCGGAACGTGACCGTCTCACTCCTGCCGGAGCGGAACGTCGCCCGGTAGCGAGTGAACCCGTAGCCCGGTGCCTGCACCAGGATCTCGTACGTGTCCGGTGCGAACTTCGCGACCTCGTCGAGATTGGCGCCCGTCGTCGCGGGATCCGTGTCCGCGATCGGCGAGACGCGAGCCTCGTAGTGGCCCACGAAGATCCGGGCATTGTTGATCGGAGCGCCGTTCAGCGTCCGGACCCGGAACGTCACCGTCGCCGGTGCCGTGCCGACCGGCTCGAAGTCCGGCGTCGGATTGTTGTCGGGCTCGTTGCCCGCTGCGTCACCGAGACCGGAGCTGTTCGTGGTCACAGCGTTCACACCCATACCGCCGCGTGCGTAGCCGAGCCACATCTCCTTCTGGTTGGCACCGCCGAAGCGCATCAGGTCCGCCGCCAGGGCCGCGTCGCGGGCCTGGAGCATCGATGCGTCCGGGGGCATCAGCATCATCGCGTCGAAGACGAGCTGGATCCAGCGCCGGTTGCCCGGGCAGGCGTATGCGGGAAGCTCACCGTTCGCACACGCGTACTGGAGGTCCTCGTCGTCGTACGGGAACCCAGCGTTGTACTTCTCCGCGAGCAGCTTGCGGATCCGGAAGTTCACCTTGCTCCAGATCTCACCGTTCGCGTGCACCTGCTGCCCCGACACCGTCGTCGGGCCTGTGACGTCGTAGCCCATGTCGCTGAAGTTCAGCGCGTTGATGTTGAGCTGCTTGCTCGGCTCGGGCACGCCGCCGTAGGTCGGGAGATCCAAGGCGAAGTTCCGGATCCCACGCTTCTTGTTGCCCGTGTCGTACGTGCCGGCCGCTGCCGGGCTCTCGTCCGACGTCGGAACGAAGCCGTTCCCGAACTGGTACTCGACACCAAACATGTCGCCGTGGGACTCGCCCATGGCGCCGGTGTGGTGACCGACGCGGTTCGAGCCCTTGCCGATCATCCGGTTCTCGATCATGTGGCCGTACTCGTGGCCGATAACGCCCATGTCGTAGTCACCGTCGACGCACGGGGCATAGAACGAGCCTGCGAGCGGCTGCCAGAAGTACATGTTGGTGATCGATGGGAGCCCGTCGGGCAGCGTGATCATGTTCGCGTTGTCACGCGTGCGTGTCAGGGCACCGGCCTGCACGTTGCCGACGATCGGATCGTTCTCCTGTCGTCGCTCGGTGAGACCGAAGTTGTAGTCCTGAGCGTTGAAGTTCCGCTCGGTGAACCCGAGGTAGTACGCCCAGTCGTGCATCCGGTTGTGGGCGACGAACAGGTTGACCGTCGCGGCGGAGTCGTCCCAGGTCGCGCCGGGCGCCCCAGGGGTCGGCTCGCACTGGCGGTTGTTCCAGTCGTTCGTCCACGGGTAGGAGTAGTCACGGGTCGCGCTCACCGGCATGTACTGCGGTGGGCTCGGCAAGAACGGATTCGTCCATGACGTCGCCGACTTTGCGTTGTTGCCGCGGGTGGTCAGCGTCGGTGAGTTCAGCTTGTGGTCGTGATCCCACGGGCCACGTGCCCCGAGGGGGAAGCCGCCCATGAGGCGGTCACAGCCAGGAGCGGCATACCAGCACCACGTCTCGCGGGTGTCGGTATCCGGATGGTTCCACGGGTAGCCGTCCACGGTGTGGAGCGGCGGGTTCGCCGGGAAGACCTTCCACCGGGCGAGGTACGGGGACGGAGCCGGCGATGCGTCGCCGGTCAATGTGCCCGTGTAGGTGCGCGGCGGGGCGAACGGCTGGTTCGCCGGATCGTCGAAGTCGCACACCTTGATCATGTAGTTGCCTGCGGGCACGCCGCCGGCGGGCTCGTAATGGAACGACTCCGGCGAGTTCAGCGTGTCAGCGTGAACGAGCAGAACGCCGTCCTTGTAGAGCTCGAGGACGATGTCGTTCAGCGGGTTCGTCGCTGCAACGTTGCCGTCGAGAGCGCGGTTCCCTGCGCCGATCGCGAACGGGCCGTGGTCGTTACAGGCGCCGTCCGTCGCGGCCAGCTCGCCGCTGTAGGTGTAGACCTCAGCGGCCATGAGCTTCGGCTGCTTGGCCTGAAGGTTGTGCACGAGGTTCGCCCGAGACAGGATCGCTCCGGTGCGTGCGTCGACGATCATCTTGAATCCGAAGGCCTGGCTGGCCTTCAGGACGATCGCTTCGTACGCGGGCGCGACGCCGTTGCGGATCGTCGGGAAGGCGACCGGCCGAACGTTCTGGAGGTCACCGAGCCCGCCGACCGAGAGGCGAAGCCACCCGCGGGACGTCTTCCGCTTGAGCACGTTCGCCACCGTGTAGCGAGTCATGCCGACGGAGTTCGCCGCGCGGAGCCAAGCCTGAACGCTCGAGAGCTTCACAGTGCCGGCCAGTGCCTGGTCACGCGTCAGGGACGACGAGACGAAGCCGACCCTCCAGCCCTTCCGGGCGGTTCCCGTGACGCCGACTGTGATGAGCCCGGCGTCCGCCGCCTCGAGGTTTCCGAAAACCTGCCGGAAGCCGACCGCATAGCCGTTGCTTCCAGTCAGCCTGTTCGCGCTCTCGAACTTGAGTCCGTCGAGCGATTTCAATCCAAAGAGCGCCCTATGGCGCGCGATGTACCACCTGGCAGCGTCGGGAGCGGTCTTGCCGCGGATCCCGCGCGCGAGGAACTTGCCGTGCCGCGTCAACGTGGACGGCGTTCCGTATTGACCCCAGGTCACGCTTGCCTTCAGACGCTTGGCGTGCGCGCGCTGGATTGACGTCGGCGCCACCTTCCCGACCCGGCTGTCGAACTCCGAAACGCCGTCGGCGCTTTCGGTGATATTCACGTTCGACAGTGCGGAGCCAGGAAGAAGTACGCCGAGGGCGGCCATCAGCGCAGCCGCTCCTAGGAACTTGACTCGCATTTCCCTCCCCTTCGGAAAACAGCAGATGCCCTCGATCACCTGAGGGACGAGAAACGATCTTCGAACCTCTATGGAGGAAAGTCAAGCTGCGCGAACCTGCGCGAGGCTAACCGGGTGTCGAGTACCCGCGCACTCCTTCGACCAGAATCGCGAAGAATCGGTCGGCCAGCTCGTCCGTGTCGGCGCCTTCAGGCAGCCAGGTGTAGGCCCAGTTCGCCGCCGAGAGGACGAGCAGCACCGCCGCGTGCTCGTCGAGATCCGTTCTCAGCGCTCCCGCTTCGCGGCCCTCGCGGAAGAGCGACCGGAAGCGCTCCTCGTAGCGCCGGCGCTCGGCGATGAACGCCTCCGCGCGCTCGCCCTCGAGGTACCGCCACTCGCGCACGAACACCGTGGCGACGTCGAGCTGCTCGGCGACGACGCGCAGGTGCGCGCGGAGCGCAAGCCGGATCCTCTCGGCGGGCGGCCGGTCGTCCGGCACCGAATCGAGCGCCTCGTGAAACGCCCGGGCCCCCTCCGTCATCGCCTCGAACAGGAGATCCTGCTTCGAGTCGATGTGCGCGTAGAGCGACCCCTTCTGGACGCCGGCGGCCGTGGCGATGTCGCCGATCGAGGTTCCGTGGTAGCCCCGCTCGGCGAACAGACGGGCCGCAAGACGGGTTAGCTCCGTTCTCCGCGTGGCCATAGTACGATTCAGACCCTAACGATCGTTCGTAAGGGAGCGCGCAGATGTCCGAGCAGGAATTCCTCGAGTACGTCCAGTCCGGCGGCCAGGTCGAGACGGACGACTGGATGCCCGACGACTACCGGGCCAAGCTGATCAAGTTCATCGAGATGCACGGGAACTCCGAGCTCATGGGCGTGCTGCCCGAGCGGGAGTGGATCCTCCGCGCTCCGACGCTGCAGCGAAAGCTCGCGCTCACCGCGAAGGTGCAGGACGAGGTCGGCCACGCGCAGCTGATCTACCGCGTCGTCGAGGACCTCGGCAAGCCGCGGGAGCACTGCCTGGACGACCTGATCTCGGGCAAGTCGAAGTTCCACAACGTCTTCCACTACCCGACGAAGACCTGGGGCGATGTCGGCGTCATCGCCTGGCTCGTGGACGCCGCGGCGATCATCAGCCAGAAGGCGCTCCTCAAGTGCTCGTACGCGCCCTACGCGCGGATCATGAAGAAGATCTGCTGGGAGGAGTCGTTCCACATCCTCCACGGCCGCGACGTGATCCTCACGATGATGAACGGCGCCGACGAGCAGCGTGAGCTCGTCCAGGAGGCGCTCGATCGCTGGTGGGGCCCGTTGATGCAGTTCCACGGAAACCCGATCGCATCGGCGGACGACCCGATGTTCCAGTGGCGGATCAAGAGCCAGGGGAACGAGGAGGCGCGCCAGCAGTTCCTCGACGGGTACGTGCCGCAGATCTGGGAGCTTGGCCTGACCGTTCCGGATCCGAAGTTGAGCAAGAACGAGGAGGGCATCTGGGAGTACACGGAGCCCGACTGGGCCGAGCTCAAGCACGTCGTCACCGGGCACGGCCCGCAGACGGCGGAGCGCCTCGAGCTGCGCAAGACCACTCGCGCCGAGACCGAGTGGGTCCGCCGCACGGTGCTCGCCGAAGCGGCGTGATCGTCTACGAGGTCTTCCGGCAGGAGCGCAAGGGCCAGGCGTTTGCCCATGCCGGCTCGGTCGGCGCGCCTGACTCCTCGTTCGCAGAGGCGTACGCCCGTGAGCAGTACGGGAGGCGCGGCGAGTCGGTCGCCCTCTGGGTCGTCCCGCGCGACGCCGTGCTGGAGATCGACGAGTTCGTCGACGAGCTCCAGAAGAACTACCACCGCGTCGACGGGTATCCGCTCAAGGAAAAGCTGAAGGAGGCACGTGAGCGAGCGGGCACAGCTGCTCCTTCCGATCGCTGACGACGAGCTCGTCCTCGGGTGGCGCAACTCCGAGTGGACCGGCATTGCGCCATTCCTCGAGGAGGACGTCGCCTTTTCCTCGATCGCGCAGAACGAGATCGGCCACGCGCGGGCGCTCTATCAACTCGTCGCCGACGAGCTCGGCACGACGGCGGACGAGCTGGCGTTCGACCGCGCGCCGGAGGAATACCGGTGCTCGCAGTTCGCCCAGCTTCGGCTCGTGCCGGACTGGGCCAGGACGATCGCGCGGCATTACCTGTACGAGACCGCCGACGCGAAGCGGATCGAGGCGCTGAAGGCGTCCGACGACCCGGAGATCGCGGGCCTGGCCGCGAAGATCGAGCGCGAAGAGGCCTACCACCGGATGCACGCTGAGATGTGGTTCGAGCGCCTGAAGGACGAGCCGCGGTTCGTCGACGCGCTCGAGGAGCTGCGCCCCCTGGTGGACGTCCGCGGCGAGCTCGCGGCGGACTTCGCAGAGCTCTGGGAGGAGATGACCATGGTCCGCCGATCTGTGGTCGGTGCGACGTGGTGACCGAAGCGGAGGTCTGGGATGCGCTGGCCGAGATTCCCGATCCGGAGATCCCCGTCATCTCGCTCGTGGACCTGGGAGTGGTGCGCGGCGTCGAGGTCGACGGCGGGCATGTGCGAGTCGAGTTCACGCCGACCTTCCTCGGCTGTCCCGCGCTCGAGATGATGCGCGACCAGATGGCCGCCAAGGTGCGGGAGCTCGGAGCCGAGCCCGAGGTCACCGTGATCTCGGACGACTCGTGGTCGACCGACCGCATCACACCGGAGGGCCGCGAGAAGCTCCGCGCTGCCGGGCTGGCCCCGCCGGCTCCGCGCCGGCCCGGAGGCCCGCAGCTCGTTCAGCTCCAGACGGGCTCGTTCCGCTGCCCCTACTGCGGTTCGACCGACACGGCGCTCGAGAACATCTTCGGCCCGACCCCTTGCCGGTCGCTCCGGTATTGCAACGGCTGCCGGCAGCCGTTCGAGCAGTTCAAGACGATCTAGGCCGGGTACGCTGCCGTCGTGGCGGTCGAGATCCTTTATTGCCCGACCTGATCGGGCTATGACGAGCGGGCTGCGAGTCTCGCAGCCGAGTTGAACGCGAACGGGATCTCCGCCGAGGCCAACGAGGGTGGAAACGGGCAGTTCGACGTCCTGCGGGATGGCGACCTCGTCTTCTCCAAGCACGAAACGGGTCGCTTTCCGGAGGACGGAGAAGTCCTGGCGGCGCTCCAGGCGTGAGCGACGTACCCTTGGGCGCATGCGCGCCGTTCTCGCTGCGGGCCTGAGCACACTCCTCCTTGCCGGCTGCCAGTTCGGGAGTGATGACGGCAAGGCCGAGTTCATCCGCGAGGCGGATGCGATCTGCTCAAAGTACGAGCGGCAGATCGCACAGATCCCGCAGCCGCAGACGTTCCTACGGGATTTCGCCGTGTACATGCGCCGCGCGGTGCCGATCGCCCGCCAGCAAAACGTCGAGCTGCGCGCGCTCGAAGCGCCCGAGAACGACGATGCGGACTTCCAGCGCATGGTCACGCTGCTCGACCAACAGCTGGATGCGTGGGAGCAGGCTTCCGAGCAGGCGTTCGCCGGGAACGACCAGGAGGCCCAGGCGACCTTCGGCGCGTCGTCGGGGCCCGGCGAGGAGGCCCAGCGCATCGCCGGCGAGATCGGCTTCTTCTCGTGCGCGAGACCTGAGGGGTAGGTCAGCGGCCGGAAAACCGGGGGTCGCGCTTCTCCAGGAATGCGGCGACGCCCTCCTTGAAGTCCTCCGTCTGGGTCGCGGCGGACTGGAGCTGGGCCTCGAGCTCGAGCTGTTCTTCGAGCGTCGACTGGCCGGCCCGGTCGAAGAGCCGCTTCGTCATCCCGATGCCCCGTGTGGGCATGGACGCGAGCTGCGCGGCAAGCTCAGCCGCTCGCACCGGTAGAGCGTCGCCTTCGACCACCTCGGAGACGAGCCCCCAGGCCTGGGCCTCCGTCGCAGTGAGGCGACGCCCGGAGGTCATCCATTCGAACGCTCGGACCGGCCCGAGGAGCCTCGCGATGAAGTACGTGCCGCCGGAGTCCGGAACGAGGCCGATGTTGATGAACGCCGGGACAAAGGTCGCCGCGTCGGAGGCGATGCGGATGTCGCAGGCGCAGGCCGTGGAGAGCCCGGCGCCGGCCGCCGCGCCGTTCACTGCGGCGATCACCGGCTTCTCGAGCGCACGGATCGCGAGGACGTTCGGGTGGTAGTTCGAGCGCAGACGCTCGCCGATGTCCCCCGGGGCCTCGCGAAACTCCGACAGATCCTGGCCGACGCAGAAACCACGGCCGGCGCCGGTGAGGACGACTGCCCGGATCTCGGGATCGCGCGCCTCCTTGAGCGCCGCACCGAATCCCTGGTGCATCGCGGTGTTGAAAGCGTTGAGGACGTCCGGCCGGTTGAGCGTGATCGTGAGGACGCTTCCGTCCCGCGTTGTCTCCACCTCGGTCATCGGCGCAATCTTGGCGCATTCGCGTCACACACCGGCGCGCCGGTGGCTCGTAGCATTCAGCAAGGGTTCTTTTCCCCGGGTGGGTGGGGCGTGCAACGACCTCGCTCCGCCGCCCTGCGACGCAGCCCCGAGGCGTGGAGCTACCCGCAACGGGGAGACCTTCGCGCTCGATCTGGTCACGCGGACGAACGCGAGGTCTAGGAACCTTTGAAGTCAGGTCGGCGCTTCTCGACGAACGCCTGGAGACCCTCCTTCGCGTCCTCCGACGCAAACGCCAGGTAGAGCAGCCGCCGCTCGTACTCCAGGCCCAGGGACAGCGGGCCCTCGAACGCGCGGTCGACCGCCTCTTTGGCAAGTCGCGTCGCCACCGGGCCCTTGGCCGCGATGTCACGAGCAACCCGCTTCGCCTCCTTCAACCAGGCCTCCCTGGCGACGACGCGTGCGACGAGGCCCGCGTCCAGTGCTTCGCGCGCCGAGAGAAAGCGCCCGCTCAGAATGACGTCCATCGCGAGCGCCTTGCCGACCGCCCGAGTCAGCCGCTGGGTGCCGCCTGCGCCGGGGATGATCCCGAGCCCCGTCTCGGGCTGCCCGAACTGTGCCGACTCCGAGGCGACGATCAGGTCGCACGACATGGCGAGCTCACAGCCGCCGCCAAGGCAGAAGCCGGAGACAGCGGCAACGAGCGGAGTCCAGAGGCCGCGAATCGCGTCCCACCGCTCGACCCGCCGCTGGTAGTAGAGCTCGATCGCCGAGGCCTCCGCGAGTTGACCGATGTCGGCGCCGGCCGCAAACGCTCGCTCGGACCCGCCGAGGACGATGCAGCGGACCGTGTCGTCCGCATCCAACTCCTGGAGCCGTGCCACGAGCTCTTCCATCAGCTCGTCGGAGAGCGCGTTCAGCTGCTTCGGCCGGTTGAGCAAGACGACCGCGACGGCGTCGTCGCGCTCGACGAGGATGAGGGGCTCGCTCACTTCTTGAGGAACTTCTCGATTGCGGCCTTCGGCTCCTCGGTCGCCATCGAGAGGGCGAGCCAGTCCCGGGCGTGGTTGATCGTCTCGTGCCAGGCGAGGTCGCGCCAGAAGTTGAGGTGTTGCTTTGCGTAGCGCGTCGTCTGGGGGAGCTTGCGAGCGAGGTTCTCGACAACCTCGTCGGTCTTCGCGTCCAGCTCGGCTGCGGGGACCGCCCAGTTCACGAGCCCCCACTCCTCTGCCTTCCTCGCAGGGATCTCCTCGCACATGAGGACGATCTCCCTGGCCCGTCGGTCGCCGACGAGGATCGAGAGCCACTGGGTCGCGCCGCCGGCCGGCACCGATCCGTGTTCCGGTCCGACGTGGCGGATGAAGGCGTCGTCGACCATCACGCCGAGGTCGCAGGCCATCTGGA
>Ga0180121_10000501_pt1 | contig 16508 bp, 18 predicted proteins | sample AntDrymUQ5402106_2_FD_129676 | JGI IMG/M metagenome (GOLD analysis project Ga0180121, IMG submission 129676) | Polar desert sand microbial communities from Dry Valleys, Antarctica - metaG UQ540 (21.06) (version 2) (version 2) | ecosystem: Environmental > Terrestrial > Soil > Desert | place...
GGATGGGTGAGGTTCCAGGCGCGGAGCGCCCGGTAGAACGAGGGCGGCAGGATGGTGTACACCCGCAGGGTGTTCGCGTGCATGCCGGCCAGAGTGTCGAGCCAGCCGGCGTACCGTACGGAGTCAGTCGGAAATTCGGATGGGTATCGTCCCGGCAAGGCCACGCCCAGGTTGACCCCCTGGAGGTAAAAGGGACGCCATCCCTTCGGAGACGATACCTCGAAACCACGGCCGCGAGTCCTGGCTACGAGCTGCAAAGCCGCCGGACGGACAGGAGGGCGATGGCGCGGGCGGTCCCAATCCGGGGCGATCCGGTCGAGTAAGGCGCGCAGCTCAGCATTGTCGGGCGCCAGGGCCAGTGCTCGGCGGCCGGCCGCTATCGCGCCGACTGAGTCGCCGAGCCGCAGCGTGGCACGGGCATGCCCCTCCCAGGCATCGGAGTTCCCTGGGCTTCGAGCCAACACCGTCAGAAATAGCGAGTCCGACCGCTTGAGGTTGCCCGTGCGCAGCAAGGCCAGGCCGTGACCGACCACGGCATCGAGGTTGGCGGGGCAAAGCCGCTGAGCCAGCTCGAACTGCTGGATGGCCTTCGGTAGCGAATCGCCGCGGTACGCTCGCCAGCCGCTCTGGAGAGCAGAAACTCCGGAGGTGGGGCAGGGCTTCTGAGCCTGGAGGAGGCCTGGTCCCAGGACGAGGGAACTGGTCACGAAGGCTGCGCGGGCCAACTGTACGGCTTGTATGTTTAATGACATGGAGTCTGAGGAACGTGCTACCGCCCTGGTACCCGAGCAAGGTCCCACCCGAACTCTGGGACGATCGCTCATGGACGTTCTGGGTAAGGGTTGGTCCAGGGGGGATCTCGACCTCCTGATGTCGGTGTACGCTCCGGATGTCGTCTTCATCGAGACCCCGTTCTCGGAGCCGCTCCGCGGGGTAGACGCAGTTCGGCGCTACTGGGCCGATGTTCCCTACCATCAATCCGAGGTCACGTTCACCTCCGGAGAGATCTACGCAGCCGGTCCCTGGTTCTCGGCCGAATTCAAGTGTGTGTTTCGGCGGCGCCGCACCGGCGAGTGGGTCGAGGCCCGCGGAGCCATCTTCTGTGAGACCGCCGGTGACCGGATCAGTGAGATGAGGATGTACTGGCACCGGTGGAATGGCGGGCGGGAGACCAGTAAGCCTTAAGCAGCGGCGGGGTTAACACTGTCCGATATCGCTCGTCCAATTGGGTGAAAGGAGGACACTCCTGCCGCGGTCGCTATTCCTAAGTGATTGTGTTACATGTCAATAGGCGCTGGCACGTGGTTCGCAGAGTCTTCTGGAATGGCCAGTAAGGCCGCCAGGTCCGTGCCCCGTCGTACTTTTCACGTTGCAACCGAAGTTGTTGGGAGGTGCCATGATTACCGCGCTGCTCCTTCCGCTGCTGTTCTCCGGAACGCCCGCCCAGCCGGCGGCCGCAGCCGGGGACGATCCGCCGATCCGTCTCTGGATCAGCAACGATCGTCGCTTCCTCGCTGGCGACCGCGCCAAGGTTCAGGTGCGGACCGAATACGATGGCTATCTCATCGTTCTGCACGTCGATCCGGAAGGACGCCTGCGGGTCCTGTTCCCGCTCGATCCTGACGAGGACAACTTCGTCCGGGGCGATAAGAAGTATGAGGTGCGCGGCCGCGGCGGACGAGAGGCCTTCGAAGCAGACGCCACCGGGCGTGGAACGGTGTACGCCGCCGTTTCCCGCGATCCGTTCCGCTTTGACGGCTTTACGCTGGGAGACCACTGGGACTACCAGACCCTCGCCCCGGCGCGCCTTCGGGAAGACCCGGAGCCGGAGCTGAATGAGCTTGTCCACCGGATGGCTCAGGGCACCTTCGACTACGATCTGCTCAACTACGATGTGGTGGGACGGTCTGCCTACGCCTCGAGCTATCCCTCTCGCTACGACTACGGGTCGGCTTACGACGACGATTGGTGCCGCTTCTCTTGCGGCTCCTACTACGGACATTCCGGGTTCGGTCTTTCCGTTGGCCTGTTCTACGGGAGTCCGTATCGCCGCTATCACTACAATCCGTACTTTTACGGCTACGACCCGTACTACAGTCCGTTCTTCTACGACCCATACTATTACGCCTCGTCGTATTACCCGCGGTATGGTTACCCATATCGGTATTACGGCTACCATGACCGCCACTACCCCGACCGGGATCGAGTCTACAACCGCCCGTACACCCCATATCGTTTCCGGGGATCGGACGGTGTCACGGCCGGATTTCGCAACCGGGGTTACGATATCCGGCGTTCGGTCAACACGGTCTACAACCCGCCCATCTCCGTGGTGCGCGAGCCCGCTACCTCGACGCCGGTACGCCGCATTACTGATAGTCCCGCGGCCGACCTGCCAGGGGGTGTAGCGCCGAGGCGTGCGGTGGGCCATGAAACCCGGGTAAACACCGAGCCGAAGGAGGCGCGCAGGGCACGCGAGCCGGAAGCCACGCGCCGGCCGGAGACGACCCGCCGCGCGGATCCGGGCGAAGATCGGAAGGCACCTGAACGCGAGGCGGCATCCACTCGCCGCGCTACCGAGTCGCGGGACGTGCAGCCCAGAGAGCAGCCCCGGGCGGAACGAGTTAGGGAGAAGCCGCGTCCGGTAGAACGGGCTCCAGCCCGTGAAGCGCGGCCAGAGAGGCGGGAGGTGGAGAGAAGTAGCTCGCCTCCACCGCAGGTTCGGAGCTCGGGTCGTGCAGAAAGCCGTGGGTCCGGAGGCGGCTCCGACGGCGGCGCCCGTCGGGCCGGCGAAGGTGGGGCGCGGCGGCGCTAGCCTACCAGATCTGGGCCCGCTCGCTCTCGGGTCGGACCATCGGATCTCCCGGCCTGCAGCTGAACGCTGCGGCAAAGGCCGGAATGTTTGAGAGAGGGCCGATGGTTCGGAACTCCGGAGGCGCGTGCGGATCCACGTTTACCATGAGGCGGGTAAACTCCGGACGCGCTTTTGTACGCCAGATCTGCGCCCAGGCCAGAAAGAAGCGCTGATCGCCGGTCAGGCCATCGATCCGCCGGGGCTCGGGCTTTCCCGCCAGAGACCGGCGATACGCGCCATGCGAAATCAGCAACCCCCCCAGGTCCGCGATGTTCTCCCCCAGAGTCAGCTTTCCGTTGACGTGAAGTGAATCGACGGCGACGTAGCCGTCGAACTGCTTCTCTACCACATCGGCGCGCCGGTTGAATTCCTTGGTATCCGCATCGGTCCACCAGCCGCTGAGGTTTCCCTGGGAGTCGAACTGACGGCCCTCGTCATCGAAGCCATGGGTGATCTCGTGTCCGATGACGGCCCCCATCCCGCCGTAATTCACCGCGTCGTCCGCCTTCGGATCGAAGAAGGGGGGCTGCATGATTCCGGCGGGGAACGATATGGCATTGTATAAAGGATTGTACGACGCGTTTACCCTCGGCGGTGTCATTCCCCACTCGGTTCGGTCGGTGGCCCGGTCGATCTTGTTCAAGTCCCGTCGCGCCTCGAATTCGTTGGCCAGCAGCAAATTCGTCACGAATGGTCCGGGCCGGGCCTCGAGCCCGGAATAGTCTCTCCACGTATCAGGGTAGCCGATCTTGTTGACGATGCTCTCCAGCTTGGCATAGGCCCTGTTTTTGGTCTCCTCGCTCATCCACGATAGACCGTTGAGCCGGCTCCTGAGCTCCGCCCGAATGTTGCGCACCATCTCGAGGGCACGCGCCTTTGCCTCCGGAGTAAAGTTCTTCCGGACGTACGCCTGGCCCAGGACCTCTCCCAGCGCCTGATCGGTGGAAGCGAGGCACCGCTTCCATCGGGGACGCATCTCCCTCACCCCGCGCAGGACCGTTGAATTGAATCGAAAGCTTTCCTTCACAAACCGAGAGCTCAGCGCTGGAGCGGTGTTGGCGATGACGTTCCAGCGAAGGTAGGCCTTCCAGTCGGACAGGGGGGCCGCCCCGAGAAGTGAGTCCACCGTGCCGAGGAATTGAGGCTGGGCCACATTGACTTGCTTGATGCCCTTGAGCCCCATCTGGTCCCAGTATCCCGGCCAGCCGAACCCGGGTGCCATCTTCCGAAGGCCGGCAGGGGTGGAAAGGTGGTAGAGACTTTCGGGATCCCGCTGCGCCTCCCGGGTCATGGAAACATTAGCCAGGGCGGTTTCCATCCGCATGATTGCGGCCGCCGAGCCTGCCGCCGAGGCGCTGTCCTGGCCGGCAAGCTGAAGCATTCTGGTCACGTGCTGCACGTACTCCCCACGAGTTTTTTCCGCCGCCGAGTCCGTCCTGGTGTAGTAGTCTCGATCGGGCATGCCCAGCCCCGCCTGATATACCTCGGCAATTGTGCGGGTACTCTTTTTGGCGTCGGGAGTGGACCGGAAGGCAAAGGCGGCCGGAATTCCCCAGCGGTGTAACCTGGCAATGGCGGTTTCGACGCCCCGACGATTCTTGATCGCAGCGATCTGATCCAAGGCGCTGTTGAGCGGCGTGATCCCGGCAGACTCGACTGCCGCAGAATCCATGCAGGTACCGTAGAAGGTGCCAAGCTTCCTGTCGTTGGGGTCGCGCGCGCTGGCGGCTGTTTGGGCCGACTCCGTGAGAACCTGTTGGAGCGCGGCGTAGTTCTGCTCCTGCAACTCATTGAAGCTCCCCCACCTCGGCAAGTCTCCCGGGATCTCGCTTCGCCGCAGCCAGCCGCCGTTAGCAAACTGGAAGAAATCCTTACAGGGAGCGCAGGTGGTATCGAGGTTCGCCGGGTCGAGTGGCTTTGCTTGGGTCTGACCGGCGAGAGAACCAGCGAGAGCGGCGGAAAAAAGGACGGCCGCTGGCGCGCGAATCGGGAGATGCATCTGTGCTCCGAGAGAGGGGTCCAGCAAAAACTACGGTTGGGGGGCGTTCCGGTTTCGCCGGGCATACTCCAGACCCCATTCCATGTATTCCGCGCTGCGCAGTCCCACCCGCATCGCCTGGTCCACGGCATCCTGCTCTTCCAGGCCCTGGTCCAGGATGAAGTAGGGGATGAGTGCGCCGCCGACGCGGCTGCCGCTCCCACAGTGAAAGAAGACTGTCCGGTCTCCCGCCGCACGAAGCGCCGCGAGGATGCGCTCCAGCGTCGTGTCATCCAGAGACCCGGCTCGCACCGGGACATTGACATATTCCATTCCCAGCTCGCGTACCAGGGCGGCTTCGTCCATGGGACGGGGTTCCATGGGATCCCGAAGATCCAGGACGATGTTCCCACCGGCCTCTTTGAGCGCCTTGAGCTGTTCGGCGGTCGGCTGTCCGCCGGTGACGACGTTGGGCAAGATTTGACAGGCGTTGGCTACGCCGCTGACGGCCTGAAATGCAGTAGGCATTATCCTCGAGAGTTTCCTGGGTGAGGTGCTAGGTGGTGGGCTCGTCCGGCCGATACATGATCACCCGGGCCCGTTCCAACGTGATCAGGCCCTCCGATCATCTCGTCAAGCTCCGGAAGAATGGCCTGGATTTTCTCCTCCGTGTCCACACACAGCGGTTTCCCGTGATGCTTGTCCCGTTCCCCGAGGTGGATCCGCATCAAGACCCTTTCGCTGGTCAGTCCATGCATTCGAAGTCCCCCCTAAATCCGTCCCCGCAGGGATATTACTTCGCGAGCGAGCCCAAACCCCAGGAACGTCCCCGCAATCGAGAGCAGCACGCTGGCGCCGACGTAAAAGCCGGCGCGAGTCCACTCTCCGTCCTTCAGTAGTGCGACCGTCTCGTAGCTGAAAGTGGAGAAGGTCGTGTATCCACCGCAAAAGCCGATGGTCAGGAGCGCGCGCACCTCGGGGCTGAGCGACGGGGTATCAATCGCGTAGCGGAGGATGGCCCCCAGCAGAAATGAGCCCGAGATGTTGATGAACAGGGTTCCGGCTGGAAAGGTGGTATCCAGCATCCGCTGGACCAGTCCACCCAGGAGGTATCGACTGACCCCACCAAGGGCGCTGCCGAGGGCGACATAGAAGAGCATGCGGGAAAGTAATTCACCCCCTCTCACTTCTCACTTCTCACCTCTTACCTTTAGGGCGTGCTCCGCCTTGCGATCGCCCAGATACGGCCCCAGAAGGGGGCATACCAGGAAAATCTCTGCCGCTTCGGCGCCCTCTTCCGGGAGGTGGGAGCCTGGCCGGAGCCGCCGGAGCTGGTAGTCGCGCCCGAGACTGCTCTGACCGGTTATTTCCTGGAGGGGGGGGTGCGGGACCTCGCTATCACCGGCGACCAGCTATTCGCCGATCTCGGCCGCCAACATCAGGAGGCCGGTACCCCGCCTCTCGACGTGGCTCTTGGTTTCTACGAGGTCCACGGAAACCGGTACTACAACTCAGGATTGTACGCCACGCTCGGCGGGCCGGACGCGGGTATCCGCCATATCCATCGAAAGATCTTTCTCCCGACCTACGGCGTATTCGATGAGGAGCGCTTCGTCGAGGCCGGCCGGAGCGTGCAGGCCTTCGATACCCGGTGGGGACGGGCGGCCGTCCTCATCTGCGAAGATGCCTGGCACTCCTTCACTCCGATGCTTGCGGCACTCGATGGCGCCCAGCTGGTCATCATTCCAAGTGCCAGCCCCGCCCGTGGCGTGACCACCAGTGACGAGGCCCCTGGACGCCCGATGAGTCTTGCCCGCTGGAGCAGGCTGGCACAGGACATCGCCGGCGAGCACGGCGTGTACGTGGCCTTGCCTCAGCTGGTTGGATTCGAGGGTGGCAAGGCGTTTCCCGGTGGGTCGATCCTGGCGGGACCCCGAGGGGATCTGCTGGTGGAGGGGCCGGTGTTCCAGGAGGCAATCATCCCCGCGGTACTCGACCTCGAGGAGATCACCCGGGCACGCGCCGATCTCCCTTTGCTGGCCGATCTCGAGATGCGACTGCCGCATCTGCTGGGATCTCTGCACGCGGCCAGGCGGGGCAGCGGGGCAGGGGGGCAGCAGGGCAGGAAAAGCCCACCGACTGAAATCGATGGTGAGGACAAAACCGCCCCGCGGCCCCGCGGCCCCGCGGCCCCGCTTAGCGCATCCCGCCGCCCCGCTACCCCGCTTCCCCCCTTGTCGGCGCGCTTCAACCCCGGGCAGGACCCTCTGGCCATCGATGCCGAGCTCACCCAGCACTGGCTGCGCGAGTTTATTCGCGACGAGGTTCAGCGCCGGCGGCAATTCGACAAGGTGGTGATCGGGCTGTCGGGCGGAGTGGACAGCTCGCTGGTGGCCTACCTGGCGGTCGAGGCGCTCGGGGCGGCCAATGTCATCGGGGTTCGGATGCCGTACCGCTCGTCCAGCCCGGAGAGCCTGGCCCACGCCCAGATGGTGGTCGATGCCCTCGGCATTCCCAGCACCACGGTGGACATCAGCCGGTCAGTGGACGCGCTTGCGGGTGCCATCGGAGAGGGTCGTCCCGAGCGAAGCGAACCGATGGAGCCCGCCCGGCTGGGCAACATCATGGCACGTAGCCGGATGATTACACTGTTCGATCTGTCCGCGGCCCATCGCGCGCTGCCCCTGGGTACCGGCAACAAGACGGAGCGGCTGCTGGGATACTTCACCTGGCATGCCGACGATTCACCCCCGGTGAATGCGATCGGCGACCTCTTCAAGAGCCAGGTCTGGGCGCTTGCCCGGCACGTCGGCGTTCCGGATGTGATCGTTTCGAAGCCGGCCAGCGCCGACTTGATCAAGGGTCAAACCGACGAAGGCGACTTCGGCATCTCCTACCCCCGCGCCGACGCCATCCTCTACTGGATCCTGCTCGGTTATCGTGCGCCTGAGATCTCGGCCCTGGGGTTCGAGGAGGCCGAGATAGCACTGGTGCGCAAGCGGCTCGACAGCACTCACTGGAAGCGACGGCTCCCGACGGTCGCAATGCTGAGCGGGACGGCGATCGGGGAGTACTATTTGAGACCTGTAGATTATTAACTCCCGCTCACCGCTGACGCTCTTCTTTTCCCGCTTACGCTTTCCTGGACGTCCATGACCGCTCCTGACTCCCGCCCCATGTCCTACTCCGTCGGCCAGATTACGACCTTCGTGATGCCCCACATGCAAAACGTGCGGGGCGACCTTTTCGGAGGCGAACTGATGGCGCTGGTGGATCAAGCGGCGGCGGTCGCCGCCATTCGCCACGCGGGCGGACCGGCCGTCACGGCGAGTATCGAGCGGGTGGACTTCCGCGAGCGCATCCCGGTGGGCGCCCTGGTCACCTGCGCGGCAACCGTGGATTTCGTCGGAAACTCATCGATGTATATCTCGGTGGAGGTCTATTCCGAGTGGGTGAGCACCGGGGAAAGGCGGCACACCCACACCGCCCACGTGGTGTTCGTGGCCGTGGATGAGCAGGGGAGGCCAAAGCGCGTTCCCCGGCTCCTGCCTGAGACCGACGAGGAGCGGGAGCGTTACGCCAGGGCGGAGGCCCACCGCAAGCAGAAGCGAAGTCCGTGACGGCTCGCCCCATCGCGGTAGTGCTGAGCGGCGGCGGTGCCAAGACCGCGGCGCATCTCGGCGCCTGCCGTGCGGTAAAGGAGGCGGGGTTCGAGCCGGCCTGGTATGTCGCGACGTCCATGGGGGCGGTGATCGCGGCGGGGCTCGCCAGCGGGCTGGGCAACGACGAAATGCTGGAGCGGATCACCCAGCTGGGTGCCCAGAGCATCGTGCGCGAGCCGCTCGCACCGGTGGCCGGGCTCTTTTCTCGATCGCTGCTGAAGCCGGCTCCGCTGCGCCGGGCGATCGAGGCCCTGGTGCCGGCGCGGCGTTTCGCCGATCTCACAGTGCCCCTTACGGTAACGGCGGTGGACCTGGATACCGGTGAGATGGTGCTCTTCGGCGCGGGAGCCCAGACGGCGCCGCTGGTGGACGTACTCTGTGCCAGCTGTGCATTGCCGATGTATTACCCACCCGTTGTTCTGGGCGGACGCCGCTACGGCGACGGCGGGCTCCGGGGCGTGGTGCCGCTCGAGCCTGCGGCGGAGCTCGACGTGGAACTGGTGCTGGCGGTGGATGTTGGTCCCGGCTTCGACACGCCTCCCCCGGCAGTGGCGCCCAGAGTTCCGTCAATGGTTCGGGCCCACGACGACGCGGTGGGGATCCTCATGGCCGCCAATACCGAGAGCCAGCTGGCCGTCTGGCGGGCCGATCCGGCCCGACCCCCCTTGGTCTACGTGCGGCCGCGGATCGAGCGCAACTCCACCTTCAAGGTGGACCGGGTGCGCGAGTATGCCGGCGAAGGACGGCGGGCCACGCGCGAGGCTCTGGATCACTGGGGCCGGGACTCTTGACCCCTTCTCCATTCGGGGCAAATTGAGCCAATGAAAGCCTCCGAAGTGATGGTGCCCGACCCGCACGTTGCCGTGGCCGGGGCCATGGCCAGCGAGGTCGCAATCATGTTGAAGACCCGCAACATTTCAGTGGTGCCGGTGGTGGACGATCACCGTACCCGCCGATTTCTCGGCACCCTGAGCGACCGCGACCTGGTGACCCGGTGCCTGGCTGAGGGGAAGCACCCGTGGCACACCCGGGTTGACTCACTCATGCGTCCCAACTCGCCGGTGGTGCGGCCCGACGTGGAGCTGCACGGCTTCCAGGTCCTGATGGATAACGATCCCAACGAGTCCCATCTCCGGCCGACCATCACCGTCGTCGATGACCAGGGGCGGGTGGTGGGCTTCATCAGTCACCCGGAACAGATTCCAGAGGTAAGGATCGTGTGGGGGTGACGACACGAAGTGTCGTCATCCTGAGCGCAGCGAAGGATCTCTTAACCTGATCTAGGTGTCGCTATGCCCGACTTCAAACTGTTTACCCTGGAAGAGGCCGAGCGTACCCTCCCACTGGTCCGGCGGGTGGTGGCCGATCTCACCGTGGAGTACCCGGCCTGGCGTGCCGCCGTGGGCCGGTTCGAGCTCCTTACCGGCGGAGCCCGGGCGGACTGGGGTGAGACCCAGGAGCTGGTGGCCTCGCGCGAGGAAGTCACTCGTCACGCCAATCGCATCAATCAGTACCTCCTGGAGCTGGAGGCGATCGGCTGCGTCTTCAAGGGGTTCGAGGCCGGCCTGGTGGATTTCTATTCGCTGCGGGAAGACCGTCCGATCTTTCTCTGCTGGCGGATGGGGGAGGAGCGGATCGAGCACTGGCACGAGATCGACACCGGCTTCTCCGGCCGGCAGCCGATAGACGGAGCGATTCTGTCGGCCGTCTCCTCGTGACCCGCGTCTGGCTGTTTCTGCACCTACTGGGCTTCACCCTCTGGTTGGGCGGGGCCATCGCGGCCATGATCATCGGCATCGCGGCAAAGCGGGAAGATCGGCATGGCCTTGGGGCGGTGGTGCGAGCCCAGGCGAGCCTGATGAAAGTGGCCATCGCCCCCGGTGCGCTTCTGGCTGTGCTCTCCGGTATCATCCTCACCTTCCAGATAAGCGGCAGCGACCTTCCCGGGTTCAGCATCTGGCTGATGCTGATGCAGAGTGCCGGGCTCGTGGCCGCATTACTGACGCTGCTTATTGCCCTCCCCACCGCGACCAAGCTCAGCCGGCTGGATGCCCTGGGCGAAACCGCCCGGTACTTCGACGAACTTCGTCAGCGTCAACGGATCGTGGGATCGATTTCAGGGACGCTGGGGCTGCTGGCGCTGTTCGCGGGAGCGATGCTGGGGTGAATGCGATAGGGGGCGGATTTGTCACCCTAAGGACTCGCGCAGCGAGGCCGAGGGGGCCGAAGCTTCTCTAGGAAGAGTTCGCCGCCAGGTCCCGCCATTCCGGATTCATGACCTCGATCAACTCCAGTTTCCTCTTCCGCGGAAAGCGCTTCAGCTCCTTCTCCCGCTGAATTGCAGCCGTACGTCAGTCGTCATCTCGAAATACACCAAACGAGTTGCCTCGTGCCGATGCGAATAGCTGCGGGGATCCTGGCCAGTACCGTGTTCCCACAGACGCCGCGACAGATTGTTCGTGACCCCGATCTAGAGCTCAACTGAGGAGCTTCGGCCCCCGACGCCTCCCCTTCGCTCCGCTGCGGGCCGGCGTCAGGGTGACAGGCGATCTCCGTCCCGTCGCGCATGCCGGCCGAACCGGACACTCACCACACCGGGCGATCCGAGCCGTGCAGATCAACGCGCCGAGCTCCATGATTCCCTGATTGAACGCCCAAGCGCTCTTCCCCCGACGGGGAACGATCTGCTCTGCCGTAGCCCACAACCGGGTGACCAGGGCTTTGGCCGGCGCCCGAGGATGGAATGCCCTCCTGAGGACTCGCGCCACGTTGGTGTCTACCGCCGCTGCCGAGCGCTCGAAGGCAAAGCTGGCTACCGCGCCGGCGGTGTAGCGGCCGACGCCGGGCAGCTGCCGGAGCTCGGCGGGGTCGGACGGGATGACTCCCGCACGGTCTCGCACCACCTCCTGGGCCAACCGGTGCAGATTAGCCGCTCGCCGGTAGTAGCCCAGACCGTCCCAGCTTTCCCGCACCATCCCGGTCGGCGCCGCGGCCAGTGACTCTATGGAAGGGTAGCGGTCCAGGAACCGATGGTAGTAGGCCTCGACCCGAGACACCTGGGTCTGCTGGAGCATGAACTCGGACACGATCACGTGGTAGGGATCCCTGGTGCGTCGCCAGGGCAGATCGCGGCCGTGCCGCCGGAACCACCGAAGCAGGCGTTGGCGGAACTCGGGTGCTGCGGCAGGGGCATTCGACAGCGGTGACGGGAACCGCTGTAACTGGTTACCTTTTCTCACGGCTCCAGGCTCCTGATTGGCGACTCGCTTCCGGACTGCCGATTTCCGATTGCCACCGATGACTCCTGATCCACGACCCCTCATTGCCGGCTCCCAGCCGTGAAGCTCCTGGCTGCGCTGGGCCGCTGGGTGCTTGACGGGCTGTCGCATGTGGGCCGGCTGAGCTACTTCATTGTGGATGCCGCTCGCGGCCTTTCCGAGGTTCGCATCTGGTGGCCCCGGATGATGATCGAGGCGTGGAACATCGGGGCCGGCAGTCTCTTCATCGTCATGCTGATCTCGGCCTTTGCGGGCGCGGTGACCGCGCTTCAGACCGGCTATCAGTTCACCGGCAGCATCCCATACTACGTCGTCGGCACCCTGGTTGTCTCCTCCATCATCCTGGAGCTGGGTCCGGTGCTGACTGCGTTGATCCTGGCCGGACGCATCGGCGCCCGCTACGCCGCCGAGCTTGGCACCATGCGGGTGACCGAGCAGATCGACGCGCTGGAGAGTCTGGGACGCTCACCTGCTTCTCACCTGGTCATTCCCCGGGTGCTGGCCGGACTGGTCATGATTCCCGCGCTCACCGTGCTGGCCAATTTGTCCGGGGTCTTATCGGGGTGGCTCTCAGTGAAGGCGGTACTGCCGGTGACTGATGCCGATTTCATCTACGGGGCACAGTACTACTGGCGGCCGTGGGACGCCTACTACTCCATCATCAAGGCGTTCTTCTTCGCCGGCTCCATCACCGTCATCGCCTGTTATATGGGGTTCAACACCCAGCAGGGCGCGGAGGGGGTCGGACGATCGACCACCACGGCCGTGGTCACCAGCTCCATCCTGATTCTGGTGCTCGACACGGTCCTCACCCGGCTGCTGCTGAACCAATGATCGAGCTTCACGGCCTGCGCAAGGCGTTCGGAAAACAGGTGGTGCTGGACCGGGTCGACTTCGAGGTCCGTGAAGGCGAGACGGTCGCCCTGCTGGGTCCCTCGGGCACCGGCAAGAGCGTGCTGCTCAAACACATCATCGGCCTGATCAAGCCGGACCAGGGCACCGTAATCGTGGATGGCAGGGACGTGGCCTCGCTCAAGCGGAAGGAGCTGTCGGAGTTGCGTTCCCACATCGGCTACGTCTTTCAGAACGGGGCGCTGTTCGACTCCATGAACGTGTTCGAGAACGTACGCCTGGGAATAACAGACCAGGCCAAGTATTCGGACCCGGACTACTGCCGGGAGCGCATCTCCGGGTGCATCAGGCTGGTCAACCTGACGCCGGAGACGATCGAGAAGTATCCGGCCCAGCTGTCAGGCGGCATGCGGAAACGGGTGGGCATTGCGCGGGCTATCGCGGGGGAGCCGAAGTATCTGCTGTACGACGAGCCAACTTCGGGGCTCGACCCTGTCAATGCCGACATCATCGACGGCCTGGTGCAACGCCTGGATGACGAGCTGGGCGTCACCAGCGTGATGGTGACCCACGATGTGCGCGGCGCGTTCCGGGTGGCCGACCGACTGGCGCTGCTGAGCGAGGGCAGGATTGTGATGCAGGGTACACCGCAGGAGTTCCTCGCCTCGACGAACCCCAAGGTCAAGGAGTTCCTCGAGCGCGATTTCGACAATCCCACTTTGGCGGCCTGAGCCACTCATGGATCTGCGCTATACGCGGGAAGCGACGGTTGGCGCCATCGTGGTCGTCGCTGTCGTCGTGTTTGTGTTCGGCACGATGTGGCTGAGCGGCCGGTCGGTCGGCTCGCAAAACGTCATCCGGATGCAGTTCGATAACGTGAGCGGCCTCAAGCGGGCGTCACCGGTGCGGGTCTCCGGGGTCAACGTCGGCAAGGTCGAAAAGATCGAGTTTGTGGATGTGGGCAAGGTGCTGGTGGTCGCGAGCCTGCCCCCGAAGATCCGGCCCCGGGTGGACGCCAGCGCCAAGATCGTCTCTGTCACCCTGGTCGGCGATTACGCGGTGGACTTCGATCCCGGCCGCGCCGGTGAGCCGCTGCCCCCGGGGAGGGTCATTCTGGGCACCCAGGATCTAGGCCTCAGCGGGAGAGCGGCGGTGCTGGCGGACCGGGTCGACAGCATGCTCCTCGGCGCGCAGGGCTTTGTGAACGAGCGCACCGCCGACCAGCTGCGCTCGACGCTGACCGCCCTCGAGGGCACCCTCAAGGCGGCACAGCGCACTATGCAGATCTACGGCAATCCGGACCAGGGCCCCACCGCCGAGATCACCAAGACCATGGCTGCGTTTCGCCAGCTTAGCGGCCGGCTCGACAGCACGTTGGCCAGTCCGGCCTTCTCCCGGCGGACCGATTCGATCACCGCCAACCTGGCTGCCATGACCTCGCAATTCGCCGCCACCGGCGAGCGGCTCGACACGCTCCTGGCCGGAATGAACCGGGGTCAGGGCACCCTCGGCAAATTCGTCACCGACAGCGGGCTCTATTACGACATCCGGGAGCTGACCCAGGGGATGAAGAAGCTGCTCGAGGAGTTGTCCAAGCACCCCGGGAAAATACCGGTGACGGTGAAGCTCTTCTAAGCGGGACAGCGGGGCAGCGGGACGGCGGGGCAGCGACAGCATGCGCCACCCCGACCCGAAGCGAGGGCGGCCGTTTCGCGGTGCCCAGGGAAACGCTGACCCGCTGACCCGCTGTCAGTATCTTCCCCCCATGCTCAGCATCACCTTCCTCGGCACCAGCGCTGCTACGCCCACCATCGAGCGGAACGTTGCCGGCGTGGCGGTACAGCGCAAAGGCGAGACGCTTCTCTTCGATTGCGGGGAGGGGAACCAGCGCCAGATGATGCGGTACGGCGTCGGGTTTGCTTTCCGCGAGATCTTCTTCAGCCATTATCACGCCGACCATTTCCTGGGTGTCACGGGCCTGCTCCGGACCATGGGGCTGCAGGACCGTACGCTTCCGGTGACGCTCTATGGCCCCAAGGGCGCCCAGCGGATCCTCGGCGCGGCTATCAATCTCGGGATCGAGCGCAACAAGTTTCCGGTGGAGATCGTGGAGGTCAAGCCGGGGGATAGGCTCGCGCGCGACGAGTATGAGATCGAGGTGTTCGAGACCGAGCACCGGGCTGACACCGTGGGCTACGCGCTGGTGGAGCACATCCGGCTGGGGCGGTTCAACCCCGATAAGGCCCTGGAGCTCGGCATTCCCGAGGGCCCTTTCTGGGGACAGCTGCACAAGGGACAGATGGTGACCCTGCCGGACGGGCGCATCGTCGGACCGGCGGATCTGGTTGGTCCGCCGAGACCCGGGCGCAGGCTGGTGTACTCGGGCGATACCCGGCCCCATCTTTCGGTGGTAGAAGCGTCCCGGGGCGCCGACCTGCTGGTGCACGAGGCCACCTTCGGTGGCGACGAAATGGAGCGGGCTCGCGAGACCGGCCACTCTACCGCGGCGGAAGCCGCCCGGGTAGCGCTGGACGCGGGTGTTCGGCGCCTGGTGCTCACTCACATCAGCTCACGCTACAACCGGGACGCCGCCGAGCTGCTCGCCGAGGCCCGGGCGGTGTTCCCGGAGACGGTGATCGCGCGGGACGGGATGACGGTGGAGGTGCCATACGTGGATGGGGATTAGCCCGGCGCCAAACTTGACCTGCTTCTCGCGGGCAATGGCGGCTCGGACGTTTGTTGTCACCTAAAATGGACCAGTTGGGGAGACGAAGTAGGTCCGCGACATGTCAGGTCAATAGGTGCCACCTACAACCATCGATCAAACGTGGGGCCATGGTCCCTCGCTCTGCTCGGGGTGACACCACAACCTTGTCCCTGTGACTCGCATGAACGTGGCATCCGTTGACCACAAAAGGACCCGCCCGTCGGCCTACGAGCTCTTTCTGCTGGCCGTCGTCGCCCTGGTCTTCGTCTGGTCTGGAATCAAGCCGCACGACCGGTTCACCTGGGGTCTGGAAGTGGCTCCGGTCATCATCGCCCTGCCAGTTCTGATCTTTGCCTACGCTCAATTCCGCTTCACGCCCCTGGCCTACACCTTAATAGCCCTGCACTCGGTGATCCTCATGGTGGGTGGGCATTACACCTACGCCGAGGTGCCGTTGGGATTTCAGATGCAGGAATGGTTCGGTTTTACGAGGAACCACTACGATCGCATCGGCCACTTTGCCCAAGGCTTTGTGCCGGCGGTTGTGGCGCGTGAGATCCTCCTACGCCTATCGCCGTTGAGGGGTAGCAGATGGCTGCCGGCCTTCGTGATCTCCTTCTGCCTGGCCTTCAGCGCCTTCTACGAGCTGATCGAGTTCTGGACCGCAGTGGCCACCGGCGGTCGGGCCGAAGCATTTCTGGGAACCCAGGGAGATCCCTGGGACACTCAGTGGGACATGATGCTCGCCCTCATCGGTGCAATCCTGGCGCTGCTGCTCCTCTCGCGGTGGCACGATCGGCAACTGTGGCCGATCGATGCAACGGATACCAGGCGCCCGCCCATATGGTCTGGCCTGCCCTAAGCCATCAATCAACCTTGGCCCTGAGCTTGCAGACCGTTACGATCCATCGCTCAAGACGCTCATTCCCACTTTATACCCGGGCATAATGCACCGCTTCCTCACTTCGCTAGCACGTTTCCGATCCTCGGCCTTGCCGGCATTGCTTTCGCTGGCGCTGCTCGGATGTGAGAACGCTCCGGCAGGAGCCAAACAGGTTGACCAGGCCATCGACTCAGCGCCACCACGGTGGGCGCCGCGAGGGATCCAGGCTGCCCGGCCGATCGTGCCCGCAGACTCGGTCACGGACTCCGTCTCCACCGATTCGGCGATGGTAGA
>Ga0180121_10000503_pt1 | contig 16504 bp, 15 predicted proteins | sample AntDrymUQ5402106_2_FD_129676 | JGI IMG/M metagenome (GOLD analysis project Ga0180121, IMG submission 129676) | Polar desert sand microbial communities from Dry Valleys, Antarctica - metaG UQ540 (21.06) (version 2) (version 2) | ecosystem: Environmental > Terrestrial > Soil > Desert | place...
CTGCTCCCGCGCATCTTGACCACCGCCAGCACCTTGCGGAGCTGGCCTTCGATCTCCACGTAACGCTGGATGACGATGGCGTCGGTCAGGAAGGAGATCCGGTTGTTGGTGAACTGGAGGCCCCCGACCTCCGTGACCTCGATCGTCATTAACATGGTGACGCCGAGGCCGGTGAGCGCGCCGACCAGCCGGTAGAGCGACTCGCGGAAGTCCTCGCGGAAGCTCGGGGCCAGCGCCATCTCGAAGCCGGAAATCGAATCGATGACGACCCGCGCCGCGCCGACCTCTTTGACCGACACGCGGATCTCCTCGAGGGTCTCGTCCACCGAGAGATCGAGGGGGCGGAGATAGATGATCCGCAGCTTGTTCTGGTGCACCGCCGCCCTGAAGTCCACCCCGTAGCTCGTCGCCCGTTCCAGGTAGTCCTCTGGATGTTCCTCGAACACCGCGATCACGCACGCTTCGCCTTCACGGATGCCGGCGGCGACGAATTGCGTTGCGAACGTCGTCTTACCCGTTCCAGTCGGCCCGGCGAAGACCACCGATCGCCCCACCGGGACGCCCCCCCCCATCATCTCATCGAGGCCCGGCACGCCGGTCGACAGCCGCCGGTCGGTCTCCGCGCGCGCGTCGCCCGAACGCTCGAATATCCGGGCGAAGACCTGGAGCCCTTTGTCGGTCATTCGCATCGTGTGCAGCCCGGGCATCCCCGCCCTACCCCGCATCTTCAGCACCTGGAGCTTCCGGACCACGGAATTGCGGTGCGTCGCCTGGGTGAGCCAGACGATCCCGTCGGCCACCGTGAAGACCGGGTTGCGGAACTCGTCCTCGGTGTACTCCCCGATGAGGAAGGACGTGATCTCCCAGCTGGTCAGGTGCAGAGCGAGCCGCTGGATAAAGCGATCGAGCTCGGGATCGGTCCCCTGCGCCGCCGGCCCTGCCTGCGCCAGAGTCCGGAACGAGTCGATGACCACGATCCCGGGATGGAGGCGGCCGACCTCCTCGACGATCGTCGCCAGCACGCCCTTCAGATCCCCGGCCAGGACCTGCTCGCTGAGGTTAAGGAAGTGCACTTCCGACCCGATGCGGCTGGCATCGAAGAAGTCGAACTGCTGCTGGTAGCGCAGCATCTTTAACGCCGGCTCGCCCAGGAGGGTGAGGTACAGGCCGGGGCGCGCGACGGTGGCGTTGGCGAACATCACCTGCATCGCCAGCGTGGTCTTGCCCGAGCCGGGGTCGCCGGCGATCAGGTTGAAGGAGAGCTTCGGCAGGCCTCCTCCCAACACTTGGTCGAAGCCTGGCACCCCGGTTGCCAGCGCGTCGAGAGGAACCTTCTTGGGCGCGGCCTTCTTGCGGGTGTCCCCTTTAGACATCGCGGAATCCTTCTGTGACGGTACTCGCAGCCGGGCGCGCGCCCCCAGCCCATGCCTGTTCCACCAATCGCGTCGCCATATCCTCTCCGATGAGCCGGCTCAGTAGATCGATCAGCCGCGCCACCAGTGCCAGGAGGCCCTCCCTCACCTCGGCCGCACTATGCACACCTACGGCCACCGCCACTACCTCCACGTCACCGCCCTGGCACTGGAGGCCGGCGATTGCGGGGTGTTCCGCCCGCGCCTGCGCGAGCGCTCGGTTAACCAGCGCGCGATAGCCCTCGGATCCTATCCAGCGGGTCAACACCGCCCGAAGCCGGGCACACCCCTGCTCCGCGGCCGCAGCAATTTCCTCGGGCCCACCGGCGTTGAGCCCGTCGTGGGCCCAGAATTGACGCGACGCTTCAGTTGCGAGCGGGGACGTTTGCGGCACTCACGAGACCCCTTCGGTGACTGAAAATGCTGAAGAAGGTAGGTAGAGAAGGTATGCGGAGACGGGCGAAGGTCAAATACCGGGCACTCCCCGCAGCACCTGCCACAGGTATCGGGGAGACGATGCGGCGTGCCGCAAATGGGGGAGTACTCTCTGAAGCGTCCCAGACGCGGGGGTCCTCGACCGCGTGCCCAACCGTCGCAGGCGCCCCCACGGTCGCACCGATCGACCATCGTGACGGCCGGGAAACACCCCGATATGCCACATCAGATTTCGAAGTCGTACCGAAGGGCAGCTCGCATCGGTCGGCAAGAGTCCCAGCATAAAGTGTCGCTCCAGAATCCGGAGCGCGGCGCCGGGCAGCGGCGGGCACAGCGCGTCGAGCACCTCGGAGGGAACGCTCACGCCCGCGGTGGCTCGGGCCAGCCGGAAGGTCCAGTAACAGGAGGTGGCGCCACCACTCACCCGGGCCAGATCGATGAACGCTGTCCAATCGATCAAGCCGCTGGCGCCGAGCGCGGCGACGTCCCGGAACGTGCGCCACGCGGCCAGCCCCATCAGGTGGCCGTACACGAAGTGAAGACAGGCGTGGAGCAGTTGGTGCAGGGGATCTGGCACCAGGAGATCGTGCCGGCCCGCGCGGATCCGCCGGGCACCACCATGCACCATACCTGGCGAAAACCGAAAGGGATGCCCCTCGAAGAACAGATCGGTATGGAGCTCCAACCGGGCGCCGCTGCCATGCGCGTCAACGTAGGGCGGGAGATGCTGGTGCCCGGCGTACGCCTCGTCGGGGTACCCGGAAGGGCCCTGGGTCCACCTCGAGGCTCGAAGGATCTTTTGAGCCGCCTCCGCTTGCTCGGGCGCCACCAGGAGGTCGATGTCGCTCATGGGTCGTTCGACAAAGCTGGCGTACGCCGTGTGGGCGACGGCGGCTCCCTTCAGCGCCACCGCATTCACGCCGGCAGCCGCCAGCGCGTCGCAGGTCTCATAGAGCCTGCGCTGCAGGCGCCGCAAACCGAACTCCGACACCATGGCCAGCCGCTGAAGCGCCGCGCTCCCCGGATCGGTGCTACACCCAAGCCGGCTGAGCTGTGCCCAGAGCACCGACGTGGCCTGCTCGTAGTCTGCCAGGGCGCACAGGCGCGGCCAATCGATCTTCTGACGCAGCAGCATCTGCAGCGCCGGGGATGCCGCGTCTCCGCCGGCGCTGAGGAGGACCACGCGAGCCTCGAGGGGAAGGCCGGCAGGCCGCCCGCTGGAATCGTCAATACTGGGCAAGGGTTCCCGAGGCTTTGGCATGGCGCACCGCCAGGGTAAAGACGTACAAGCTGGAAGCGAGCAGCAGTAGCGCGAACCCCGCCAGTATCGCCAGATCCGACGCCGACGCGCCGACCGGTCCGCCTTCGAGGACGACTGCCCGAAGGGCCCTGAGACCGTACGTCAATGGGACCAATTCAGACACACTCTGCAGCCACGAAGGAATGACGTGGGTCGGGTAGTAGACGCCTCCGAGCAGACCCGAGACGGTCAGCACAGCCGCCGGGAGGGAACCGCTGGTCTTAAAGGCCAGGACACCCGCCGCGGCGAAAAGCCCGAACGGGAAATAGGCGAGGACGATCAGGGCCAGGATAAGCAGCGCGGCCGGCGACCGCTCCGCCACCAGGGGGACGCCGAGCATCCATCCGACGGCGAGCAGGAGCAGCGCCCGGACGGCGGTCCAGATGAAGGCATATCCCACTGTGCCGGCCACGATTTCACCCAGACGCGCACGGGTGCCGAGCAGGGCCTCGAAGGTGCCGCTCGCAATGCTGGAGCCCAGGGCGGTCGGCAGCGAGGTGACGGCGGTAGTGAGAAACATGAGCGTGATGATGCCGACCAGCACGAAGGGGAAGTATTCACCTCCCTGTCCCTGGATCGATCTCGCCATCACCGGCTGCAGCGCGCCCGCCACGAAATAGACCGGGACGACCATCACCAGGAGAGAAACCAGTGAGACGACCAGGTTGAACCGGTAGCTTGCCGCCGTCAGCCAGTTCGCTCGCACCAGGGCAAGCACCTTACGCATCGGGCTGGGTCCGCCGTCCGATGATCCCTTCAATCAGATCGGCGAGGGATCGCGGAACGCTCTCGAACCGCCCGACTGACGCTCCAGCCCGGCTCAAGGTGTCGATTACCCTGGCGGCGCCCTCCAGTCCGCCGGCCACGTCCATCTCGACCCGGGCCCACCCCTCGGCGTCCGGCTGAGTGACGATTCCGCCAACGATACCCTCGCGCTCGAGCGCGGCCAGGCTACCCGGTATCGGCCAACGGGTCCAGAGCCGGTAGCGCTCCCCCCCCATCTGCCGGCTGAGGTCCGCGGCCGCGCCCACGGCCAACAGTCTTCCCTGGTGTAGCACCGCCACCCTGCCGCAGAGCTCGAGCGCTTCCTCAGTGTTGTGGGTGGCCAGAAGCACGGTGCACCCCTGCCGACCCGAGATCTCCTCTCGCAGAAAGGCGCGAAAGGTCCGGGCGGAGAGGGGATCGAGGCTCCGGGTGGGCTCGTCGAGAAGCAGGATTCGTGGCCTCGCCACCAGTGCGCGAGCAATCAGCAGCCGTTGCTTCATCCCGGAAGAGAACGCACCCACCATCTTCCGGCCTGCATCAGCCAGCCCAACGGCCTCCAGGAGCTCGCTCACCCGAACGCGTGCGGATTCCTCGGCCAGATCCTGCAGCCGAGCGTACAGCTCCAGGTTTTCTCGGGCCGTAAGCCGCCAGTACAGGCTTCGATCGTCGGTAATGACCGGAGCCAGGATGCTTCGAACCCTTCGAGCCTGGTGCACCACATCGTATCCGCCCACCGTGGCCGATCCGCCATCCGGTAGCACGAGTGTGGCGAGCACCTTGAACAGGGTGGTCTTGCCGGCGCCGTTAGGGCCGAGGAGGCCAAAGAACTCGCCCTCCGCAATGGTACAGGTAATGTCCTCCAGCGCGAGAGCCCATTGCCGTTGGAAGGGGTGGCGCAGCGCCGCCCGCCACCCCCGGCGGACGGCGAATCGTTTCGTCAGCCGAACAAGGCCGATGGCCTGGCCGGCACCCTGGAGTCGCGTGGCAGGTGACACGGTATGCGACCCGGCAGCCACGACGCTCACCCCGCCGCCTCCACCCGCTGTGTCGCTCCCACCGGTTCAGCGTGCCACTCGAAGAGTTGGCCTACCACCTCCGGCAGGCGGGCGAAGTCGCGGACGACGTTCAGGTGGTAAATAGGAACCGCGCGGGCAAGCGCAGCCGCCCAACGCAGCCACACCATCGACTCGGGTCCGCCGAACAGGGGTCCCAGCTTCGCATGGCGAACCAGCGCCACGGCGGAGACAACCTCTGACAATCGCTCCCGGCGGGCGGGCGGCCCCTGCTGCTGGGAAACCGGTGAGAGCAGGTAGATCGCCTGCAGCCCGACCGGCTCGAGCTGCAGGCGATCGGGGCATGGCTCAACCAGCTGTTTGTCGCCCGGAAGCGCGTCTCGAACCGGCCCATCGGACAGCCGGCACGCGGAATCCTTCCACAGGCGAAGGGTGTGCACGCCGGGATGCAGCCGAGCCGGAGGGCCCGGGTCGACCGCAACGGTGTCGTCAGTCACCAGTCTGGCCCCGGCGTTCGTCAGCGCAAGCGCCAGCGTTGATTTGCCCCCGAACTTGGGCGCGAGGAACGCGATTCCTCCGGACTGAACAGCGACCGCGCTGCCGTGGAGACAGAACCTGCCCTGCACATGCATTGCGAGTGGCAGGGCTCGGCCGAGCACGTCGATTCTGGCGGCTTCCAGCCGGGCGCCGGAGGCGGGGCGCCATTCGACACCGACGCCGTCCTCGGAGATCAGGAAGTCACCGGTATCATCGAACCGAAGTAGATACCCGTGCTCTGTCCGGTACAGCCGCACCTGGACGTTGGGGTCAACCTGATCGGAACCCAGGTATCCGGATGGCTCTGCGCCGGAGATTGAGTCCGCCGTGCGCAGCGTCCAGTGGGGGGACTCCAGGCAGGGCATGAGCTCCGGGAAATCGACATCGGAGCTCAGGCATCCGCCGAATACGGCGTACCGATTCATCGGGAACGCGAGTCCGGCAGAACGTTAACGTCTGCCAGCGGATGAAAGCTGCGTACGTGCGCGGGCCGGTCACCCAACACCTCACCGTCGTGCTCGACCCAGGCATGCGCGAGCAGCTTGCCATCGTGGGGGCGAACGCCTATGCGGAGTAGCCCTCCGTGAATGCCGTGTCGTTCCAGGAGGCGGATCAAGGCCAGGGAGCGCACCAGGCAGCTGGGCCGAGCGAGGCTATAGCGTGACGCCCGGCGCACGGCATGCCCCAGTTGACAGGCGCGGGCGTGGTTGCTGCCAGAGTCCTCGGGGGTCCCGGGTGCCGAAGCCGACACCAGCTGCCCTTGAGGGCGGGTCCAGACGGTTACCTGCGCCCGGAGGAGGGCGGCGTAGGCCCGCAGCAGATCGCCCCACTCGACCGGGGTTGTTCGCCTGAGTTTCTGCAGCAGATCGTGAGGCACACGCGTCCTAAACCGCCGGCGGCGGCAGCAGGAGCTTCTGCTCCAGCAGCTCGTCCACCAGCTGCAGAATATCGCCCCGCAGCGTTGCAGGGTCGGTGTCCGGATACTCAGCCGCGACCGCCGCGTAGAGCTCGTCCCAGGTGGTGTGGACTGCCAGCGCCTCCCACACACGGGCGGCGACCGCGTTCAGGCCGAAATAGACCTCGTCAGTGGTCGAGAACAGGACCGCGCCCTCGCTCAGTGACTGATAGACGACGTCGGGCTTGGCCACAGGTAGCATGACGTTCTCGCCGGAGGAGACGCAACCCGAGCCGCCCCGGTGGTCCGGGACGGCTCTGGCTGGTGTTGATAGAACCGTCAGCCTATCGGGCCGGTGCCGAAGGTACCGGCTATGGCAAGCACTGCCTCGGCATCGAGCGGTTCGTCGAACGCCTCGGTGGCGGCATCCACCCCCTCGAACTGGGCGGTGTCGATTCCGAGATGAGTGGTATTCTGCTCCCCGGCATACGTCGGCGCAAGCGCCGCGACGTCGGTCTCATTTCTGGTGATCCAGGCTTTCTGCCCCCGGAGCCGGCGTATTTCCGAGGCGTGACGCGCTTCGACGGAGTGGATTCGTAGCGCGGCAGTCAGGATGTCATCGTTCGACGCCACGGCGCCGGCCTGCCCCTTATACGCGCGCACGCCGGTGTCCTCCAGCCCCTGCGAGACGGCCAGGAAGGTCTGGTAGTTGGTGAGGACGTCGGGGAAGGCTCCCCGTCCGGTGAGATCGAACGTCGGCCGGATGGCCTTCTTGTCCCCGAGCACGCCTTCCAGAAAGGCGACGTGGGCGGTCTCGTGCTTGCTGACTTGCTCGAACACCGCGCGGTCCGACGACGGGATCAGTCCCGAGGCGGCGAGGCCCGCGACGTAAAAATCGGATTCGAGATATTCCAGCACCAAGGCGAAATTCAGTGGATTGATGATCGCGTTGGGCAGCGGCCCCTGTGCGAAGGCGCGTCGGGTCAATGTGGCGAGCAGCACGGGCATGGTGGCGAGTGCCACGCCCACCCCGAACATCCCGCCCCCCCGAACGGCGTCCCGGCGGGACACCTCCCGCTCGAGCACCTCGGGATTCTCGAGCGCCTCGAGAATGAGTTTCTTGTCCCTGTCCATGGTTGGTGCTCCTCTATGTGGTCGGCAGCGTGCTGCCGTCGATTTCGGTGGTGATGAATGGGTCGGCCGCCGCGAAGACCGCCGCCGGGGTATTGACGACGTCCAACCCCTGCACGTCGACGACGTCATCGCCCGCAAAGTCCATGCTCTTGGGGTTCAGCAGGTCGCGGATGGCGGCCGCGTGCCGGGCCTCCACCGACACGATCTTCCCCGCAACCAGGAGATAGTCCAGGTTCTCGAGATACTTTCCGGCCCCGTTGTAAGCGGAGACTCCGAGATCTTCGAAGGTCTTCGCGGTCCCGAGGACGCTCGCCCGGCTGGTGAAATCGACGCTGGTGAAATCGACTTCGAGGGCGGGGATGGCATTCGAGCCGAGTGCTGCCTTGAAGAAATCGCGGTGGATCACCTCGTGCTTCCGCACATCATCGAGAAGGCTGGATTCCTCGCTGGTAATCCCCGAGTACGGGGAAGCGATGACTTGGGTGTAGAACGCGGCCTCGAGCTGCTCGAGCGCGTAGGCAAAGTTGAGCACCAGGAAATCGCCGGTGCCAAGATCGACCGGCTCGGCCGCTCCACCCCGGGGCAACTGCCCTGATGGCTGGAGCCCGTCGTCGGCCTTGCAGCCGACCGCGACCGCGGCGAGCGTCACGCCGGACCACGTGAGAAACGTCCTTCGACCCTTGACTTGCGTCAGGCGAGACAGGAACCGCAGCTCCTCATCACCTGCATCTAGTTTGCGGTACATACTTTCCCCTCCGGTGAGATTCGTCTGCGGGTGTAACCAGAATGATGTGCCACTCTCAGGACCGGCCGCCGCCACCACAGCCGAATGGGCCCGAATCACCCTCGTTGCACCCGGCCGGAATGCCGAATACGGCGGAGATATCGCTCCCAACCGCGGAGCCGAGCTGGGTGAGTTCCCTGAACGTTCCGAATCGCTCCAGGGTGGGCTTCATGTATTGCCTGCCTTCGCCATCCATGACTCCTCCTGCATACCATCTGAGTTCCGGGCTGCCTGCCCGTGAGGCGACGCGGCCACCACGGCCGCATCGAGATTTCTGCTATTTTCCGCGTTCCCACCTGCCGCGCCGTCGACGAGTCCATCCCGGGCTCGTAGCCACAGTTCGACCTGAAGGGTCAGAAACAGATTGACGCCCAGCTCCCCTCCACCGCGCCGCACGTACTCGTCCCACCGCCGCCGAAGCGCTGACGAGTCCACCACGCCCAGCTGCGCCAGGCACATCGAGCCATTGATCAGTTGCCCCAGGAACGGCGCGAACGTCTGCCGAAGCGACCGCGCGAAGTAGCCCTCAGCGCTGCCGGTGCGGGACCGCCGGGGAGCCAGGACATGATCCGGCAGAAGACCTTGCATGGCCCTGCGCAGAAGCCGTTTGGTCTCCCCACCCTGGGAGCGATCCGAGCGCGGCCGAGCCGCGGCGAAGCGCACGATCCGGGCATCATAGAGCGGGGAGCGCACTTCCACACCGTGTTGCAGCCCGAATTCATGAACGCAGCCGAAGGCGCGGGGGAAGTAGGGGTGTGAGAGATACCACTCGGTCTCGTATGCGGCGCGGCTCGGGCTGCTGCGCTTGGGCGTGTGCCGGCGCTCGCGCTCCCGAAGACCGGTGCGGCTGAGAAACGACGGTTCGATCCAGTCGGGCACGGGCCGTTCCAGCTGGCCCCGAAGCGGGCGGCCGCCCCGCAGGAACCCGGCGGCCTGGCGAACCGGACCCGACAGCAGGGGCTGCATCGCCCACCGGAAGAAGCTTCGAAACCCGGCCGAGCCCATCCGCTTCAGTCGATATTCCCGGGCGAGTGCCTGCCACCGGCCAGTGCGCAGCAGATCGGAGAGGTACACGTCCGACACCTGGAAGAGCTGATCGCCGCCGATACCATCGAGCGCCACTCGGGTGCCGGTTGCGCGGCTGCCGGCGGCCAGCGCCCGGTTGAGGGACTCAAACGCGTGGGCGAAGGGCAGGTCGCGCTGAGCGGCACCTACCGGATGGTCGGGCAGGGGAATGTCCTCGATAGCCAGCCAGTGGACCGGGCGATCCCAATATCCCGCGACGGCGAGAATCAGCTCGTCCTCTCGCCCGACATCGCCCGGCGGGAAGCTGATCGAAACCGGATGGAGGGACCGACCCTGGCCCTGGTCCCGGAGCAGCGCCTCGCCGGCGGCGAACACAGCGGTGGAGTCCCAGCCGCCACTGAGCCAGACACTGGTGGGGCCGTTGGGGTCGAGGCGCTGGGCCACCGCGCTCTGGAGGAGGTGGCGCAGCTCGGCGGCCGCGGGTTCGAAGGCGGCTCCCCTGCCCTCTCGCACCGCCGGCGGCATCCAATTCGGCGCAACCCGGGTTCCGCCCGCGTCCCGCACGAGCGTAGAGCCGGCTGGAAGCTCCGAGACGGCGTGGTAGGCGGTTTCAACTGGGGCGGCGAAGAGGCCGGACGCGGCCGCTCCGATGGCCGCAACATTCAGATCATGGGGACAGCGCGGGTGAGCGAGGAGAGCAGAAACCGAGGAGGCGGCGGCGAGGGATCCGCCCAGCTGCGCGTAGAAGAGGGGCCGCTTGCCTCCGAAGTCGCGGGCGCATACCACTCGGCGCCCATCACCGTCCCAGAGAATGAATGCGAAGTCGCCTTCCAGCTCCTCGGCACAGCGCTCACCCCAGGCACGATAGGCGGCCAGAATCAGATGGCTGGCGGTGGGGCCGGAGACAGTGACGCCTGCCTGCTCGAGCTTACGGCCCAGATCGCTCTGATAGTACAGCGTGGCATCGGCCGCCACGATCAGAGGGCCCTCCAGCGCAACGAGTACCGGGCCGCTGAACCCGTCCCCCAATTCCCAGGGAAACCGGGTGACGGCTAAAGCCGCCCGATCGAGCGCGTCGCGGCGGACTTCCGCCTCGCTGCCCCGCGGCATCAACCCCGTCAGCATCGCCCGAACTGCTGCGGCTTCGGGGCTTTCGCCGGCACCCGCAAAGATTCCCAGGATACCACTCACACAAACACGCAACGCGAATCGGGATTAAACCCTTACACGCCTTGACTTCGGGTTGGGACCTGCATGCCAAAAGGAGTGGACTGCTAACAACGCGGCCGCGATTCGGATCGCGGATCTCGGCGGGATTGAAATCAGAGGCCGAGGCATTCAAGCTGACCTGACTACGAAACCTTGCAGTGAGCAGGATCACCGGAGAAACCACAACGGCTGCAAGGAACTGCACCAGGCTTCACTGTCCGAGCCACACTGCTCTAGAACTGACTACGTCGACCACGCATGATTTGGATCTTCCCATTTAGGGAGCCCCCGGCAAACCCTCCCAACCTTCCCGCCTTTTGCCCGCGACGCTGGCTTTTTGAAAGGTCAGCGCGTCGCAACCTCTCTAAAATCCCTGATTTAGCGTCACTTCCGCCCACGGCCCCCAACTTGCCCCTCGCCACCCCAGACCTGGTCCCACCAAGGGCCGCCTCACTCGTGTCTTTCGTCGTCCGGAGTTTGCCGTGTCCCACTCAGCTCGATGGTTCCTCGGCGTGCTTTTCGCCGGGTGCGGCGCCATCAGCGCCCACGCGCAGGCGCCGGAGGCTCCAAATCCGGCGCGCTCCGCGACTGCGGGCGAGAGCGGCAGCGGCTTGCACCTCACCCGCGACGCGGTCTCCCATCAGGACAACAGCCAGAAGGATGGACCCTGGAAGTCGTTCTCCGACGTCACCAAGGGAGCCGAGGTCCGTAGCGGCATCTTCACGCTCTATCTCAAGCGGGACAAAGCCTACCTCGCACTGAGCCCGGCTCAGCTCGATCACGACTACCTCCTGGTGACCCAGCTTTCCCGTGGCATTGGCGAGCTTGGCCTGGACGGCGGCACCTCCATTCGATCCGACCTGGTGCGCTTTCAGCGCGCCGGGGACCGCATCGAGCTCGTGGTGATGAACCCCCGTTTTGCCGCGGCACCCGGCAGTCCGATGGCCCGGACGGTCGACTACTCGTTCGGCAACTCCGTGGCGCAGTCGTTCGCCATCGCGACCATGCGCGACAACGGCGAGATCCTGGTTGACGTGGCTCCCTTCCTCCTGTCGGATTGGGCCGATCTGGGAGCCTTCTTTCAGGGCGTCGCCACCCAGCGCAAGCTTTCCGGCACGATCATGCTGGACCGCGAGCGGTCGAGCGTCGAGCGAATCCAGCTCTTTCCCGGAAACCTCGAAGCCAACGTCCGGCTGACCTACCAGGCCAACCGGAACCTGGGGCTGGAGACTGTGTCGGACTACCGCTGGATTCCGGTGGGCGTGCACTACTCTCTCCTCGAGCTGCCCGCCGACCCCATGCGCCCCCGCTATGCCGATGAGCGGGTGGGCTACTTCGTGTCTGCGATCAAGGACTTTTCCCGCGACACCGCGGAAAGCTTCTTCGTTCGCTACGTGAACCGTTGGCGTTTGGAAAAGCGTAACCCGGACGCGGCGGTCAGCGAGCCGGTCCAGCCGATCGTTTACTACATCGATCGAACCGTGCCGACCGAGTGGAGGCCGTGGGTACGCGCCGGGATCCTGGAATGGAACCGCGCGTTCGAGGAAGCAGGCTTTCGCAACGCTATCCAGGTGTTGGATGCCCCGGACGACACGCTGTGGAGCGCGGAGGACGCGCGCTACTCCACGGTGCGCTGGACCGCCACCAATCGCAGTGTGTACGCCGTTGGCCCCTCGAACGTAGACCCGCGTACCGGTGAGATCCTGAATTCCGACGTGTTGGTTTCCGCGGCGTGGATTCAGACCTGGCGGGGTGAGTCGGGCGAGTACCTGTCCCCGGAAACCTCGATCCGCTCAGTGTTTGTGGAAGATTCCGCCGCCGCGGCATCCGATGGCGATACCCGTCTGTGCAGCCTTGCGGACGGCATGCGCCGGCAGGGCACCCTGACTCGGGCGCTGTTGGGTGCCAGGGGTGGGCCCGGAGGCGCAGCAGCCACCCGCCGGTACATCGGGCAGGCCCTGAAAGCGCTCATCATGCATGAGATCGGGCACACGCTGGGGCTGCGGCACAACTTCCGTGGCTCCGCCGGAGTCACCAAAGCCCAGCTCACCGATCGCAAGTTTACCCAGGCCCACGGCCTCGGCGTGTCGGTCATGGACTACAGCCCGCCGGCGCTCTCACTCGACCCGCGCGACCAGGGCGATTACCACAGCGGCACCATCGGGACCTACGACAGGTGGGCCATCCGTTACGGCTATTCCAGCGTCGGTCCACACGACCTGGCGGACGCCAGCGCCAAGGGCTCGGGCCCTGCCGCGCCGACCTGGACGCCCGACACCGAGGTCAACGCCCTTCGCAGCGTCGCCGCCGAGGCGGCCCAGCCGGCCCACTTGTATGGAACGGATGAAGACGCCGGCTTTGGGGGTTTGGGTCTGGATCCGACGGTGTCACGATACGACCAGACGAGCGATCCGCTGGAGTGGGCTCGGGACCGCGTCACCCTGATCAACGGGCTGTTCGATTCACTGGATACCCGCATGGTGGCGCCGGGCCAGGGATACGCCCGGTTGCGGGCCGCGTTCACCGACCTGCTGAACGACCGCTGGTACGCCATCCTGGTTACCACCAAGTACCTCGGTGGCGCCACCACCGCGCGCGATCATCGCGGGGACCCGTCCGCCCGGCCCGCCATCGTCACTGTACCCGCGGAGCGGCAGCGGGAGGCCCTGGCCTTCCTGACCGACGCCGCGTTTGGTGAGCAGGCCTACCGCTTCCGTCCCGAGCTGCTGAGCCAGCTGGGTCCGGACCGCTGGAGACACTGGGGATCCAACCCCGGCACCGATGGCCGGATCGACTTCCCCATTCACAGCTGGGCTACCACACAGCAGGCGTCCTTGCTGGGTCAGGTGCTCGACCCGGCGGTCCTGTCCCGACTTCGTGATGCCGAGCTTCGCGCCACCGAGGGCGAGCCCACCGTCACGATTCCTGAGGTGTTCAGCACGTTGACCCGCGCGATCTGGGCCGAAGCGGCCTACCCCGCCGCCGGCAAGGCACTGGCGCCGCGGAACATCAGTTCTGTCAGACGCGATCTTCAGCGGCTGTATCTCAACAGCCTGATTCGAATGATCGTGAGCCCACTGCCGGACACCCCTGAAGACGCCCGCACCCTCGCCCGCGCCACGCTGGCCGAGCTGGGCGGAGAACTGGACCGCGCGCTACTGCGGCGCGGACCCGAGCTGAACCCGTACACCAGGGCACACCTGGTGGACTCGAAGGAACGGATCTCACAAGCCCTCAACGCTCAATTGATTCAGACCGCCGCAACGGCAAGGTAACCCCATGCTTCTTATGTACTCCTCCGATCCCTCCCCGATGGTGCAGACCGCCGTCTACATGGCCGGCATCCTGGTCGGCTATGTGTTGCTGGTACGTCCCGATGAGTGGCAGAGCGCCTGGGACACCGTGCGCAGCCGCTGGAGCAAGCGCCACGAAAATTGACGTTCGCAGCGTGGCGCCACCATTTTCTGGTGGCGTTATGCTTCTGCGATGCAAACGTCTTCCCCGGGGATAGCCCTTCAGGTCCGCAGTCTCCGTAAGGCCTATCAGGACGTGGTCGCGGTGGATGGCCTTGACCTCGAGGTCTTCACTGGCGAGTGCTTCGGCCTGCTGGGCCCTAACGGAGCCGGTAAGACCACCACCATCGAGATCTGCGAAGGGCTCAATACGCCTGACGCGGGCGAGGTTGTGGTGCTCGGGCGGCGCTGGTCCCGGGACGACCACGAGCTGCGGCAGCGGCTGGGGATATCGCTCCAGGAGACTCAGTTCTCCGAGAAGCTCACGGTCCTGGAGACGGTGCAGCTCTTCCGCAGCTTTTACCGGGCCGGCGCCTCCCCTGAGGAGGTCATCGCCATGGTGCAGCTGGGCGAGAAGGCACGCTCCCGGGTGGGCGGCCTCTCCGGCGGGCAGAAACAGCGGCTCGCCCTTGCGTGTGCCCTGGTGGGTGAGCCGGAGCTGCTGTTTCTCGACGAGCCCACCACCGGCCTCGACCCCCAGTCCCGCCGGCAACTGTGGGGACTCATCGAAGGGCTGAAATCGGCCGGCCGCTCCATCCTGCTGACTACCCACTATATGGAAGAGGCCGAGCGGCTCTGCGATCGGGTGGCCATTGTCGACCATGGCAAACGGATCGCATTGGGGACCCCGCGCGAGCTTATCGCCGCGCTTCGCGCCGAGCACGTGCTGGAGTTTGCCCTGGCCGGGAGCACGGTGGTTGACGAGGCTCCACTGCTGAAAATCGAGGGCGTCTGCGCCGCGGCCCGGCGGGACGGGACCTACCGGCTTCAGGTGGAGGAGCTGCACCTGGCAATGCCCGCTCTGCTGAGCGAACTGCGGCGGCAGGGTGCCCAGCTGGCAGAGCTGCGCACTCACTCCGCCACCCTGGAGGACGTCTTCGTGTCGCTCACCGGACGCCACCTTCGCGATGAGTAAGTCACGCGGCTGGGGCGAACATCCGCTGGTGCAGCTCACCCGGGTCCGTTACCGCGAGTTCTTCCGGGAACCCGAGGCGGTCTTCTGGGTCTTCATCTTTCCCGTGCTCCTGGCAGCTGGACTCGGGATCGCCTTCCGCAACCGCGCCCCCGACGTGACCAGCATCGCGGTGGTCAACACCGACAGTGCGGCGGCACGGACCGCCGGCCTCCTGCGCCGCTCCGAAGGGATCGAAGTCTCGCTGATGAGCGAGGCGGGGGCGGCCGAAGCGCTTCGCACCGGGGACGTGGCACTGGTCGTGGTTCCCGCTGGAAAACCGGGCGTCGAATACCGCTATGACGACACCCGGCCCGAGAGCCAGGTGGCACGGCTCCTCGTGGACGACGCGCTCCAGCGCGGCGCGGGCCGGCGGGATCCTGTTCCAGCGCGGGAGCGCCTGGTGCATGAGCGCGGGTCCCGTTACATCGATTTTCTGGTGCCGGGGCTATTGGGTATGAATTTGATGGGAAGCGGCATCTGGGGTGTCGGCTTTGCCATCGTGGACGCGCGAAAGAAGCGCCTGCTCAAGCGTCTCATCGCGACGCCTATGTCCCGGCCCCAGTATCTCGCCTCCTTTGTGCTCTCCCGTCTGACTCTGCTTGTGATCGAGGTAGGCCTGCTCCTGGGATTCGGGACGTTGGTGTTCGGCGTGCCACTGCGCGGCTCGCTCCTGGCTCTGGCGGGCATCTGCGTCGTATCGTCGCTCGCGTTCACCTCACTGGGCTTGCTGGTATCGTCCCGGGTTCAGACCATGGAGGGCGCATCGGGGCTCATGAACCTGGTGATGCTCCCGATGTGGATCTTCTCGGGGGTCTTCTTTTCCGCGTCGCGCTTTCCCGAGCCGCTGCAACCGTTCATTCAGGCCCTGCCGCTCACCGCGGTGGTGGACGCCCTGCGAGCCAACATCCTGCGGGGAGCGGGCTGGCAGGCGCTGGCCCCGGATATGGGGATCATTGTCGCGTGGATGGTGGTGAGCTTCCTCCTGGCCCTGCGTCTCTTCCGCTGGCGCTAGGACCGTGCCCAACGGATAAGGTGATCGAGGGGATTAAGAGTTACGGCGCAGGATCTGTGATGGATTCATGTAATCTTTTTCGAACATTCGCGGTCACCAGGTGTGACCTGACACACATCTTCCTGCGACTGTTGTCCTCAACCTTCACGCTCCTGAAGGACGGACTGGGCGGTTGCAGCAATGACACTCGACCGGGCTCGCCGTTGCGGGCCCGGTTTTCTGTTCCGTACAGCGACCACAGCCGGAGCGAGTTTAAGCAGTTTTGGTAGCTACGTCGCAATCGTGGGCATGGAAACCCGACGCGGTTCGCCGCGACACATTATTCGAGAGGGTAGGATATGAAAGTGCAATTGACAGCCGCAGTGGCTACCTTGGCTTTGATGATTCCGGCAGGTGCGGCCTCCGGCCAGGCGCCGAAGCCGGCCAAGGCTGATAAAGCATCAGTTAACCGGATAATCGAGGCGTGGACCGAACGCCCCAGGCTCGGGGCCAAAATGATGATTGCCAAGTATGGC
>Ga0180121_10000504_pt1 | contig 16495 bp, 19 predicted proteins | sample AntDrymUQ5402106_2_FD_129676 | JGI IMG/M metagenome (GOLD analysis project Ga0180121, IMG submission 129676) | Polar desert sand microbial communities from Dry Valleys, Antarctica - metaG UQ540 (21.06) (version 2) (version 2) | ecosystem: Environmental > Terrestrial > Soil > Desert | place...
ACCACCCTGGGTGAGCGCCGGGTGGGAGATCGGGTTCACCTCGAGGGCGACGCGATCGGGAAATACGTGGCGGTTCTGCTGGAGGAGCAAAAGCGGGAACGGTAAGTGACTCCCGACTCCTGACTCCTGACTCTTTGAGAACATGACGAACTTCGGGACAATTGAGCAGGCCGTCGACGATCTCCGCAACGGCAAGATCGTCATCGTGGCGGATGACGAGGATCGCGAGAACGAGGGCGATCTCGTATGCGCCGCCGAGCTGGCCACGCCCGAGATGATCAACTTCATGACCCTCCACGGGCGGGGATTGATCTGCCTTGCGTTGACCGGTGAGCGCTGCGATCAGCTGGGATTGCCTCAGATGACTGAGCGGAACACCGAAGAGCTGTCCACGGCGTTCACCGTGAGCATCGATGCGCAGCGACGCTTCGGCGTGACCACTGGCATCTCGGCCACTGATCGGGCCACCACCATCCACGTCGCCATCAACCCGGCCACCCTGCCGTCCGACCTCCGCCGCCCGGGTCACGTATTTCCGCTGCGAGCACGCCCGGGTGGCGTGCTCCAGCGGGTAGGGCAGACCGAGGCCAGCGTTGATCTCGCGCGGCTGGCGGGGCTCAACCCGGCCGGGGTGATCTGTGAGATCCTCAATGCCGATGGGTCCATGGCGCGCCGGCACGACCTCCACGAGATCGCGCGACAGCACGGTCTCACGTTCATCACCGTGGCCCAACTGGTTGCCTACCGCCTTCGCACCGAACAGCTGGTGCATCGCGTGGCCGAAGCCCGGGTTCCCACCCAATTCGGCGAGTTTACCATCATCGGGTACCGCAACGACGTGGACTCGGCGGAGCACGTGGCGTTGGTGCACGGGGACATTACGGGCCAGCCCAACGTGCTGGTGCGCATGCACTCGAAGTGCCTCACTGGAGACGTCTTCGGCTCCCAGCGATGCGACTGCGGCTTCCAGCTGCATCGAGCCATGGAGCTTATCGCGAAGGAAGGCAAAGGCGCGGTAGTCTATCTGGACCAGGAGGGACGCGGCATCGGGCTGCTCAACAAGCTTCGCGCGTACGCGCTCCAGGACACCGGTGCCGACACGGTGCAGGCCAATGAGCGGCTGGGATTCGCGCCCGATCTCCGCAACTACGGCATTGGCGCCCAGATCCTGCGCGACCTGGGGCTTTCCTCCATCCGTATCATGACCAACAACCCGCGCAAACTGGTGGGCCTGGACGGCTACGGTCTCGAAATCGTCGAGCGGGTGCCCCTGCTCGCCGACCCGAACCAGGACAATCGCTCCTACCTGCAGGTGAAGCGCGACAAGCTCGGCCACCTCTTCACCCACTGATTGTGCCTGATTTTTCCGGCCGCCTCCGCGCCTCCGGGCGAGTGGCGATCCTGGTAAGCCGCTACAACGAGTTGATCACCACGAAGCTGCTCGATGGCGCGCTGGCCTGCTGCCGGGAAGCGGGGCTTTCGCGCGAGCAGGTAGACGTGGTGTGGCTGCCTGGTGCCTTCGAGCTCGGTGCGGCGGCGGCCGCGGCGGCTGAGACGGGACGGTACACCTGCCTGGTTGCGCTCGGTGCTGTCATCCGAGGCGAAACCCCGCACTTCGACTACGTTGCCGGCGAGACGGCCCGGGGGCTGAACCAGGTGGCCATTCGACACGCGCTGCCGGTGGGCTTCGGAGTGCTGACCGTCGACACGCTTCAGCAGGCGGCGGAGCGGGCCGGTGGGGGAGCCGGCAACAAGGGTCACGAAGCCGCCGAGGCGGCTCTCCGCACTGCGGACGCCATGGCCCAGCTGCGAGCGGACCATGCTGAGAGTTGAAACCAAGTCCCGGGCGCGGGCGCTTCAGATACTCTATGCCTGGGAGCTACAGCCGAGCCGGCCGATCCCCCTGGTGGTGAGCGGCGTCGCCCGGCTGACCGGCCCGGAGCCGCGGATACTGGACCGCGCTGAGGAGCTGGCCACCCAGGTGGTGGCCGACATCGCGGCACTCGATCATGAGTTGGCCCAGGCGGCCGACAACTGGCGCATGAGCCGGATCGCGACCGTGGAGCGCAACATCCTGCGGTTGGGTATCCACGAGCTGCGACGGGGTGACGTTCCTCCCAAAGTGGCAATCGACGAGGCCGTCCGGCTGGCTCACTGGTTTGGAGGCGATCGCGCCGCCGGTTTCGTCAACGGGGTTCTGGACGGCGTCGCCCACTCGCTCGGTCGGCTTTAGGCTGGGGCCGCACTCCTTACTTTCCTCATCGTGAACATCCTTCTGGTCAATTGGCAGGACCGCGCCAACCCTCACGCCGGCGGAGCGGAGATTCATCTATTCGAGATTTTCGGACGGTTGGCGGCGCGCGGTCACCGGGTCCGGATGGTGTGCTCGGGCTGGAGCAACGCCCCCAGGACCGCCACCCTCGACGGAATCTCCATCGAGCGCACCGGCGGCCGGGACAGCTTTGCCGTGCTGGGCCGGCGAGCGGTGCGGAGGGCGATCGCAGCGGACCGGCCCGACATTCTGGTGGAGGACATCAACAAGCTTCCACTCTTTTTAGCCGCCGGTTCATCAGGTCTGCCGTTCTGCGCTATCGTGCCGCACCTCTTCGGCAACACCGCCTTTGCCGAGGCAGCATGGCCCGTGGCTGCCGTCGTCTGGGCGGCCGAGCGCCCGCTGCCCTGGGCCTACCGGCGGGCCGGATTCCACGCCATCAGTGAGAGTACCCGGGACGATCTGGTCGCCCGCGGCGTTCGCCCCGACCGCATCCGTGTCATCCATCCAGGGGTGGACAGCACGCGCTTTACGCCGGGTCCGCCAGGCCGTCGCTCGGGCGCGCCCAGTTTCTTGTATGTTGGACGGTTGAAGCGTTATAAAGGAATAGCATACGCTATCAAGGCGCTCGCCCTCGCCCGCCGGCAGCGGCCCGATCTGCGGCTGGAGATCGCGGGCACCGGAGACCATCGCTCGGCGCTGGAACAGCTCGCCTCGAGCCTGGGGCTCGGGCGGGCGGTGACTTTTCACGGATTCGTTAGCGAGGAGCGGAAGATCGATCTCATGCGCAGCGCATGGGCTCACGTCTTTCCCTCGCCCAAGGAAGGGTGGGGAATCACGGTGATCGAGGCGGCGGCCTGCGGAACGCCCTCACTGGCTTCCAACAGCCCGGGGCTGCGAGACTCGGTCTGTCATGGAGAGACCGGCTTTCTAGTGCCCCATGGCGACATCACCGCGCTGTCGGCCCGGATGCTGGAAATGGCCGATTCACCCCATCTGGTCGGCCGCCTGGGGCATCGGGCTCGCCAATTCGCCGAAAGGTTGACCTGGGATCGCACAGCCAGCGAAACCGAGCAACAGCTTCAGGACATCATTGCACAGTCGGCTGCCGACTGAACCGAGGAGTGCTCATGCAGACCACCATTTCCGCTCGTCATTGCGACGTCTCCGATCCCTTGAGAGAGCGGGCGATTTCCGTGGGGGAGCGTCTCGGCAGCCTGGCGTCGCAAGCAATGGAGATGACTGTCGTTTTTGACAGCGAAGGCATTCAGCAGACTGTGGAGCTGCGGCTTCACCTGGCGGGTGGGGAGATCCTGGTTGCAACCGTCGAGGAGGCCGATCACCGTACGGCGCTCGACCGGGCGGAAGAGAAACTTCGGCGCCAGGTCGAACGCGCGTCCGACCGCCCGCGTCGCTCGCGGTCCAAGCAAGCCAACAACCCGCTGTGATGCTGCGCCTGGGTGATTTCGTAACCCGCCGCGGTGACCCGCTCCAGCTGGAGGCGCTCACCGGCGAGCTCGGTCTCGACCGGCAGATCCAGGAGGCTGAAGTGGCCAGCCCTGGTTTGGCCCTGGCCGGCTACACCGGGCGCTTTGCCGCCCAGCGTCTGCACGTGCTGGGCGAAACCGAGATAACCTATCTCAACTCCCTCCCGGCCGAGCAGCGGCGGCAGTCGCTCAGCACATTCTTCAGCTTTGATCTCCCGTGCATCTTCGTAACCAAGGGCCAGGAGGTGCCGGCGGAGCTGCTCGAATTCGCTCGTGCGCGCGGGGTCCCCGTGCTCAGAAGCCGGCTCAAGACGGCAGAGTTTTACCGGCGCATCAAGCCGATCGTGGAAGAGGCGTTTGCCCCCCGGACCACGCTGCACGGCTCCCTGGCCGACGTGTATGGGGTGGGGTTGCTCTTTGTGGGCCGTTCCGGGATCGGCAAGAGCGAGTGCGTGCTCGACCTGGTGGAGCGGGGTCACCGGCTGGTGGCCGATGATGTGGTGCAGATAACCCGGCGCGGGCATGACGTGTTGATCGGCCGCGGCCACGAGCTCGCCGCCCACCATATGGAGATTAGAGGAATCGGGCTGATCGACATTCCGGCGCTCTTCGGCGTGCGAGCGGTGCGGCAGCAGAAGCGAATCGAAGTCGTGGTTCAGCTGGAGGACTGGGAGACCGCGAGAGACAGCGACCGCAGCGGACTCTCCCGCGAGGAGACCCCGATTCTGGAAGTGCCGGTACCCCGGGTTGTAGTGCCACTCAACCCCGGCAAGAACATCACCGTGGTGTCCGAGGTGGTGGCCATGATGCACCTGCTCCGCTATTCCGGTGTGGACGTGGCGGCCGCGTTCAACGCCCGGCTCATCAAGCGGATGAAGGAACAACGCGGCGTCAAGGAGTATCTCCAGGAAGACTATGAGTGAGGAGCTGCGCGGGGTGGTCGTCTGCCATGGTCCGTTGGCGGGTGCCCTGGTCCAGGCAGCGGAACAGATCAGCGGGCTGTCCGGTGTCCTCGTGCCGGTCTCGAATACCGGGTGCGACCGCGGGGCGCTGGAAGACCGAGTTATTTCGGCGGTGGGTGGGCGCCCGGCGGTGGTGTTCGTGGATCTGGCCAGCGGTTCCTGTCTCGTTGCGGTCCTCAAGCGGCTCCGGAGTGAGGAGCAGGTCAAAGTCGTGACCGGGGTGAACCTGGCCATGCTGGTGGACTTCGTGTTCCACCGCTCGCTGGCACCGGAAGAAGCGGCCAGCCGGTCTGCCCTTGCGGGCGAGAAGTCGATCAGGATTCCCTGATGGCGATCGTGCTCTGCCGCATAGATGACCGCCTCATTCACGGGCAGGTCGTGATCGGCTGGGGGCGGGCAATGGGTATCAACCTCATCGTCCTGGTGGACGATCAGGTGGCCGGCAGCGCATGGGAGCAGGAGCTGTATCGTATGGCCGTCGCGCCCGAGATCGAGGTTCGTTTCGTCACCGTGGCCGCCGCCGGTACCCATATGGGCGATTGGCAATCCAACGGTAAGCGGGGGCTGGTGCTCACCGGCGACGTCGAAACGATGGCCGCCTTGCGAGCCACTCATCCCGAGGTAGTTCAGCGCATCAATCTGGGTGGGATTCACCACCGGCCCGGGCGCAAAGAACGGCTGCCATTCGTCTATCTGACCGACCAGGAGCTGCGCTCGCTTCAGGCTCTGGAGGAAGGGGGGGCGGTGATCACAGCGCAGGATCTGCCGACCACCCCGCCGGTTGCATTGAGGTCATTGGCATGATCGAGCTCTCCCCCGAGATCGTGATTGCGCTCCTGTTGTGGGGTACACTGGTAGGGCTCGACCTGGTCAGCGTGCCGCAGGCGATGATCTCGCGGCCGCTGGTGGCCGGGACTGTGGCCGGGTGGCTGGCAGGTGACGTGCACGCCGGCCTCAGGGTGGGAGTGGTATTCGAGCTCTTTGCGCTGGACGTCCTGCCGGTCGGCGCCGTCCGGTATCCTGACTATGGCCCGGCCACGGTGGCCGCGGTGGCGGTCGGGGCGGGGTTGCCCTGGCAGCTCGGTCTCGGCTCGAGCGTGGTTCTGGGGCTGGCGCTCGCGCTGCTGGGCGGTTGGAGCCTTCAGCTGGTCCGCCGCTCGAACGCGCGCGCCATCCAGCGGCGAGCCGCTGCGCTGGCCGCTGGCGAGAGCAACGCCATCCGGCGGTTGCAGTATGGCGGGCTTCTGCGTGATGCCGCCCGCGGGTTCAGTCTGACGCTTGTGGGTGTGATGCTGGCGATCCTCATGCGGCAGCATGTCAGGCTGGACGACCAGACCCACCTGGCGCTGACTCTGGTAGGTGTCGGGTCCGCGCTGGCGGCGGCGGCCAACGGCGCATTTCGCAGCTCGGGCCGCAGCGCGCGCTTCAAGTGGCTTGCGGCCGGTGCCGGCACCGGTGTGCTCCTGGCGGCTTTAGCATGAACGGGCGGCTGCGGGCCCTGCTCCGGCTGTTTGCGGTTCAGGGGACCTGGAATTACGAACGCATGCTCGGCGTGGGAATGGGGTATGCGGCCGAACCGCTTCTGGAAGACCTGAAGGCGGTTGACCCCGTGCGGCATGGAGAGGCGGTCGCTCGGTCGGCCGAGTTCTTTAACTGCAACCCCAATCTGGCGGGGCTTGCCCTGGGAGCGACCACCCGGGCCGAGTATGAGGCCGTTCCTGGGCCGCAGATCGTGCGGCTTCGCACGGCGCTCTGTAGTCCGCTCGGCGCCATGGGAGACGAGCTCTTCTGGGCTGGATTGGTGCCGGCCCTGGTAGCCCTGGCCCTCATTGGCGTGGTGCTGGGAGCGGGGTGGTGGGCCATAGCCGGCTTCGTGCTTACCTATAACGGCATCCGGCTCTGGACCGGCTACTGGTCGCTTCGCCTGGGGATGCAGTCGGGAATGCGGGTTGGCGCGGCGATCGGTTCATCCTGGCTGCCCCGGGCTATCGAGCGGGTGGGACCCGCAGCGGCGTTCGCGGTCGGTGTCGCCATCCCCGTCGTGGCTGCCTGGTACTTGAAGCCGTTCGGGTGGTCGGCCGGCATCGGGGCGGCTGGTGTGGCCATGGCCGGTATTGCGCTCACCCGGTGGTTCGCGCCGTTCCTGACAACCGTGCGCTTCGCGCTCGCCGCCATGATCTTTCTGTTGATTCTCCGGCGGGTGGGCGTGTGATTGAGCGCGAGGCCACCATCGTGAATCAGGAAGGGCTGCACGCCCGTCCCGCCGCGCGCATCGTGCGACTGGCGAGCTCGTTCAACTCCGATATCGAGATCTGCAAGGACGGAGTGGGGGTGAATGGAAAAAGCATCATGGGGGTGATGATGCTGGCCGCCGAGTGCGGCAGCTCTATCACCATCCGGGCGGATGGCCCGGACGCCGAGCAGGCCGCCGAAGCGCTGGCCGCGCTCGTGGCTGACGGCTTCGGGGAGCAATGAGCGCGCCCCGGCAGTTTCGAGGCATCGGCGTTTCGCCTGGGGTGGCCTGGGGGCCGGCCCTGATTGTCCGCTGGGACTTTCCCCATGTACCCGACCGGACCGTGCGCGCCGATCAGGTGGAGGACGAGGTGCGCCGGCTCCACGAAGCGGTCGACTACGTGGTCTCGCATCTCCGGGATCTCGGCGAGCGGGTGCTGCAACGAGCGGGCCCGGAGGAGTCGCGTATCTTCGACGCCCAGATCCTGATGGCCGAGGACGGGGAGTTCCTGGCGTCGGTCGAAACCCTCATCCGGAACAACCAGCTCAGCGCCGAGACGGCCTACGAGTTCAAGGCGCTCGAGCTGCGGGCGCTCTGGTCCGGCGCGGCCCGGCTTCGGGAGCGACTGGCCGACCTGCACGCGATTCAGATGCGCATGATTCACCGCCTCATGGGCGGCGGCATCGACAGCGAGATCTGGTCGGTGCCCGCGGACGAGCAGGTGATCATCGTGGCCCACGAGCTGTCACCCGGTCTCACGGTGCAGCTCGATCGGGAGCACGTGGTGGGCCTCATCAGCGAGGAGGGTACTCGCACCTCCCACGCCGCGATCCTGGCCCACTCACTCGGCATCCCGGCCGTGATGGGGGCGGCCGGCGTCCTGGCCGGAATTCCCAATGGCACCGTCCTTCTCCTCGACGGTCAAAGCGGCACCATTCTGTTGGACCCGACGCAGGACGAGATGGAGCAGGCCAAGATCCAGCTCAGCCGGCGTCACAAGCTGGAGCTCCAGCTCGAGGCCGTGGTGGGCGAGCCGGCTGTTACGCCGTCGGGACGCACCATCATTTTGATGGGGAACGTGGATCTTCCCGAAGAGATCGAGGCCGCCAGCCGGCACGGGGCCGAAGGCGTAGGACTGCTGCGGACCGAGTTCCTCCTCACCGGCCGCGCCCGCCTTCCCACTGAGGACGAGCAGACCGACTACTTCCGGCGGGTGGCCCGGGCCTTTCCCAGGAAGACCGTCATCATCCGGTCGTTCGATCTCGGCGGCGACAAGTTCCCTGCTGCCTTCAAGGCGCCGGTAGAAGCCAACCCCTTTCTGGGTTGGCGTTCCATACGCGTCTGCCTCGACGAACCTGAAGTCTTCCGTCCCCAGGTCCGGGCGGTGCTGCGAGCCGCGGTGGGGCACGACATCCAGCTGATGTTGCCGCTGGTGACCACCGTGGAGGAGGTGCGGGAGTCGATTCAGATCGTGGCCGAAGAGGCCGCTGCATTGAAGGCGGCCGGTATCCAGGCGGCGGACTCGATTCCGGTGGGAGTGATGATTGAGACTCCAGCCGCGGTGGTGATGGCGGACCGTCTGGCGGAAGTGAGCGCGTTTTTCAGCGTAGGAACCAACGACCTCACTCAGTACACGATGGCGCTGGACCGGGGAAACGCGAGGCTGGCCAATCGATTCAACCCACACGATCCCTCTGTGGTGCGCCAGCTTCACCGGGTGCTCGAGGTGGGCCGTGGGGCTGGGCTTCCGGTCAGCGTGTGCGGGGAGATGGCGTCCGAGCCTCTCAGCGCCGTGCTGCTGATTGGGCTGGGGTACGAGCGCCTGAGCGTCTCGCCGCCGGCGCTGCCGCTAGTCAAGTGGGTCGTGCGCAGCATACCGGAGCCGGTGGCCCGGCGCGCCGCGGACGCCGCGTTGGGGGCCGCCACCGCGGCCGACGTCTCGGCCGCCCTGCGCGAAGCGGTAGGCGACCACATCGATCTACGGCTGCTCGACCCGCAATCGGCGTTGCCTGGGCGTGGCCGGGTGGCTACTTTGCCCCCCAGCAAGAGCGGCGTGTAGCACGGCGGGGCAGCAGGGCAGCGGGGCACGCCGCTGCTCCGCCGCCCCGCTTACTATGCGAACCATGAATCGAGAGCACATGTCCGTCCCTAAGCGGCACGTCTTCACCTCCGAGTCGGTCACGGAGGGTCACCCCGACAAGGTGGCCGATCAAATTTCTGATGCGGTGCTCGACGCCATACTTGCCCGCGACCCCGCGGCGCGGGTGGCGTGTGAAACGCTCGTGACCACAGGGATGGCCGTCGTTGCGGGCGAGATCACCACCAACACCTACGTGCACATTCCCGATCTGGTACGTGAGACGGTGGAATCGATCGGCTACACCGACGCCTCGTACGGATTCGACGGCCGCACCTGCGCCGTGCTCACCACGATTGACCGGCAGTCGCCTGACATTGCCATGGGGGTAGACTCGGATTCCGGCAAGGAACAGGGCGCCGGCGACCAGGGCATGATGTTCGGCTATGCCAGCATCGAGACCCGCGAGCGTATGCCCCTGCCGATCATACTTGCCCACCGGATCGCCGAGCGGCTTGCTAGCGTACGGAAGGGCCTCAACGGCGGTTCACGGATCGAGTGGCTTCGCCCCGACGGCAAGTCCCAGGTCTCCGTCGAGTACGAGGACGACCGGCCCATCGGCGTGCGTACGGTAGTGGTGTCCACCCAGCATGCGGAGCGCAATGGGTCCAGACAGCTGGCGCAGAGCACCATCCGGGAAGGGGTCGTCGAGGAGGTAGTCAAGCCGGTGCTGGAGGAAGCCGGCCTCGACTACGCCAAGACCAAGTTTTTGATCAACCCCACCGGTCGGTTCGTGATCGGGGGGCCGCACGGAGACGCGGGCCTCACTGGCCGGAAGATCATCGTGGACACCTATGGCGGTATGGCGCGCCACGGCGGCGGAGCCTTCAGTGGGAAGGACCCGTCCAAGGTTGACCGGTCAGCCGCCTATGCCGCGCGATGGGTGGCAAAGAACATCGTGGAGGCCAAGCTGGCTCGCCGTTGCGAGGTGCAGTTGGCCTATGCCATTGGTGTCGCCCGGCCGGTGTCGGTCCTGGTCCAGACGTTCGGCACCGGGGAACTGCCCGATGCGGCATTCGAGAAAATCGTCAATGAGGTGTTCGACCTCACGCCCAGGGGCATCATTGACGCGCTGAAGCTGAAGCGTCCAATTTACCGGCCAACGGCCACTTACGGACACTTCGGCCGCAAGCCTAAAACCGGGCAATTCGATGGCAAGAAGGTTGATTTCTTTACCTGGGAACAAGTCGACCGCGTGAAGGACTTGCTGTCGGCCGCCCGTTGAGGAGCACAATGACCGTCCAGACCGCCCCAGCAAAATACGACGTCAAAGACCTGGCCCTGGCCAATGAAGGGAAGCGGCGCACCGAGTGGTCCGAGCGTTCCATGCCGGTGCTGCGCCAGATTCGGGCCCGTTTTGCCAAGGAGCAGCCCCTCAAGGGAATCAGGCTCTCGGCCTGCTTGCACGTCACCACCGAGACAGCCAACCTGATGATCACCCTGCGGGCCGCGGGCGCCGAGATTGCGCTGTGTGCCTCCAACCCGCTCTCGACCCAGGACGACGTCGCCGCGCACCTGGTGCGCGATTTTGGGGTGCACGTCTACGCCATCAAGGGCGAGGATAACCAGACCTATTACACCCACATAGCCCAGGCTCTCGCGTTCGGTCCGCAGATGACCCAGGATGACGGGGCCGATCTGGTGGGTGCCCTGCACATGATTGCGCTCAACCGGTTGGACGACCTCGCGCCGCCAATCCGGAGCTGGGTCGAGGGGCTTTCGCCGGCCGAGCGAAAGGCGCTGGTAGCTGCGGTCAGAGGCTCCACCGAGGAAACCACCACCGGCGTCATCCGGCTCAAGGCTATGGCCAAGGAGGGGATCCTACAGTTCCCCATCATCGCCGTGAACGACTCGAACACCAAGCACATGTTCGACAACCGGTACGGCACCGGGCAGTCCACCCTGGACGGTGTGGTGCGCGCCACGAATCTGCTGCTGGCAGGAAGCACGGTCGTGGTGGCCGGGTACGGCTGGTGTGGCCGTGGTGTGGCCAGCCGGGCGCGGGGCGCGGGTGCCCACGTCATTGTCACCGAGATCGATCCGCTGCCTGCTCTCGAGGCCAGGATGGATGGCTTCGTGGTCATGACGATGGCTCAGGCCGCACCGATGGGCGACCTATTCATCACCTTGACCGGTAACATCCACGTCATCCGTCCAGAGCACTTTTCGGCCATGAAGGACGGCGCCATCGTCTGTAACTCGGGACACTTCAACGTCGAGCTGGACCTCGAAGGTCTGGCCCAGATCGCCTCGAGCCGCCGGGCTGTGCGCGAGATGGTCGAGGAGTTCGTGGTGAAGGGCCGGCGCGTCATGGTGCTGGGCGAGGGCCGGCTGATCAATCTGGCCGCCGCGGAGGGCCATCCCGCGAGCGTGATGGACATGTCCTTCGCCAACCAGGCCCTGGCCGCGGAAGTGCTCGCCCAGGACGCCGCCAAAATGAGCAAGGCGGTCCACCGACTTCCCGTCGCGGTGGATCAGGAGATTGCCCGCCTCAAGCTGCAGGCCATGGGTGTCTCCATCGATACCCTGACGCCGGAGCAGGTCAAATACCTGGCGAGCTGGGACGCGGGCACGTAGGCGGATGAGCCGATGATCGAAGTGATGGTCGCGCATCTCGGCCTCGATCGAACCACCAACACGCCGGTCGTGATCCTCCGCGAGAAGGACGGTACCCGGGTTCTGCCCATCTGGATCGGGCCGGCCGAGGCCAGCGCGATCGCCATGGAGCTGCAGGGAATGAAGGCGCAGCGCCCGCTGACCCACGACCTGCTCAAGCAGATTCTGGTGGGCCTGGGGGGTGATCTCCGCCGGGTGGTGATCAGCTCGGTGAAGGAGAACACCTACTTTGCCGAACTGCTGATCCGCCGCGAAGACCATGTTTTTCAGGTGGACGCTCGCCCCTCCGACAGCATCGCGCTGGCGCTCCGCATGCGGGCGCCGATCTTCACCAGCGACCAACTGCTGGATCAGAGCGGTGTCGAGACCGATGTGCCATCCCCCAACCCGTCGCTCGACGCCGATAAGCTCAAGGACTATCTCGAGAAGATGGACCCGCAGGATTTCGGCAAGTTCAATCCGTAGCTCGGGTAAGACGGGAAAGACGGGAAGGTCGCGAAAGGTGGGAAGGTCCTGTCGTCACCTCGCGTCGATGACCCTCCTTCTGATCGCTCCCGTCCTTTCCGTCTGTCCCGTCCTTCCCGTCGCCGCTCAAACCACCCGCGCCGAAGGCCGCGTCATCGAGGCGGACTCCACGCCGGTGTCACGGGTGCGCGTGGTGCTGCACCGGGTGGGCCAGGCGGTGCAGGGTCCGCTGGACTCCACCCTCACCGACCAGCGCGGCCGGTTTCGATTCACCTTTCGGGCCGACACGGCCACGCTCTATTTGCTCAGCGCCCGGCGCAGCGGGATCGAGTACTTCTCGCCACCGGTTCCCACCAATCCCAAACGGCCCGCCACGGCCATCCCGATCGTGGTATACGACACGTCCAGTGCCGCCCCGATCGCGGTCGAGGCCCGGCACCTAGTTATCGCCCGGCCGGGTGATGACGGCTCCCGCAGCGTTCTGGATCTGATCGTGCTGCGAAACGACGGCACGCGAACCCGCATTGCGGGCGACAGTCTGCGTCCGTCCTGGGCCGGACCGCTGCTCGGCGGCACGATGGGCCTGGAGTTGGGGGAAGGTGATTTTTCGCCTGACGCGGTCAGCCGCCGGGGAGATTCGCTGTATGTCAGCGCGCCGCTTGCCCCGGGTGAGAAGCAGGTCACGCTGGAATATCTGGTTCCCGCCGGCCAGGCCGTGCTCGAGCTTCCGTTCACGGAGAGCGTGCCGATGCTCAACGTGCTCACCGAGGAGAAGGAGGCGGTGGTCAGCGGGGGCACCCTGGCGTTGGCCGACAGTCAGGTGCTGCAAGGGCGCTCGTTTCGCCGCTGGACCGGCGTAGTGCCCGCCGGCAGCTCGCTGCGGATTGCCCTGCCGGGGCGCGGCCGCGCCCCCGAGTGGCTTCTGGCGGCTCTGGTTGCCACGGTGGTAGTGGCGCTTTCCGGAGCAGGATGGTACTTCGTCAGGGGTCATTCGAAGTCGCCCGCGTTATCGCCGGATGATCTCCTTACCGCAGTAGCCCACCTCGAGGCGCGGTACCTTGGCCGCGAAGCCGAAACCCCCGACGAGGAATGGCGGGCCTACCATATTGAGCGCGCCCGCCTCAAGGCTCTGCTGGAAGCATCTCTTGCGGTGGGCGGGCAGAACCGATAGACTAGCGGCTGAAGAAAAACTGAAGCTCCACGAACGGGGATACTCGGAAGCCGGTGCAAAACCGGCGCGGCCCCGCCACTGTAACGGGTACCTGGCCCTCGCGGTCAGGCTCTCCACTCAGACCGCCACTGGGAAACCGGGAAGGCGAGTGGAGTCCCGAAGCCAGGAGACCTCGCCGTTCGTGCCACCATGAAGCCCTCGGGGGAGGGTTGGTGGCGTGTCCGGTAGCCCTTCGGCTCTCGCGCTCGCCCATCCTCCGACTCAGGAAGATGGGCATGATTTTTTTAGAACGGATAAGCCTTGCGCTCGTAATCCTCGCCGCCTGCCGGAGCTCCCCCGTCCCAGCCGGCCCGATCAGTATCATCGACGACGCCGGGGACACCGTCCGGCTTGCCGTGCCGGCCCGCCGAGTCGTTTCCCTCATACCCGCCACCACCGAGCTGCTCTTCGCTATTGGCGCCGATTCGCAGGTGATTGGACGGACCAGCTACTGCGACTATCCCGACGAGGCAAAGGCGGTCCCCAATCTGGGCGACGGCATCAAGCCCAACATCGAGGCCGTGATTGCCAGCCGCCCCAGCCTCGTCCTGTTGTACAACTCGGGTCAGAATGCCGGCGTCTCGGGCCGGTTGCGTGAGCTCGGGGTGCCGTCGGTTCGACTCAACACCGACGCCCTGAGCAGCGTTCCCCGGGTGGCACAGATGCTGGGCAAGCTCACCGGCCACCAGAGAGCCGCGGACTCGCTGGCGGCGGTGTTCGATACCGCTCTCGCGTCCGCCACCCAACCCCAGAGAACACGCCGGCCCAAGGTGCTGCTCCTGGTGTGGGAACAGCCTCCGATGACGATTGGCCGGGGAAGCTTTCTCAATGAGCTGGTGGAACGTGCCGGAGCCGAAAATCTCTTCGCCGATGTGGCGGGCACCGACGGCGTGGTCAGTATCGAGGCCGTTGCGGCACGAAACCCGGACCTGATTTTCACCACCGCGGAAGGTCCATCGGCCTTCGCCAGCCGGCCCGAGTGGCAGGTCGTGCCCGCGGTGCGAGACAAGCGCTTCCTCCACGTGACCGGCTCAGAGTTCAACCGTCCCAGCCCACGCTCCCCGCTGGCGATTCGGGAGTTAACCGCCCAGTTGAACCGGGGGACTCGGTGAGCGGCGCCCGCTTTGGGGGGTTGGGGCTGGTTGTGATCCTCTGCCTCCTGCTGGGCCTCAGTGCCGGCGCGGTGCCGCTTCCGCTCGCCGCTGTGTGGGCTGGACTGTGGCATTCCGGCGCCGAGGCCTCAGGCATTGTTCGCGATCTCCGGGCCCCACGCGTGGTGCTGGCCTTCCTTGTTGGCGGGAGCCTTGGGATCTGCGGGGCTGCGCTGCAGGCCATGATCCGCAATCCGCTGGCCGAGCCATATCTGCTGGGACTGTCGAGTGGAGCCGGCCTCGGGGCGGTCATTGCGATAGCGACCCGGGCCGGCGGTGCCTGGGCTGTACCGCTGGCGGCCTTCATTGGCGCGCTGTGCGCGGTGGCGCTGGTGTACCGCCTCAGCCTCGTCTCCGGCCGGCGCCTCGACCCTCACGTTCTGCTGCTGTCGGGGGTGGTTGTAGGGGCTTTCGCCGGTGCCCTGATGAGTGCCGTGATGGTGCTATCCGACGCGCCCGGGGTGCGGAATGCCTTTCTCTGGCTGCTCGGCGGTTTCGGCACTGCGTCGTGGCGGGCACTCACCGTGTTCAGCGCCTACGCCTTAGTGCCGGTAGCGCTGCTGTTGTTTCACGCCCGTTCGCTGGATCTGATCGCGCTCGGCGATGAGCCGGCACGCCACCTCGGCGCGGACGTCGATCGCCTGCGGCGCGTCGTCTATCTCTGCACTGCGCTCCTCACCGCTGCCAGCGTCGCCACCTGCGGCATCATCGGGTTCGTGGGGCTGGTGGTGCCTCACGCGGTTCGCACCGTTTTCCGGCCCCTGCATCGAACGCTGCTTCCGGTCGTCTTCCTCGTGGGCGGCTGCTTTCTGGTGCTCGCGGATGTGGTCGCCCGCACCGCGGTTCGGCCGTTGGAGCTTCCGGTCGGCGTGGTCACAGCGTTGATCGGGGTTCCCTTGTTCGCCCTGCTGCTGCGGAGGACGCTGGCATGATCCTCCAGGGGCGGGACATCGCGGTGCGCTACCGGCCGAGCGCACCACTGGCTCTCGATGGCGTCACTTGTGGGGTGGCAGGATCGGAATTGGTGGCGGTTGTAGGACCCAACGGCAGCGGAAAAACAACCCTGGCCCGTGCACTGCTGGGGCTGCTGCCGCTCGAACGCGGGGCGGTGTCGGTGGATGGGCGGCCGGTAAGCTCCTGGTCCCGCCGCGCACTCGCTCGCGTCGTTGGAGTTGTCGGCCAGCAGGAAGAGGCGGTCTTCCGGCTGACGGTAGCAGAGACGGTGATGCTGGGACGCTATGCCCACCTCGGGCCGCTGGCGGCGCCGGGAGAGCTCGACCGCGCCGCCGTCAGTGCCGCATTGGAGCGGTGCGACATCGTGGACCTGGCGGACCGGCCGGTGGATTCGCTCTCGGGGGGCGAGTGGAAGCGGGTGCGCGTAGCCCGCGCGCTGGCCCAGGAGCCTCGGGTCCTGGTGCTGGACGAACCGACGGCCTCGCTCGACATCCGCCATGAGATGGAGCTGTTCGAGCTGGTGCGCCAACTGGTCAATGGCGGGCTTGCCGGCCTCGTCATCACCCATCATCTGAACCTCGCCGGCCGCTTCGCCGACCGCATTCTGCTGCTTGACCGTGGCGTCGTCGTCGCCGACGGGCCCCCCTCGGCAGTGTTGAGTCGCGCGGCACTTTCCCGCGTCTTCGACTGGCCGGTAGCGGTCACAACGTGGTCTGATGGATCGCCGCAGGTGGTCCCACTACGGGCAGCTGAACAGGAGAGCTCTCCATGAACGCACGTGTCGTGATAACGATCGCAGCCTGGCTTGCCCTCCCGGGTGCCGCTCGCGCCCAGCAGCCCCAGGACACCACCCGGCTGGAGGAGCTGGTCGTCACGCCCACTCGACTGCCGACTCCTCCGGACGAGGTCGTCTCGTCGGTGACCACCATCAGCGGCGAGGACCTTCGCGCCCGTGGGGTGCGCTTCGTTCACGATGCGCTGCGGGAAGTGCCCGGCGCATCCGTGGTG
>Ga0180121_10000505_pt1 | contig 16491 bp, 15 predicted proteins | sample AntDrymUQ5402106_2_FD_129676 | JGI IMG/M metagenome (GOLD analysis project Ga0180121, IMG submission 129676) | Polar desert sand microbial communities from Dry Valleys, Antarctica - metaG UQ540 (21.06) (version 2) (version 2) | ecosystem: Environmental > Terrestrial > Soil > Desert | place...
TTAAATCGAGGAGTTCCTCGTCATCTAATGACGAAAATTCTTCTGCCGTCTTGAATGCATATATCAGTTGATTGACCGCTTGCAGATCATAACCACTCTTGTGAGCAAGCCGCTTTGCAAAAGATTCATCGAGTATTGAAGTCTGGAGAGTATACTTATTCCTGACCAGATCCAAAAAATAAGACTTCAATTTCATTGCAAGATTTTTATTATCCTTTCGTTGGAAATAAAGCCTGCCGATTGTTTTAACAAAGTCAAGTGAGGCATTTTTTAGCAGAGGAATTACAGGTATTATACGCTGTTTCCTTTTTGATTCGAACAAATAGATCAACAGCATGAGCAAAGCCGTCAACCATATTGATTCTTTTAAACCTCTCTGTTTCATCACCCATCCAAGAGCCGAAAAATCATTCTCATTATTATTATTTCCTTTAGCATTATAACGAAAATAATCATCCCAGTAAACAGATGCAACATTTGCAGGGATATGCGATAATGCTAATTCATAATAGGAATAATTTTGCTTGTGTAATAGAAAAAAATTGCTGAATGCTAGTGGCGAAAGGTGAAAATGAAGCGTGCCTCCTCCTTCATATGAAAATTGAACATAATTTGCCCGGCCTTTTATATCAGTACCGTTTACTGTACTAATGGAAGAATCCATTTTACTGAAATAAGTACCCATCGATTTCCCCGGATAGGTGAAAGAAAAATTTTCAAATGTTACCGGATTACTGACCTTAAGGAAAAGTGAATCATTGTTATTATAAAAAACGGAATTTTCATCAACTGTTAAATGAACGGAATCAAGCATTCGTTCACTGATATTTAACGAAGAAATGAATACATGATTACCTTCTGAAACCAGCCGGAAAAGAGCATCTATTTCTTCAGCATCCGGATCGACTACAGGTGAAATTATTATATATGCTCTTTTTTCTTCGTGATAACTGCTTACGGATTGATTAGTCCCGGACTCGGATGAAACGAATTTTTTATTCGGATCAGGGGATTTTTTGTTGACATAGATGTCTGATGAAGGAAAAATGTATTTCAGGTTTTCGAATGCATATAAAGTGCCATAGGGAATATGATCATTTCTCCACAGCGTGACCCTTTCATTTAATTTTTTTGTATTCCCGCAACTGCCATTAAACAAAGTTATCACCAGTGCGGCCAGGAATACACAATATCGCTTCAACGAATTCAATGGATATCTTCGTAAAATTTTTTAAAGCGTTCGTATATGGATTCGAACTGTGCCGTGTTAAGTTTGAACTCACCATACCACGCATACTCAAATATACGCGTGAGCAGCTTGAAATCTTTACCCTTTGCTGAGCTATTCATTTGCTGAACGTAAATGTCATTCGTTGCCTGAGCGTGATAGCGAATTAGACTTTTCCGATGCAAAAGTTGCAGTGTTTTGATGTATAAAAACCTGACAGCATCCCGGTGATCTTCTTTGCTGATGGCTGACTTTATTTTGTCGTCAATAGCTTCGTCATCAATCAGCTCTCCTACTTCTTCCTGTATAGAATCTTTTTTATTCTTAGGATTGGCAACAAACAGGTTATTTACTGCGAAAATTCTATATAATACAAACACAACTACTAAAGCAAGGAAAACATATACGATTGCTCTGACATTCTTGTTTCGCAGAAAAGCATCTAACTCATCCCAAAAGCCAATTCTTTCTGCATCCTTTTTTTTATTTTCAGACTTTATCCAAAACGAGGGATCATTGGCATAGGCAAACTTTTTTTCATTTCGGTACCTGCCGCTCACGGAGTCTGGAAGCAATCGAAGAACCGGTGTATCAGGTATGGTAGGTTTAAAAGCTTCATTTTCTACTTCAACATCTTCATTCTCTACAGATTCTTCCATCGAAGTAGAATCTGTTTCCTGAGCCTTGAGAAGTGAAAAGGATAAAAGAACCAATAACAAAAGCAGCAATCTTGCTTTACCCCACCTAAAATAGAAAAACTGCATCATACTTGTATATCAGGTTGGTTAGGGGAAACTGAAGTCTGCATTCTTTTATATACCTTATTTGGATACAATACAAAATACCAAACGATGAAGATGAATGAAGAAACGAGAATGGAGATGCTGATGGCTTTTGGCATGGTGGAATATCTTGTTATGAACCCTTCCAGGAATGCAGCAATAATGAAAACCGGTACGAGGCCGATCATCAGCTTCAGACCATCTTTTGCACCTCGTTTTAGAGAATACAACCTTTTATAGGTACCAGGAAAAAGAATGCTGTTTCCGAGAATAAAACCAGCACCACCCGCAATGATAATAGCAGAAATTTCCAGTGTACCATGGATCCAGATAACCAGTACCGACTGCCATCCAAGTCCTTTTGCAAAAAACATGTACTGAAATGCTCCTACCATTACCCCATTTTTGAACAGCAGCCAGACTGTTCCCAGAGAAAGAACCAGACCTGATACAAATACCAGGAATGCCACTTTGATATTATTCATAGCAATACGAATAAACATCGACATACGGTCCTGCTTTTTGTAAATGCCAAAAGGGTCTCCTTTTGCGATATTTTCTTCCGTGTGTTCAACATATCCATCCCCCAGGATGCCTCGTACAAAAGTTTCATCATTCGCGGAGGAGATCGCTGCAAGAATTGCGAATGAGGTAAATATCAGGAATGAATACAACAACTCCCGGTGGTATTTACGAATTGTCAGCGGCAATTCTTGTTTCCAGAATTTCCATAATCTTGAAGATTCCTCCTTTTTATTCTTATAAATACCAAGATAGATGCGGGAAGCAAGCCCATTCAGGTATTGTGTAACTTTACTTTGAGGATAAAAGGTTTTCGAGTATCCCAGGTCATTTACAAGCTCAGTGAACTGGTTAGCCATTTCATCTGGCCCTTCCGATTCCTCATATTGATATTGCTTCCATTTATCAATATTCTTCTTTATAAATAATCCTTCTCTCACTTGTCTGATTTACGATGCAATAATGATATTGGAAACTCGATTAATGAATAAATATAATAGTTAAATTTAGATTCGTTTAACGAGGTAATCAACTTATTATTTAGTCTGCTACATGCTTTTTGTAAAATTAGATACCGGTTTTAATATTGAAGTAGAATTTCCCGTTTGCCCTTTTCACAAAAGGTTATTTGCATGGCTGATAGATCTGCTTGCATGTTGGCTTTATGTCCGGCTATTGGCAGTTGTATTTGATGTCGGTTCATTTTTTATCTGGGTGAACGACATGAGCATTACAGGAATACTGGTAGGTCTTCCGGTATTATTCTATCACCTGATCAGCGAAATATTTCTAAACGGACAAAGTCTTGGCAAGATTGCCATGAGAATAAAAGTAATCACCGCGGAGGGTGGGCAACCGGGTATTGGTCAATACCTGATCCGGTGGATATTCCGTTTAATCGACTTCCCTTTATTAGTGGTGGCGGCTGTAGCTGCAAATGAATTACCATGGTGGCTTTTCCCGCTGGTTTTTTCTGGATTGCTTTGTGTGGTTTTTACCCGAAGGTCGCAAAGGATTGGTGACCTTGTTGCGGGAACATTGCTGATAGATCTTCGTAATCGTACATCCTGGCAGGATACGGTATTCAAAGAGGTAGAAGCAAACTATTTGCCAAGGTACCCCCAGGTGATGCAATTAAGTGATCGGGATATCAACACTTTGAAAAGCATCATTGAAAGTGTACAACGAAAACATGATTATGAGTTGTCAATGAAAATCGCTGACAGGATCAAATCAAAATTGAAAATGGATTCAGACCAGGATTCACTTGATTTTTTGCAAACACTGCTGAAGGACTATAATTATTATGCTGCAAGGCCATGAGGAAGTAATTTGAATTTTGGAGTTTGGCGAAAATTATGGGCAATAAACAGTACGAATTATTCAAATTGTCATCAGATCAAATCATCGGCCTGCTCATCAAACGTCCAACTTCTCCCTATCTCATTCCCATCCCTACTATGAAAAATAGAATTCCTATTACAAATAATGATAAAAAAATGATAATGAGAATGCCAATTACTTTAAAATAAGTATGCAGGCTGGTTATTCCTTCATTGAAGTGTTCCTGGCTCATGGTGGAAAGGCTTGACTTTGTATTATTAGCAAAACGCAGCAGAAAAATATTCAGTGTAATACTGATGCCGGCAAAAATTAACGTGGCAATGAACATTGCTGTCTTATTTACTTCTTCGTCACCCGTGAGTACAGATATCAATCCCAACCCTGCGCTAATAAAACTGATGATGGCGATGATCCTGGCCCATTTTGCAGCTTGGTATAAATGGTCCCGGGTTTCCGGATCGATGCCTATGTTAAACAAATTCCCAGAATTTTCCATATTAATTTTTTGTTAGTTCAAAGATGAATGTACCTACGTTAATGAGTAACCCAAGCACGCTGAAAAACCCATAGATCGTAAAATAATTTTTCAGGGCTTTTATGCCATTTCTGAATAGTTCCTGATCCTGCCTTCGAATACCCTCGCTGGTCAGGTTGGAAAACCGGTATAAAAGAATTGTTGTCCACGTCAAGATGACAAGCGCCACCCCAATGGCACCTACCATAACCCCGGAGAAAGCTTCCATGCCTGGCATCGCTTTTCTTATTACTTCTGACATTGCCTGCGCTCCAAATACAAGAGCAACCAGTCCAAATCCGAGACATATAAAACTGATTATCGACAAAAAGCGTGACCACTTTGCTGTTTCTTTCAAATGACTGCCGGAATCATGATCCAGCTGTAAGTTAAAAAGTGTTTCTTCATTTGTTTGTTCCATGAAAGTTGGTTTTGGTTTTAGTGAGGTTAAATTAAGAAGAAATCATCAATCAGCATAAGCGGTCAGCTATCAGCACATCACAGTTTTTGTTTGAAGATGCAATTTTACTTGCAATTTTACCTTGTAAAATATTTTCGCAACCAGTAAGGATAGGATAGCTGAGCGCTCACTGCTGATAACTTTTACTCAATAAGCCATTGCAAACAACACCCGTTGTTCACTTCGCTTTCCGGAAAAAACACAATTACCTTCTTCTTTCAGGTTGATTAACGGGATGCATCGGATAGTAGCTTTCGTCAGTTCTTTTATTTGCGCCTCCGTTTCGGCAGTTCCATCCCAGTGAGCAGAAATAAATCCTCCTTTACTTTCCAGCACTCGCTTAAAATCGGGGAAGTCATCAACGCTGGTTATGTGTTCATCCAGGAATAATTTTGCCTTTCGGAACATGCTTTCATGAATTGTTGAAAGTAATTGAACGATCTCTTCCGTCAAACCGTTCATCGAGACAGATTTCTTTTCTTTGGTATCCCTCCTCGCAATTTCAACGGTTTGATTTTCCAGGTCCCTTGCTCCAATAGCGATCCTGACGGGAACCCCTTTTTGTTCATATTCCGCAAATTTCCATCCTGGCCTGTTATTATCATTATTATCATATTTAACTCTGACATTTTTTAATGTCAGCTCTTTCACTAACGCATTAGCCTTCGTATCGATGAGTAATTTTTGCTCTTCCCCCTTATAGATAGGAACAATCACAACCTGAATAGGTGCAATTTTAGGGGGAATGATCAGTCCGGAATCATCACCGTGAGCCATTACCAGCGCACCAATCAATCTTGTACTAACACCCCAGCTGGTTGCCCAAACATGATCAAGTTTATTGTTCCTGTCTGAAAAAGTAACATCAAAAGCTTTTGCAAAATTTTGTCCCAGGAAATGAGAAGTCCCCGCCTGCAAAGCTTTACCATCCTGCATCATAGTTTCAATACAAAAGGTATCTAATGCTCCGGCAAATCTTTCACTTTCCGTTTTGACACCTTTGATAACCGGAAGCGCCATATAGTTTTCAACAAAATCTGCGTATACATCCAGCATCTGTCTGGTTTCTGCTATTGCTTCATCCGAGGTAGCATGCGCAGTATGCCCTTCCTGCCATAAGAATTCGGTAGTTCGAAGAAAAAGCCTGGTACGCATCTCCCACCTCACTACATTAGCCCACTGATTAATAAGAAGTGGAAGATCCCTGTACGATTGTATCCAACTCTTATAACTGTTCCAGATAATTGCTTCACTGGTAGGCCTGACTATGAGTTCTTCTTCCAGTTTCGATTCAGGATCCACCATTAAGGAGCCTTTTTTATCCGGATCAGCTTTCAATCGATAATGCGTCACCACCGCGCATTCCTTTGCAAAACCTTCCGCATGACCTTCTTCTTTTTCCAGGAAACTTTTAGGAACGAATAATGGAAAGTAAGCATTTACATGTCCGGTATCCTTAAACATCTTATCAAGTGCATCCCGCATATGTTCCCATAATGCAAAACCATAAGGCTTGATTACCATGCATCCTCTGACTGCTGAATAATCAGCCAGATTGCCTTTAATAACCAAATCGTTGTACCATTGAGAGTAATCCTGGGCCCTTGAAGTGATTTCTTTGCTCATTAAAAATGTACTAAATGAAGTGAAATGTTTAGGTAGTAATTGGTTCAGGTTGCCATACGTTGGTTTACACGCTCTTAGGTGGTCAAGGGTTAGATAAACTTTAACAATACGGGTGCAATTATTTTCCTTTTATGGCTGTCATTTATTTGTAACTTTAATACAGAAGCCGCAAAAATAGCACTTCACCTGTTAACGTAAAAACTCATTGTTATGAAGTCCGGAATTATACTTTTGGCAATAGCATCAGTTGCATTTGGTAGTTGTTCTACTGTTTATAAATCAGGACAAACTCCTGACGATGTGTACTATTCTCCAGCCCGTGAAAAAGAAGCATATGTGCAGGTTGAAAAACGCTCTGATGGCGATAGAAATTATCGTGCTGATAACGACAGAAATTACCGGAATTATGATGATACCCGTTATGAATCTTCCGATGACCGTTGGTTAAGAATGCGCGTAAGAAACAGGTACCGTTGGTCGGAGTTTGATGAATACGACTGGAACGATTACAGGTATAACTCCTATAGCTCAAATTATTATAATCCTTATTCTTTCAATTCTTACTTCAACAATTATTGGCAGTGGAATAATAGTTATAATCCATACTGTCCCAGAGTCATTATTGTAAATCCAAAAACAAATCCGGTTGTATATAACAAAGTAAGAAACTTCAGTCTGGGTAGTTATACGAATGTGAATTATAATAATTCAAGGCCTGCTGCAATTCCGAAAGCAAACAGGGGAATAATCAGGCCTTCTTATAATAATACAAATACTTCCAATTCTTCCACTTCAACCAACAATCCGGGATTGGGAACTTCCATAAGAAAAGTTTTTTCCAATTCAAATTCACGCGACACTTATTCACCTTCTTCTTCTGACAGACCAACGAGGACTTATACACCATCCTCTGATAATTCCGGTTCATCCAACAATTCTTCACGGAGTAGCAGTAATTCTTCCAGTGGTGGAAGCAGTAGTAGCGGTGGTGGAGGAGTGAGCAGACCCACAAGAGGTGGTAATTAAACAGAGAATATCGATTCAATCTTTGATACAGGAGGAAATGCAATTTGAGATTTCTTGAATTATGTTTCCTCCTTTCTATTGCTGTTACTCAAACGGAAATCTTTACATATGATTAAGAATTTATTCCTGCCGGTATGTTTGTTCATTTCAATTCAAATTAATGCGCAGCTTCCGGAAGATGCTATACGAATGGGGTGGACTATACCTTCCGGCACCGCGCGCCAGCAGGCGATAGGCGGAGCCATGGGATCACTGGGAGGCGAGCTCAGTGCATTATTTGTAAATCCTGCAGGATTGGGCATGTATAAAACAGGGGAATTTGTTTTAAGTCCCGGAATTTCCTTTTTAAAAGGGAAAAGTGAATTTCGGGGAACAAAGGCGGCAACAGACAGATCCTCGAAATTTACTTTTGGAACTTCCGGTGCCGTGTGGGGCTATAGTGATCGTAACAGCAGGTGGGCAGGAAAAGCTTTTAGTATTGGAGTAAACCGGACTGCAAATTTCAACAATACCATCCGATACAACGGATTAAATAATTACAGTTCGTTCACCGAGCCAATTGCCAATGAATTTTTTGATTTCTACACACAGCAAAAGCAAAGCAATCCTTCTCTGGCCAATAAAATTATTATCGACAATGCTTTAAATAGTCCGGATATATCCTTGCAGACCAAAATGGCTTTGTTTACCTACCTGGTAGATATTGATACCACCAACGGTCAGAACACCATTTTTTCAAGAGCGGAACGTGTTGTGGATCTCAATCAGGAAAACACGATAACAACTAAAGGCGGCATTACTGAAGTCGCTTTTGGTTTCGCCGGAAACATGGATAATAAATTATTCCTGGGTGGAAGTATTGGTGTGCCAATCGTGAATTATGAACGGACTTTAGTGTACCGGGAATCTGACATAGTGAATACCCAGAATAATTTTAATTACTCCAGATTCGAAGAAGAATATACTTCCAAAGGGATAGGAATCAACGCTAAACTTGGATTGATATTCAAACCCGCCGATTTTGTAAGAATAGGTCTCGCAATGCATACACCTTCTATGTATGGATTGAAAGATAATTTTTCATCAAAGTTGGTTACTGACGTAGAGCAATTATTTGCTCCGGCAAGTGGTGTGGATAGTGTGGGATCTACCGCTTTTTCCGGAGGACAAGATCCGGGAATCAAATACGATCTGCTGACTCCCTGGAAATTTATGTTAAGCGGTTCCTATGTTTTCAGAGAAGCAGAGGACATCACCACACAAAAAGGTTTTATAACCGCCGATGTAGAGTACGCAACTTATAAGTCATCGCAATTTTCAGCTGCCGATGAATCGGTAGGAAATGATTACTATAAAGATGTAAACAGTGCAGTAAAACAGATCTATAAAAATGCGTTCAACTTTCGGGTAGGCGGGGAATTAAAATTTAAAACGCTGATGACACGACTGGGATTTGCGCGTTATGGGAAACCGTATAACGATAAAAATCTCAAAGCAAGGAAAATGAATATTAGTGGTGGAGTTGGCTATCGAAATAAGGGAGTTTTTGTAGATCTTACCTATATACACAGTCTAAACAAAGACGTAAATTTTCCATATCGCCTGGATCCTCCCCGTAGTAATACTTTCGCCGATCTCAGAGAAAGTAATGGAAATGTGTTAGTGACAGTGGGGTTGAAATTTTAACCAATGAAAAATTAAAAATGCAAAATGTAAGCAGCCAGACCTTCCGGTTTTTACATTTTTAATTTTGCATTTTTAATTTGATATATTCTAATATTTCAGCCATTTCAAAAGGCTCAAACCATTTGATTTCTTTGTCTTTTTTGAACCATGTCTTTTGTCTTTTGGCATAAGCACGTGTATTACTTTTAATTTCCTCTATTGCCTTTTTCAATGACCATATTCCATCGAAGTATTGAAATATTTCAGTATATCCTACCGAACGCAATGCATTCAGATCACGGTATGAAATTAATCCCCTGACTTCGTTTACAAGGCCCTTGTTCATCATATCATCTGTACGGGTGTTGATGTTTTGGTGAAGTTGTGATGAGCTTGATTCAACTCCAATTTTAATTATCTCGAAAAATCTTTTTTCTTTTTTGCCATGCTGAAACGATCTTATTGATTTGCCTGTGAACATATTTACTTCCAACGCCCTCATCAACCGCTGAGGATTTAGCATCTCTCCTGCTTCGCAAAAAGCAGGATCGAATTTTCTGATCTCAGTTTGCAGCCATTCAATCCCATATTGCTTATAGTTGACGGCAACCTGTTCTCTTATTTCAGAAGGAACCGAAGGGATATCATCCATTCCATCACTGAAAGCTTTCAGGTAGAGTCCTGTACCACCTACCATCACGACCACTTCCCTGGAAATAAAGATCTGTTCAACAGCCTGCAATGCATATTTTTCAAAGATGGCGGCATTTAACTCTTCGAAAATTGAATGGCTATTGATGAAATGATGAGGAATACGTTCTAAATCAGCTGAGGAAGGTTTTGCTACTCCAATGTTCATCTCCCTAAAACATTGCCTGGAATCTGCAGAGATTATATGAGTATTATAATGGGTAGCCAGTTGAAGTGCTAAGGCAGTCTTGCCGACTGCAGTAGGCCCGGCAATGATGATTACAATTTTGGACATGAAAATCTGGGATGAACAATATAGGAAGTACGATTTAGGAAAACCCGATGATGTGAGGGGGGAGGTCTATAATGTTGTAATGCACATTATTGTTCTGCAAATGAACCATCATACTTTTACATCGTACATTGCTAGATTTGCTCCTCGGGTTCTTCTGCGGCTCCAGCTCCGGCCCCGGCTTCTTCTCCTAATTCAAGATCTTCCGCTTCACCTACAATACCAAAACCTTCTGCCCCTTTTGACAGGTCATATTTTTCTTCAATTTCTGCAAGCTTATCACCTACCAGTCCCTTCGTTCCATATTGAGATGGCGCAATCCCTTCAGATTTTATTACAGCAGGATAATCCAATTTTGCATTTTCTTCTTTTGAAACGTTGATCAGTTCAACCAAAAAAGACCAGTTCCTTTGAAAATCATATTGATAAATGAATTTTTGATTGGGATCCTTTATTTCTGTACCAACAGGCGTATCGTCCATCAGTAAAGGAGGAGCCTTATAATTTTTTTCATACTTCTCCAGACTGATTTCTCTTCCTCTTTGCCAGTGATCGTTGCTCCGGTAAAAAGTAGCCTGGTGTTTATTGTCAAACTCGTATGCTTTCAATATTACCTGATGCAAACGAAGAAAGCTCTGTGTATGCTTAACAGCAACATCCCGGTAGACACTGTCATCTTCCTCAAAATAGATCCTGAATTTTAATATTGCCATTTACTTAAATTATGGGGTTTGAATGTAAAACCCGCAGTTTTTCCACTTATGATATACCTGTCAAAAGTAACCAATTCTTACTTAATATAATTCGTCTCAACTTTCGTACCACCTCAATTCATGTTTTGATTAAAAGCATTCATTCCGGATTTCCGATTTCATAAAGTTTTCAAGGATTGACAGGCTTTAAATTCATTTCTGCAGCTTTCCTGAGCATGAATGAGTATGCCGCATCATAGCTGTTTTCAATGTCACCATCCAGGATCGCTTCACGGATAGCCGTTTTTAATTCGCCAACGGCTTTACCCGGTTTCAATCCAAAGATTTGTATAATCATTTCCCCGGTCACCGGTGGTTGCCAGTTACGGATCTGATCTTTTTCTTCCACTTCCTTCAACCTGCTTCTCACCAATTCAAAATTCTCCAGGTATCTTTTCACCTTTTGCTTATTTTTCGAAGTGATATCTGCTTCACACAATTGCATTAATTTTTCAATATCATCGCCTGCATCGAATAAGAGCCTTCGTATCGCTGAGTCCGTTATATTGTCTTTTGTCAGGCTGATCGGCCTCAAATGCAATTCCACCAGCTTTTTTACAAAACGCATTTTTTCATTCTGGGGAAGCTTGAGATGTGAAAAAATTTTCGGTACCATCCTACCTCCAACAACCTCGTGACCATGAAATGTCCATCCATGTCCCTGTTCAAATCTTTTAGTTGCCGGTTTTCCGATGTCATGCAATAGTGCGGCCCATCGAAGCCACAGGTCATTTGTATGCTGGCTGATATTATCAACTACCTGTAGTGTATGATAGAAATTATCTTTATGCCCAATGCCATCCTTGTTTTCAGCACCCGCCAGATCAACGAGTAGGGGAAAGATAATATTCAGCAAACCGCTCTTGTACAACAGATCAAATCCCACTGATGGTCTGACACTGCAAAGAATCTTATTTAGTTCATCGCTGATCCGCTCTTTCGAAATGATATTGATACGCTCCTTATTCTCACTGATTGCCTGAAAAGTCTTTTCAGTTATTTTGAAATGTAATTGGGAAGCAAACCGAATAGCGCGCATCATTCGCAGAGGGTCGTCACTGAATGTATGTACGGGATTTAAAGGGGTTTGAATAATCTTTCTTTCCAGATCCTGTTGGGCATTGAATGGATCGATCAGTGTTCCAAAATCAGCTTTATTAAGACTGATAGCCATTGCATTAATGGTGAAATCTCTTCGAAGCTGGTCTTCTTCAAGAGTGCCCGGCATCACATCCGGGTTTCTGCTGTCATGACGATAACTTTCCCGCCTTGCTCCTACAAATTCAATCTCCCAGTCCTGTAACCTGATCTGGGCTGTTCCAAAATTCTTAAAAAACGATACGTTTGGAACGGGTTGAAAGGATTGCGCCACTTTGTGTGCCAGTTCGATCCCATCACCCAGGCATACGATATCCGCATCTTTGGTAACACGATCCAATAATTTATCTCTCACGAAACCACCTATGATAAAACAGGGCATATGAAGGGATTCAGCCGCATCTGCAATTTTTCTGAATACTTCAATTTCCTTTTCGGTACATAGTATCTGCATACCGGGCAAATATAACAAACCTCTAAACTGTATTCATGTTGAAGGGGAAGGCAGGGTGGCTATCAGTTGTTCATCCGCAATTTTCAATGCACATAAAAAATGTCCTTCGGGACAAGCATTGTAACCATGTAGTCCGCAAGGTCTGCAATATAATTTTTCAGGAATTTCGACAATGGTTTGAATATCTGATAATGGTCCAAAGCCAAAAGCCGGAATGGTAGAACAATATACTGCTGTAACAGGAGCATTCACAGCTGAGGAAAAATGCAGGGGCGCAGAATCATTCACATAATTCATGTGAGCCTCTTTCATTAATGCTGCAGACTGCAAAAATGATAATTTCCCACATAAATTCACTGCTCTATCGCCAGAAGCCGTGATCAGTCTTTCAGCAAGATGTGCATCTCCCGGAGCTCCCAAAATATATACAACATATTGAAGGGGAAGTTTCTGCAAAAAACTCACCCATTTTTCGGCAGGATATTGCTTAGTGAACCAAACTGATGCGGGTGAAATGGTAATATAGGGATGATGAGTAAATGCTGATATACGCTTAAGATCGTTAGCGGATGGATACAACACTGGTTTCGCACAAACCTGATCAGTAAACTGTGATATCAGTTCCTGATTTCTTTCCACTTCATGGATCACCTCCCCTCCAGATGCAATGCGGTGAGGCACCTTTTTGGTGAATAAATGACTGAACGGATTTTTATTGAAGCCGATCGTTTCTTTTGAATTTGAAAAAGCAGTAATAAATCCAGTTGCGGCGAACCTTTGGACGTTGATGACCTTATCATACTTTTTTTTACGAACAATACTCAAAATCTTTAAGAGGTTCCTCCACTTCCTTTCTTTTTTATTCCAGATCAGAACTTCCTTTACAAACGGATGTGAATTCAATAATGTTTCATTGCCTTTACGAACCATGATGTCAATCTCAGCGTCGGGAAAATAGGCATGTAATTTTTCGAGTAGTGCAGTCGCCAGTACCACATCCCCGATAAAAGCAGTTTGAATAACAAGAAATTTTACCATGCAAGGAAGCGAAGATAGAGGGGATTTCGGATTTTAGATTTGCGATTTTAGATGATAATAACTGCGTGATTCGTATAACAAACATAGAACACAAATGTAATTTTGCATTCAACCCAATCTGAAATCGGAACTATATAATCTACAATCATTTTCTATAACTCTCATTCACGTACTACAATCTCTTTTCCGTTCCTCCAACGAATCACAGCGGATGGTTGTGAAGGATTATTATCATTCTGCCGGTGAAGTACAATATAATCTACACCCGCTCTGATTGCGGTTGAAATATCATTAAAGGAAGACGGCGAGTCTGTCCCGGAAATATTTGCAGAAGTGGAAACGATAGGTTTTCTAAATCTTTTGATAAGATGTTTGCAAAATGGATCAGCAGTAATCCGTATCGCAACCGACCCATCAACGGCAAGCAAGTTTTCAGCCAATCCGATACCACCTTCATAAATAACGGTAGTGGGTTTCAGTTTTGTTTTCAGGAAATCGAAAATGGCAAGATCCGGCTGACTTGTAAAGCGCAGGATATCAGCGGTGTCAGCAACCAGCACAATCATAGCTTTAGAATCAGCTCTTTTTTTTAATTCAAATATCCGCTCAACAGCCTGCGCGTTTGTCGCATCACATCCGATACCCCAGATCGTGTCAGTTGGATAAAGCAGGATTCCGCCGGCAGACAGTACGCGGATACTGGAAACAATATCACTTTCAAATTCTTTCATCAGATCAAAAATATACAGGAATTCATGAATGACGAATGGATATAAAAAGTTTTTTATACCATGAGCATTGAATCAATTTTCAAGAACAAACCCTGTAGGGACGAAATATTGGTAAAAAAAAAAGAACAATTCTGCTCTTATGCGGAATTGATACCCTTATGTTAGCCAATACCTTTCAAATAACTATGTTTGTAAAAAAGCAAATGGACTTGAGAATATTGATCGAAGAAGTGTATGATAATCGCAGCCTGATAACTGAAAAGAAATACGCAAATGCTATCAGGGAAGTGATCGAAGAAATTGATAAAGGTCGATTACGCGTTGCAACAAATACAAACGGCAATTGGGAAGTTCATGAATGGGTAAAACAGGCCATCCTGCTATACTTCAGCATACAACCCATGCAAACATGGACAATCCCGCCTTTTGAATTTCATGATAAAATGTTATTAAAATCAAATTATCGCGAATTAGGTGTCAGAGCTGTTCCACATGCTGTCGCCCGGTACGGATCATACATTGCTAAAAATGTAATTCTGATGCCATCTTATGTCAACATCGGAGCTTATGTTGATGAAGGGACTATGGTTGATACATGGGCCACAGTAGGAAGTTGCGCACAGATCGGAAAAGGCGTTCACCTAAGCGGTGGTGTAGGAATAGGTGGCGTCCTGGAACCGTTACAGGCTACCCCTGTTGTCATTGAAGATGGTTGTTTTATTGGTTCCAGATGCATAGTAGTAGAAGGTGTGCAGATTGAAAAAGAAGCCGTATTGGGCGCAAATGTGGTGTTGACAAAATCAACCAAGATTATTGATGTGAGCGGTAGGGAGCCAAAAGAAATAAAAGGAATAGTGCCCGCAAGGAGCGTGGTAATACCCGGAAGCTATACAAAAAAATTTCCTGCCGGTGAATACAATGTATCATGCGCATTGATCATCGGGCAGCGCAAACCAAGTACTGACCTTAAAACGAGTTTGAACGATGCACTGCGTGAATTCAACGTACCTGTATGAATTTTCTTTTGGTAATTCTCATAAAAAGAGCTGTTATTTCAAATACAACTAGTAACAAGTGTTCCTCGTTTATAATCGCCTCCGCTTTCAAAAAAAATCTTCCAGCTAATTTCCAATATTCTAATAGTAAGCATCAAGTAAGCTTTTAAGAGTAATACATTTAATTGTCAGAATATTTAATTACTCCAGAATAGTCAGACACTCTCTTATTTTTGAAATAGCATGAATGTTAGAAAAACATGGTATATAATCACTCACTGGGAGACCTGGCATTACAGGGTAAAATACATTCCATTGGCGCCTTTCTGGTTATGGTATTGTTTGCGTGCCGGATCGTTTTGGTTTTTTACTCCTTCTAATCCTACTCTGACTTTCGGTGGATTTGAAGGCGAGCAAAAAAGTGAAATGTATGAACAATTACCACCAGGCAGCTATCCTAAAACGATTTATATCAGCCCTACTTTATCCTTTGAGGAAGCCGTAAGTTTAGTAACGGACAATCATTTCGTATTTCCTTTTGCAGTCAAGCCTGATGCGGGTATGATGGGGCTGATGTTTCGGGTGATCAACAATGAGAACCAGTTTAGAAACTATCACAAAAAAATAACGGTTGATTACCTCGTCCAGGAATTGGTCAACGATCCCATAGAAGTGAGCGTATTTTATTACCGTTTCCCACATGAACAACAAGGTACCATTACAGGATTTATTCGAAAAGAAACACTGGAAGTAGTTGGAGATGGAAAACGGACTTTGGAACAATTGATATTACTCCACCCCCGCGCCCGTTTCTTTATTGAGGAGATGCGCACTAAGCATGCGGATCAAATTAATTCTGTAATTCCCGAAGTAGAAACATTCCGGCTAACTTATGCAGCAAATCTGAGCAGGGGTGGAAAATTGGTAAGTTTGGAAAAAGAAAAAGATGACCGATTATTAAAAATATTTGACGATCTGAGTCATTATGCGAAACATTTTTATTATGGCCGGTATGATATTAAATGTCACTCCTTAGAAGACCTGAAAACGGGTCGATTTGCTATCCTTGAGTATAATGGAAGCGGGGCAGAACCACATCACGTATATGGTAACAGCAACACATTATTACAAGCTTGTAAGATCCTGCTTCATCATTGGGATATTCTGTACAGGATCTCTGTATGGCAGCATAAAAATGGCATTCCCTATTGGAAATTTAAGGAAGGGCTTGATTTTCTGAAGACAGCTCGTAAACATCTCGAACTGCTCAGGAA
>Ga0180121_10000506_pt1 | contig 16461 bp, 11 predicted proteins | sample AntDrymUQ5402106_2_FD_129676 | JGI IMG/M metagenome (GOLD analysis project Ga0180121, IMG submission 129676) | Polar desert sand microbial communities from Dry Valleys, Antarctica - metaG UQ540 (21.06) (version 2) (version 2) | ecosystem: Environmental > Terrestrial > Soil > Desert | place...
CATGCACCGGTAGAAAAAAGAGGATTTTATACAAGCTGGATCCAGACTACCGCAACGTTGGGATTATTTTTGTCATTAGGGGTGATCCTTATTACCAGGCGTATAACCGGCGTAGACGAATTCAATACAGGACATGGATGGCGTATACCTTTTTTACTTTCCATAGTCCTTGTTGCAGTGTCCCTCTTTATTCGTTTACGAATGAAGGAATCGCCTCTTTTCAGCAAATTGAAGATTGAAGGCAAAACAGCTACCAATCCATTAAAGGAAAGTTTTGGAAGAAGAGAGAATTTCAAAATGGTATTGCTCGCACTTTTTGGCGCCACCATGGGTCAGGGAGTGATCTGGTATACCAGCCAATTTTATGCACAGCATTTTTTATTGACGAAATGTTTGATCGAGTATGAACAGGCTAATACCATCATACTCGTTTCCCTGGCAATCACTACCCCTTTCTTTATTTTATTTGGAAGTCTGTCGGATAAATGGGGAAGAAAGAACATTATGATGGCCGGGATGTTGCTGGGAATTCTTTTTTACAGACCCATATTTGAAAAGCTTTACATACTTGCAGATGTGTCTGAAAAAAAAATTCGCAATGAAAATGTAAGCACTTTAAATACATCTCTTCTTCCAAATGGCGACACGCTGGCAACTTTAGCTTTTTATAAAAATTTTACAGATAACACAAAAGAAACTACCATCGTAAAAAAGCACAAACAGTCAACTTCGCCAGTAGAGTCCCGGAAAGAGGTCATCGTAAATACGGCTACAAAATGGAAACTGATTGGCCTCATCAGCATTATGGTATTGTTTGTAACAATGGTCTATGGTCCAATTGCAGCTTTTCTGGTGGAACTGTTTCCCACCAGGATCCGGTATACTTCCATGTCCCTGCCATATCATATCGGCAACGGTGTATTTGGGGGATTGGTTCCTTTCACTGCGACACTTATCACCACTTTGAAAGGAAGTGATTATTTGTCAGGACTCTGGTACCCCATCATAGTCGCTTCCATTTGCTTTGTGATTGGTTCAGTTTATTTATCAAATAAAATTGACAGAATCGTAAGTGATTAAAATATGAATAAATTAAAACGATTGCTTGGAATAGTTTGGATGATATCGGGACCTTTGATATTCGTATTGCTGATCAGCAGTGCCATTCAAAATATTGATTCATCCGGTAACAGGGATATTAATAAACCCATTCCATGGATTATTATCCTGACTGTAATTACACCCGTTACAATAGGAATTTCCATATTTGGATATTATGCATGGACAGGTGCATATGACAGTAGGTCCAATATTGAAGGAATGTCACGCCAAAACCCCTAGACTGCAAAGTTGCAAAGGTTTGGACCTTGCGTGAAATTGTAGTCGAATCAATTACTTTCGTATTCATGTCGATAGAAGTAAAGGCCCTTACTAAAATTTACGGCGAGCAGAAAGCGATTAATAATATTTCATTTGAAGTACCCAAAGGTGAAATTGTCGGATTTCTCGGGCCTAATGGAGCAGGTAAATCTACCACTATGAAAATCATTACCGGGTACATTCAACCGGATGCAGGGGATACAAGAGTATGTGGTATTTCTGTTAAACAACAACCACTGGAAACAAAAAAGAAAACCGGATACTTACCCGAAGCCAATCCACTGTATTATGAAATGTACGTTAGAGAATACCTTGACTTCATTGCTGATGTGCATGCGGTAACGCAAAAAAAAGATAAAATAGCACTGGTGATCGATACGGTGGGTCTTACAACCGAAAGTAAAAAACGCATCGGGCAATTATCAAAAGGATACAAACAACGGGTGGGACTGGCTGCTTCTTTAATTCATGATCCGGAAGTACTCATTCTGGATGAGCCCACCACAGGTCTGGATCCCAATCAGATTATTGAAATCCGGGAAGTGATCAAAAATTTAGGCCGCCGGAAAACTGTTTTATTTTCTTCCCATATATTACAAGAAGTAGAAGCTATTTGCGACCGGATTATTATTATTAATAAAGGGGAACTGGTTGCTGATGACAGGTTACATAATTTGCAGCAAACAAATCAACGAAATCAATTTGTCGCCGTTCAATTTAAAGAGCCGGTTACTATAGAAAAATTACAACTGCTTAGCGATATTATTAAAATTGAAATGATCCAGCCTTCCCATTACCGAATTTATACCAGCGTCCCTGAAAAAGTTCGCAAGCAATTACTTCATATCTCTTTGCAAGACAATCTGAATATACTTTCTTTGCAAAGCGGTGAACAAAGTCTGGAGGACGTGTTCAGGGAACTGACTAAATAATTAATAATTAATAATTAATAATTAATAATTAAAAATGTAAAATGTAAAATTCCCCGGTGCTGAATACATTACAGAATTTTACATTTTTAATTTTGCATTTTACATTTTCATAAACTATTCTAACAATGAGTTACATAACCCAAATAATGGCCAGGCAAATTTTAGACAGTAGGGGAAATCCAACGGTAGAAGTCGATGTGATCACCGATGAGGGCGCGTTGGGTCGCGCTGCTGTTCCTAGTGGAGCCAGTACAGGAGTACATGAAGCGGCGGAATTGAGGGATGAAAATAAAAAAGTATATGGAGGTAAAGGTGTGTTGAAAGCGGTTAAAAATGTAAATACCACCATAGCGAAAAACCTGATAGGGTGGGAAGCTGCGGATCAAACAGGTATTGATCAGACAATGATTGAATTAGATGGATCCCCCAACAAATCAAAATTGGGAGCAAATGCATTGCTTGCTGTAAGTCTTGCCACCGCGAAGGCAGCCGCGCAGGAAGCAGGGCTTCCATTGTTTCGTTATGTGGGCGGAACCAATGCGCGTGTATTGCCTATGCCCATGCTAAACATTCTAAATGGAGGAGCCCATGCCGACAATAAAATAGATTTTCAGGAATTTATGGTAATGCCGGTGGGTGCAAGTAGTTTCAGTGAAGGACTCAGATGGGGAGTAGAGATCTTTCATGCATTGAAAACGGTACTGAAGAAAAAGGGGTTTAGTACGAATGTGGGAGATGAAGGTGGATTTGCGCCAAACATTCAAAGCAATGAAGAAGCCATTGAAATGGTAATGACAGCGATTACTACCGCAGGATATAAACCCGGTACGCAGATAGCAATTGCTATGGATGCCGCTAACAGCGAGCTCTGGGATGGAAAACAAAAAAAATATGTGTTCCATAAAAGCGATCAGAAAAAACTCTCAAGCGAAGAACTCGTCAAATTCTGGGAGAACTGGGTAAATCAATATCCCATTGTTTCTATAGAAGATGGAATGGCAGAAGATGATTGGAATGGATGGAAAATGCTGACAGAATCATTAGGCAAAAAAGTGCAGCTTGTGGGAGATGACCTTTTTGTGACCAATGTTACCAGGCTGCAACGTGGGGTAGATGAATCAATCGCCAATGCATTACTGGTTAAAGTGAACCAGATTGGAACATTAACCGAAACAATCAACGCTGTTACCCTGGCACAACACAATGGATTCAATACTATTATGAGTCACCGAAGCGGAGAAACGGAAGATACCACCATCGCTGACCTGGCTGTTGCACTCAATTGCGGACAAATTAAAACCGGCAGTGCTTCCAGGACGGACAGGATGGCAAAATATAACCAGCTCATCAGAATTGAAGAAATATTAGGAGGGAATGGATTATTTCCTGCAGGAAAAATTAAATTTGGTAAATAACCCTTCTGTCAGATAAAATAGATTCCATGAAAATAGCTGCTTCACGGTATCCATTGATGAATAAATATTTGCTTACTGGAGCAGGATTTCTCATATGGATGTTGTTTTTTGATGGACAGGACCTGATTACTACTCATGTCCGGCAAAGGCAGGAACTAAATAAACTGGAAGCCAGCCGGGATTATTATCTTCAGGAAACAGAAAGTATAAAACAGGAACTGGAAATGTTGAAATCAAACCCTGCTTTGCTTGAAAAATATGCCCGGGAAAAATACAGGATGAAACGGGATAATGAAGATCTTTTTATTGTATCGGACCATTCAAAGTAGATGTACGCTTATCTAATCACATCCATTTACTATCTTGCCCCTCTTCCTGCCCCTGTTTCGAAATTTAAATTTCAATACAATAAGCAAAAACAACTAGCGTTAATTAACCGGACGGTCCGAAACTGACTATTTCGGATAAAAATGGACATAAATGGTTTGCCTATGACTTTTCAATTTACCCCTGAGGAGCTTATACAATATTTGTATAAGGAAACCTCCCCTGAAACTTCCGCTGCAATAGAGGCAGCCCTTCAGGAAGACTGGACGCTTAGAGAAAAATTAGAAGTTCTCCAGGCCTCTACAGAAAACCTCGATAAGATCCTGGAATCCCCACGGACTGAGGTAATCCTAAAAGTGTTGAATTACGCCCGAGAAACGGCTGTTTCCGTACAACAATAGATACGGGAAGGACTTCATCCTGTACCTTAGCTATTCGAAAGGTACTGCTATGACGCGCAAAGACCGGTTTCGCTATGTAATCGACTTTTTCAAGGAACATGCCCCTGACGCGGATACTGAATTGATATTCGACACCCCTTACCAGTTGTTGGTATCGGTGATATTATCAGCTCAGTGTACGGATAAAAGAGTGAATGTCACTACCCCTGCGCTTTTTACGCATTATCCATCCGTTTATGAGCTGGCTACCACATCTTATGATGAATTATTTCCGCTGATCAGGAGCATCTCTTACCCTGGTAATAAAACCCGTCATTTGCTGGGAATGGCGAAAATAATAGTGGAGAAATTTAATGGACAAATCCCGTTAACAGTCGATGAGTTAGTTACCCTCCCGGGAGTGGGCAGGAAAACAGCCAATGTAATTACCTCTGTTATTGACAAGCAACCGAATATGGCGGTGGATACCCACGTATTCCGGGTAGCAGCCCGCCTGGGTCTCACTTACCAGGCGAAAACCCCCTTATCCGCAGAACAGCAGCTTATTCGTTATATTCCAAAAGAACTGATTCACAAGGCCCATCATTGGCTCATTCTTCATGGAAGATATGTTTGCGTTGCCCGAACACCGCGTTGTCACGTCTGTGGTCTAAGAAAAGCATGTAAATACTACCGTCGATTTACCCATGGGAATGAGACCCAGGAAGGTAATTTAACAGGCCGGGAAGCCAACATCTAAATACTTCCCGCCCATGAATGAAACAACTGATCGGAGCTTTTATCATTTTCATTGGGATCCTACCGAATCCTGGTACCGGGCAATCTTACTTTTATAATGAAAACTATTATGAACCCGGCTGGCTTATGGAAGCTGGTATCTTTTTGGGTGCAATGAATTGCCTTACAGATCTGGGAGGCACTTACGGAAAAGGAAGGCCGTTCATGAAGGATTTAAATCTTACCAATTCGAGGATAGCAACCGGACTTTTTTTCGAGGCGTTATTTAATCATTCCATCGGCTTTCGTTTACAAGTGACTAAAGGGTCCATTAAAGCTTTTGACAGCATATTGATCCGGGAAAAAACACTTTCCGGCAGCCGATACAGGAGAAATCTGCATTTTCACAGCTCAATAACTGAGATCAGCCTGCTAACCGAGTTATATCCTTTGTCCTTGTTGAATCAGGTAAATCCTTCCGGAAGATTTCAATATTTCATAACAGGTGGCATTAGCAGGTTTTGGTTCAATCCGATCGCAATTTCGAAGGGCCAATGGGTAGAGCTACAACCACTTCGAACAGAGGGCCAGGGTCTGAGTAACGGAATATTCGGAGAGGCTTATCCCCTTAGTCAATGGAATATACCTGTAGGAATGGGAATACGTTATGAATTAAGTCCTCATTTCAATTTGCGGCTGGAAACACTCGGACGAATCTTATTTACAGATTATCTGGATGATGTTAGTACAAATTATTGCAACCCTGATTTGTTTTATCGGTATTTCTCTCCTGAAAAAGCAGTTTTAGCTTATAGCCTGGCCGACAAGCGTAAGAATTTAAATAATACAGAAGCACAAGCGGGAGAAATGCGTGGCAATCCTCACAATAATGATTCTTACTTTACGCTTTCTCTTTCCATCTCGATTTTATTGAACCGTAAAAGCAGGTAATTTTTTTTTTATCCGGGGATCTTTTTTGCTTCCCCGAATTCCCCACCTGCGAGGAACGATTTTCGTAGCTTTATGGGAGACCTATTCAGTATTTTTTGCTGAAAAATATACCAGCCTTATATGGAAAAACAGATTTTACATAAACCGGAAATACCGGTTAATAGTGCAATTTCCTTCAAACCACTTTTCCGCGCCTGGGAGGATGTGATTTCTGAAGGACGTGAAGGTGCTGCAAAGCTTTATGAGCAATTAATGAATCAGGTTAAAACCTATCCTGAGCTAATGCAGCCCATAACAGATATGGAAATTATCAAGAAACATAAAGTGTTGATCGATGAACTTATGGCAACGATCTTCCCTATCACCTTATCCTATAAAGAGGATCTTTTTGCGGTTTCAGTACCACTTACCTATCACACCATACATTGTTCAGACTTGTTCCGTTCCATGTTTCTGGTTGGTGAATCTATACGGGTTCCGGATGAAAATACAGCAGAACGCCTGCAGGCTGAAAAACAGGCAGGAGCCTACCAGCTGATTTTGAAAAAATACTATAATATTCAATTGAGCGGAAGAATTACTTCCATTCACACCTTCAAAAATCCGGAAACGGATCTTGATCGTTTTATGGAATTGTTGATCGATGCCCGGTTTATTGATGTATTCACGGATCAGGCATTACCTGAAATGACAGAAGATTGTCGCAATGGCTGCCACCGGGTGGATGATATCATTATGAAACCGGAATTGATGGACTGGCTGCCGTTAGAAAAATTTCGTTTTGAGGGCATAGCGATCATTCATATCAAAGAAGTTACAGAACGTGCGATCATAAACAACATCAAAAACAGTCTTCTTACCCTCCATTCATTTGCTGATATTGATTCGTTTAAACAACTTCAGGGACATATAGAAAATCTGGTGGGGGTAAAGGGAGTGGACATCGGCATCACCCCTTTTTTCAGAGTAAACAACCACTATGTGTTTTCTGAATTGCACGATGTTAGCAGTATCATATTAAAGACGCTGAAAAATTCGGAAGAAAAAACAAGAGTATTTCAAAATATCCAGCAAATCTTTGGCCCATCAAAAGAATTAGTTGTAATACCGGTTCTGAAAGAAGACACCCTTAAAAAGTATCCTTTCCTTACTCCATTGTTCAATGAAGGATGGAAAAGTGTAATCATTTGTCCTTTGTTTCATCATGATCAACTGATAGGTATATTAGAAATTGTTAATAAGGAAGAAGGAAAACTAGATAATAAAATTGTATCGAAAATTGAACCTGCTATTCCATTATTCGAGATTGCTCTCGAAAAAACGGCAGATAATCTGGATTCACAAATCGATAAAGTTATCAAGGAACAATTTACAGCGGTTCAATCTTCCGTGGAATGGAGGTTTACAGAAGCAGCGTTAAATTATCTTACCAGGATCCAGAAAGACGAAGACACAAAAATTGAAAACATTGTTTTTGAAAATGTGCATCCGCTGTATGGTGCGATCGATATCAGGAATTCTTCTACTGAAAGAAATCTGGCTATTCAGAAAGATATGCTGGAACAATTGGAAATGGCCGGCCACATCGTAAATAAAGCAAAAGAAAAAAGCAAGTATCCATTGCTGGAAGAGATCGATTACAAAATCCGGAAATATACCCACTCGGTTTCTAATATCATTCTTTCAGATGATGAGATTGCCATTAACCATTTTCTCAAAGAAGAAATTGTTCAGTTGTTTCAACATTTGAAACAAGCCGTTCCGGCATTGGAGGAGGATATTGAAAAATACTTTGGATCTGTAAATTCTGCAGTAGATATGGTTTATCACCATCGGAAAGAATTTGATGAGAGTATTACCTACATCAACAAGACGGTAGCACGATTTATAGATCGGGAGCAGCAGTCCGCTCAGCAGATCTATCCGCACTATTTTGAAAGATTTGTTACAGATGGTGTGGATTTTAATATATACATCGGCCAGGCGATAAACCCCCGTGTTCCTTTTGATGAATTCTATCTGAAGAATTTAAAAATCTGGCAACTGACAACACTTGCAAAAGCTGCGCGGCTGGCAAAAAAACTGGAAAGTAAAATTCCAATTCCTTTACAAACCACCCAATTGATCCTTGCACATGGATTTCCTATCTCCATAAGTTTCCGCCCGGCTGAAAGAAAATTCGATGTTGATGGCGCTTATAACATCCGGTATGAAATCGTCAAAAAAAGAATTGATAAAGTACGCATCAGGGACACAAATGAACGATTAACTCAACCCGGGAAAATAGCAATTGTTTACTCTCAACTGAAAGAAGCAAATGAATATACTGAATACATAGAGTACATGCAAACGCTGGGACTACTCATGGGAGAAGTGGAAAAGATGGAACTGGAAGAACTACAGGGTGTTTCTGGACTAAAAGCTTTACGGGTGTCTGTAAAGATGGAAGATGAAAAGGTTGATGAAAAGGTTGATGAAAAGAAAGATGAAAAGATCAAAATTGCAAAGCTGTAAAGCATTCAAATCAATTTCATAAGAAGATTTGCTTAGAACTGGAAACCCAATGAAATCAGTGGTAGCACACCCTCTTTTGAAAATCCACATGAAATTGATAATACAGTTCTCCCTGCCGGTGACAACCATACCCCTCCTCCATAACCATTATGCCAAACAGGTGATTTCTGGCCTCTCATCCTTACTTGCCCTACATCATGAAATGCAAGTAATCCAAAGGTGCCCGGGAACAGGTAGCTTCGGAAATCTTTAACTCTGAATCTTACTTCTACATTGTTGAAAATAATTTTATCACCCGCAAAACGATTTTTCCGAAACCCTCTTAAATTATCTGTTCCTCCCAATGATTGCGCCTGAAAAAATTCATATTTACCATAGTTCCAACCGAGACCAAACCGAACCACAAAAATGAATCTCGCAGGTTGATTGGAACTGATATAGATCGACATATCTGTATTCAACTGCGAAAAGTTCCGGCTGTATTCCCCAAGGCCACCATAGTTTTTATAAGTGGTTACCCATAATACCCCCCGTGAGGGAAGAATCCGATCATTCCGGTTATCTACAGTGATTACTCCCTGACCTCCCAGATAACTCTTATCCTTATACAAACTTGCAGAATCCAAATCAACAATCGAAGGTTTGAAAATGATTCGGTCTCTATTATCTTCCCTGTTCACATTTGCATAACTAAACGATGGGCCGGCAGCAACGGTAACATATTCTGCAACACGATTCCTCAACATGACAGAGGCATCTGCCTGATCAAAACGGGTACGATAATAACTAATACTTAAGTCTTTATTATAAACTGTTTCATTACCCAGCCCAAAGAAATTCAAGATGTAATTTGGTGCGCGGACGGAAGTATTCAAAAGCAAATCATTCTTTTTTAAGATTGCTATTCTTTCCATTGTATATTGAAACTGGTAGGCATTCGTGGCAAGTGCATGCGTTGCAGTTAAAATGTGTTCAATCTTGAAAGGATTTTTCCGGAAGCCATGCCTCGTATACTTTAATGTGCCTCCCAGAAAGATTCCATCATCACGGTTATAGGTAGCTGCAATTGAAGGATGAAGCAAATTGTATTTTATATATTTGCGGTTCCTGTTAGGCTGGTTAATTGAAGGGGAAAAAGATAATTCCTTACGAAAAGCACCTTTGAAAATATTATCCTCACTCCTGAGATCATAAACCACATTTCTCCGTTTTATATTCGACAAATTTTCAAAATAATCATTACCTGAGCCTCCTATTATTCTTATTTTGATGGCTCTGGCATCTTTTCCACTCACCCGGAAACTGTCGGTTCCGCCCATACCAAATAAATGAACTTCTTCGGTTTCCTTCGGCAGAAAAGTACGTTTGTAAGTGGTACCTGCCAACTGACCTTCTTTATTGATTTTTGATACCGTTACCATCAATGTTCCGTCGGCATTTCTTTTCACATCAAAAAATTCTTTTTTATCACTCCCCATAACCTCCACTTCTCTTGCGAGATATTTATAATAAACGATGGCTTCCTTCTTCAGGAAATTTTTTCGCTTTTTTAAAGTTTCAATGATAGACGGCCCGGAGTATTGAAAAATTTCCGGCGGTTGTTGGCGAATTGCATTCTCTATTACGGCATCGGTCATTTCATTTATGAAAACATCAGCGCTGTCTTCCCAATCTTTTTTCGTTACCTGGTTAAGAAATATTTTGTCGAACAATCTGGGATTATAGTTGAAGGTTACAATGTTATGAGCCCTGGCACGGAAACCCTGAATACTCGGGAGAAACCAGGGTTTGCGTACCTGTCGGGGAATAATTCCCTGATTCACAAAAAAGGCCTGGTCCCGGTCTCTGGGGATAGGATAATAAACTTTCCCTTTACCAGTATCAATACTACCCCATCTCCATTGGTCTTCGTGACGGTCGAAATCCATGATGAAAAAGTCAAGCAATCTTGCCTTTACAAGGGCTCGTTGATTAACACGATCGTCATTATCCTCCTGCAATTTTTCCATCACTTTTTCGGTTCCAACGTTATTACCATAGCGGCCAGGCTCTCTTTCTTCGAAAATAGCAAGACTGTTAGCGAATTCACTCTGGTAAAAACCAAACCTCGGATCATCCGGAACATAAACCAAACGTGGTTGAGCATGAGGGACCCCGGAAGCTGCGGAAAGGGCCGGAACAGAAAGAGCTGCATAAGGGTAAGAAGCAGAAATTCCATCTACTACAAGGTCCTTGATGAATGTTTCCCTGAATTCTTCCGGGATAGCATTATCAGGAAATTTTTCAATACTCCGCAAAACAAATTCCTGATTGTTTTTATCAGTGAGCCTTAGAGATTTCGTCTGCATTCCTCCCCCTCTTCGTGTGGGAGTAAGTCCCCCGTATTCTTTTCCAATATCAAAAACCTGCACCCGAATTGGCTGTTCCCATTCAGCGCGGTAATTATTTCCAAGGAGCCACCTTTTCAATTTCTTTGCCTTGTATTTATTATTTCCGGCAACCGTGATAGAGTCAGGTAATGTGGGAATGGTAAAAGCTTTTGCTTTTACAGGTGTTGTATCCAGAGAAGGGAGGGCTTTTGTGAAAATTGCTTTTGTTACGGTATCATTCATGGAAGAATAAAATTTTACATGAATATTACCATTGTTGATTCGTTCAAGAACGCCAAAGCCGGTACGGTCGGTACCATAAACCAATCCCGGTTTTTTCGATGACATGGAAGATATTTTCGAGCCGGCTCCGCTTACAATATAATATTGATTCTCCAGTTCAATCATTTGCAAATTATGTTCATGTCCCGAAACACGAATGCAGTAAGGATGCATACGAAGTATACTGTCCACCGCGGAACTAAAATTTTTATAAGTAGGATGTCGTGTATCCTGGATATTCCCGAATACACCCCTTGAAATCGGATAAATAGAACCAATGATCGGAAGGGGGATATAGAGTTTAGGATTTATTTCAGTAAAAGGGAAAATATGTTGTTTAATGGTATAGTACCCACCGTGCCGGCCATAGGTAACAAACGGATGATGAGAAGCAAAAATCAACACCTTCGTACGATTTCGAAAAACGATATCTTTCAGTGCGGCGAGTAGTTCCTGGCTTGTCTGAAATTCACATCCCGAAGTACTACCCGGCTTATCATAAGCATGTAACCACCACTGACTGTCAATTACTACAAGCGTCATTTTTTCTGAAAGTGAAATTTCTTCCGGTCCCGGACATACCGAGGAAGGAAGATATCTGACATTGTCTTTTTGAAGAGAAGTAATATACCTGTACTGATTAATTACTTGTTGCCATCCTTCCGGGCGTCCCTGCATCCAGTCATGGTTACCTGCCATAAAAAAAGCTTTGGCCTGGGTGCCTGCCACTACATTGATCTGACTGTCAAGGATGGCTTTTTTATCAAGGTAATTGCCTGCATAAATCGATGGAAGTCCTTGCGGGTAAACATTATCTCCCAGAAAAATTACAGAAGTATTAGGCTTGTTAAGATCGAATAATTTTTTTAACAGTTCGAGTTCCGGGTTTTTATTTTGTGCATTGAATTTACCGGCATCTCCCACAAGAATAATTCTCTCAGCTACAGAATCAACTTGTGCCACTATATGTAATGAAAAAAGGAAAGAAACCATCAGGAAGAATAATCTGCCGGTTCGAAGCATATCACTGATTTTAAGTGCTGATATTTGAAAGATCGTTCAAGGTATTCACGGATGCACATAAGGAAATTTCAGAATAGTAGCTTTACCCTGAACTCCCTCATTAGAAATATACATATCGCCATTTGGTGCAAAAGTTATGCCTTCCGGTTGCGGAAATTGCGTAGGGTTTAAACGATAAACCTGTTCAACTTTTCCCTGGAGTGTACATTTTATCAGGGATTTTCCAACTGAAGCGACGATAAATAATTTTTTTTGCAGTGGATGAATTGCTGCGGCAGATGGCTTTATTTCAACCGTATTATCCTCCATTCTTGCTAATACAGATGCCATTGGAATAGTATAATAGGGATCTTCCGAAAAAGTTTCCGTTGACAAGTCAAATGCATAAGTCAGTATTTCTCTTGATGAATTGCGGTGGTCTTTCGAAACCATTACAAGCTTATTTGCGGAAGAATCAAAATAAAGTCCTTCAAATTCGATTTTTAATCCTTTCATGAATTTAAAAGTGGTAGCAGTAAAAGGAGTAGATGCTGAGACTTTATGCATTTTCCCCTGGCTTTCCATTACATAATAAAAATCTTTCACCTTTACCATGTCTTCATAATCGCCTTTCCCCGAATAATCAATCGTTTCAAAACTTCCATCTTTTATATTGATGATAAAAATTTTCCCTTTTTCATCATCCATACCTGCAATCCTTCCATCCGGAAGATAAGACATGCCGGAAATTTCGAGCAATCGCTTATCAAGTACAATAAATTCCTTTTTATTTTCAGCGTAACCCGGAATCTTTGGAAGGAATGACTTACCCGACTTTCCAGTACAACCGATAATCCAAAACAAAGCTAATGGTGCAAAACCGATCATCGTTCGTAATAAGAAATTCTTTACTGGCATAAAAATTTGAATAAATCGAATAAAACGATTAATACGTAATTTTAAAAGTCTAAGATACTAAAGCATGACACCCGCACATCAAAAATTGTTACAGGAAGTCCAACAGTTTGTTAAAAATATTTTTAATACCCGGGTTAGTCCTGCATTTGTATTCCATAATTTTAGTCATACCAAGGATGTAGTGAAAGCCTCCCAGGAAATTGCCCGTACCTATCAGCTCACTTCCGAAGAAGAACTTTCGCTGCTAACAGCTGCCTGGATGCATGATATCGGTTATTTATCCGGAACTGCTAATCAGCATGAAGAACACAGCCAAAAGCTTGCCACGGACTTCTTACGCGAGCGGAAAGTAGATCAGGCAATCATCGATGCAGTAAACGGATGCATCATGGCTACAAAAATGCCCCAATCACCTGCTAATACAATTGAACAGATTACGTGCGATGCCGACCTCTTTCATCTTGGTACGGAAGATTTTGAAGAAAAAAACAAATTACTCCGGGATGAGATCAATGCATTGCAGGAATCGAAAGTGGGAAAAAAACAATGGAGGCAGGTTAATATAGAATTTCTGCAGAGGCAAAGATATTTTACCGATTATGCCAAAGAAAAACTGGAACCCGTAAAACAACGGAATCTGCAAAATCTGCTTGGTAAACTGGGTAAAAAAGAGAAAGAAGAAGTGGAAGAAGCCGTTGCTCACGCCCACGCACTTATGATAAATCCTGAAAGGGTGGAATCTCAACACGACCTGACCGAACAAAAACGGGACGAAAAAATGAAAGAAGAAAAAGACAAGGATAAGGACAAAGAGAAAGAGCTGGAGAAAGAGCTGGAAAAAGAGAAGAAAGATAAGGCAAAAGAAGAAAAAGAAAAACAAAGCCGTACTGACCGAACGGTCATTGCCATGTTCAGGATCATGTCAGAAAATCATGTTAATCTCAGCCAAATGGCAGACAGCAAAGCAAATATCATGATCTCTGTAAATACAATCGTTATTTCAATCATGGTATCCGTCCTATTGGGGAAATTGCAATTCTATCCTGAGTTTATCATACCAACTATTTTATTGGTAGTCCCTTGTTTGAGTGCAGTAATTTTCGCGATTCTTGCTACAAGGCCCAATGTAACGCGTGGTACTTTCACAAAGGAGGACATTCAGCATAAAGAAGTAAACCTTTTATTTTTTGGTAACTTCTACAAGATGGAACTTCCGGAATATGACTGGGCAATGCGGGAGTTGATGCAGGATAAAGAATACCTGTACGGAAGCATGATCAAGGATATTTATTTTCTGGGAGTAGTGCTGGCAAGAAAATATAAATTGATCCGCATGTCTTATAATATTTTCATGTTCGGATTGGTTATTTCTATACTGGCATTCTGTGTTGCTTTCTTTTTTGCAGACAAACAAGCGTGAGTGGAAGGTTAGATCCAATAGCGAATTATAGGTATGATGTACAAGATTTCTAATGTTCCCACATCGTATCGTACAACTTGCATCGTTACAGATATTTTTTCAATTCTGCCACCATTTCTGTTTTTGTAATCGGAACTCCCATCACCTTATTGTACCGTTTGGCATCTATAAAAAATTTATCCCGGATGATCTTTACCAGCTGCCCATTATTGATTTCCGGGATTACAATATGTTCAAAATTTGATAAGATTTGGCCCAGATTTTTTGGAAACGGTCTGAGGTAACGAAGGTGTGCATGACTCACTGAATGACCTTGTAGGATCAGTTCGGCAACTGCACTTTTAATTGCGCCATAAGTAGATCCCCAACCCAACACCAGCAATTTGCCTGAAGCAGCGCCATTATCAATTTTTTGCTCCGGAATATAGTCGGCGATTTTCTCTACTTTCTCTTCCCGGATCTTCACCATCAACTGATGATTATCCGGATCATAACTTATATTGCCGGTAATATTTTGTTTCTCTAAGCCGCCTATACGATGTTCCAAAGCCGGTGTGCCCGGGATTGCCCAGGGTCTTACCAGTTTTTCATCACGCAGGTAAGGTTGAAAAGTTTCTTCTCCATGGCCTAATTCTTTTTTAAAAGTAACTTCTATGTCGGGAAGGTCAGATGCAACCGGGAATTTCCAGGGCTCTGCACCATTTGCAATATATCCATCACTTAAAAAAATAACGGGTGTCATGTGTTGTACAGCAATTCGGAAAGCTTCATATACGGCATCAAAACAATCACTGGGCGTAGAGGCTGAAATCACAGGCATCGGGCATTCTCCATTCCTCCCATAATATGCCTGTAACAGATCGCTTTGTTCTGTTTTTGTAGGAAGACCCGTTGACGGGCCCCCTCGCTGAATATTACAGATCAATAAAGGAATTTCCAGCATCACTGCCAATCCCATGGCTTCTGCTTTCAATGCCATCCCCGGACCAGAAGTGGTGGTGATGCCGAATGAACCTCCATAGCTGGCACCTATAGCTGAAGTAATTGCGGCGATCTCATCTTCAGCCTGAAAAGTTCTTACACCAAACGATTTATGTCTGCTTAATTCATGTAATATATCAGAAGCAGGCGTGATCGGATAAGAGCCAAGAAAGATGGGTAACCCGCTTTTCTGAGAGGCAGCAATCAAACCATAAGCAAGCGCCTGGTTACCCATGACAGACCGGTAGACGCCTGATTCCATTTTAGCTTTATCCACTTTGTACCGAGTGGTAAAAGTTTCCGTTGTATCACCAAAATTGTAACCAGCCTGCAGTGCCCGAACGTTACTCTCAAGTATCTCCTGCTTCTTCCCAAATTTATCCTGCAGGAAACGTACAGTATTCATCATATCCCTGTTATACATCCAATACAAAAACCCCAGCACAAACATATTTTTAGCACGATCTTTTTCCTTGGTACCCATCTGGATGTCTTTCAGCGCCTCGCGCGTCATACGGGTCACATCTATTTTGATGACTTCATAGTTAGTAAGTCCGCCGTCTTCCAGGGGATTGATGCCGTCGGGATAATTGGCAAGACGTAAATTTTTTGAATCAAAACCATCTGTATTTGCAATGATCCTTCCGCCTTTTTTCAACGTTTTTAAATTCGTCTTTAATGCAGCGGCATTCATCGCTACCAGTACATCACATTCATCACCTGGAGTATAAACCCTGTCTGAAGAAAACCGCAACTGGTATCCACTTACTCCTGGTAACGTACCCATAGGCGCGCGGATCTCGGCGGGGAAGTCTGGAAATGTAGCCAGGTCAATGCCAAGTAGCGCTGTAC
>Ga0180121_10000507_pt1 | contig 16451 bp, 17 predicted proteins | sample AntDrymUQ5402106_2_FD_129676 | JGI IMG/M metagenome (GOLD analysis project Ga0180121, IMG submission 129676) | Polar desert sand microbial communities from Dry Valleys, Antarctica - metaG UQ540 (21.06) (version 2) (version 2) | ecosystem: Environmental > Terrestrial > Soil > Desert | place...
ACATGCCGCACAGGCCTACATTCAACGCTGTGAAACGTTCCTGCCTCAGTCACACGAACGAAATATCCCGAACCCCGTACGACAACACACAGCGCGTTTGGGCTTGGACAAGTAAATAGCCCGCTGACAAAATCACCATCCGCCTCTTCACCGCCGAAGGTTGCAGTCCAAGCCGGTCCGATCTTGGGCTGGATCTCAATCATCAATTCCGGGCGCGCCGGAACGAATGTCCATTCATTCGCACCAAACTGGACTCTGGTGACAGCAACCTGATACTCATGAAAAAACACATCGTCGAGTGATCTAAGGGCGTTTCGTGACTCGTGATCGTTAGGTTCTCTCACTCAGCATCACTTATTTCGGACCGTTTGTGTACGTCGGGCTCACGGTGTCAGACACCACCGCATGTCAAGGGCGACGTGTGCCGAGACTGGAACAAGTTGTATCGGTACGGGGAACGGACGCTGTGCTCGACCGCTCCTGCTGGTGAGCCCAGCTCTACCCAGCCTAGTACGAGGAGACTTCGTCCCGAGAGCACGCTTCGGCCTGGATCGCCCGCCACCAGGGCTCATTGTCGCGATACCACGAGACGGTGCGGCGGAGGCCTTCCTCCAGCGATGTTCGAGCGCGCCAGCCGAGCAGCTTCTCGGCCTTCTCCGTGGAGCCGATGTGACGGTGAACCTGGCCGGGGCGCTCCTCCACGTGCTGCTTGAGCGAGGCCGGCTTGCCCGTCAGCTCGAGGACGAGGTCGGCGATCTCCGAGACGGAGGCGTCCACGCCGGTCGCCACGTTGATCACCTCGCCCGCGACGGCGCTCAGATCCGCCTCGATCACCGCCTGGATCGCCTCGGCGTCGTCGTCCACGTAGAGCCAGTCGCGGCTCGCCTTTCCGTCGCCGTGCACGGTCAGCGGCTCGCCGGCGAGCGCCTGAAGGATGAACCGTGGGATCACCTTCTCCGGGTGCTGGTGCGGTCCGTAGTTGTTGAAGGGCCGCACGATCACGATCGGAAGCCCGTAGGTGGCCCAGTACGAGTAGGCGAGGCGGTCCGCCCCGGCCTTCGTGGCCGCGTACGGGCTGCGCGGATTCAGCGGGTGCTCCTCGTCCATGGGCGCCGCCTCCGCTGTCCCGTAGACCTCGCTCGACGAGATCAGGATGAAGCGCTCGACAGGAACCGCGCGCATCGCGTCGAGCAGGACTCTTGTCCCCTCGACGTTGGTCGCGACGAACTCCGATGCCCCCTCGGCGATGGATTTCTCGACGTGGGACTCCGCCGCGGCGTTGACGATCACGTCCACCCCCGCGACGACTTCCCGCACGAGCTCCTCGTCGCGGATGTCGCCGTGAACGAACGACAGCCTCTCGTGCGACCTCACGTCGGCCAGGTTCTCGAGATTGCCCGCATAGGTGAGCGCGTCGAGGGACACGACCTCGTACGGCGTGGCGCGGAGCAGGTGGCGGATGAAGGCGGAGGAGATGAAGCCGGCACCGCCGGTGACGAGGATTCGTCTCACAGCTCTCGATCGATCGTGTACAGCGGGCGTCCCTCCACGTCTCGTTGGATCCGGGCCAGGTACTCCCCGACGAGGGCGAGGATGAACCCTTGCACGCCGAGGACGAAGACGATGAGCGCGCCTCCGAAAAGCGGCCCCGGGAAGTCCGACTCCACGATCCAGTACGCGACTCCGTAGATACCGAGCGCGATTGAGGCCAGCGAGCAGAGCGTGCCAAGCGTCACGCCGATCCACTGAATCGGCTGCGGCCAGAACCCGGCGACGACGTGCAGCGCCAGCCTCGTCAGGCGCATCGGCGTGTAGCGCGATGACCCGCCGCGGGCCGAGTGAGCCACGTCCACCTCGGCCACGTTGGCCCCGCCGGAAAGAATCAGCGCCTTCGTGAACTTCTGGCGGCCGATCGCGCCCAGCATCGGCTCGACGGCCGAGCGCCGGTACGCGTTGAAGGCACACCCGAAGTCGGCGATCGTGACGCCCGTGAAGCGGCGGAGCATCCCGTTGACGAGCCGCGACGGGAGCGTCCGGCCCCACGAATCGCGCCTCGCGGCCCGCCGCCCGCTGGCGACGTCGCTGCCATTTCGGACGGCGGCGACGAGCTTCGGAATGTCCTCCGGCGAGTTCTGGAGGTCGCCGTCCATGGTCACGAGCACATCGCCGCGCGCACGCACGAGGCCCGCGTGCATGGCCGGGTGCTGCCCGAAGTTCCGCTTCAGCCGGACGCCGCGGACCCTGCCGTCCGCCGCATGGGCCCGCTCCACCTCCTCCCAGGTTCCGTCGGTGGAGCCGTCGTCGATCAGCAGCACCTCGAACGGCTCGCCGTCGAGCGTCGCCACCGTCCGGCGAACGAGGTCGTCCACCGTTCCCCGCTCGTTGAACAGGGTCACCACGACGGAAATCTCCGGATTCACGGCCTCGACACTACAATTGGCCGTCCGGTGGCCGCCGCCGACTCAGATGCACTAGAGGCCCGGATCGCAGAGCTCCGTGACGATCGCGAGCACGGCGCCAGCTGGATGGCGCGCCGGGCCGTCGAGACGCTCGCTGAGATGACCGAGGCGCACGAGGGGAGTTGCGAGTCGCTCCTCACCGATCTCCGCGACGCCGGCCGCCGCCTGGCTGCAGCCCGCCCCGGCGTCGGAGCCGTTGCCGGTGCGGTCGGGCGCCTGCTCGCCTCCGGCCGGTACGAGAGCCATCTCGAGCCGGAGGAACTCAGGCGGATGCTCCAGGAGGAGGCCGTCGGGCTCACGGAGGGACGGATCCGCGCCCCGGCCTCGATCGCGATCCAGCTGCGCGAGCGGCTCGAGGGAGCGAGCGTCCTCACGCACTCCGCCTGCGGCACGGTCCGGGAGGCATTGACCCACTGCAAGCCCGCAAAGGTGCTCTGCACGGTCTCAGCCCCCGTCGAGGAGGGCCGGCAGTTCACAGAGGACATGAAGGCCGCGGGCCTCGACGCCGAGCTCGTCGAGGACGCCGACGCGCCCGGACGAGTCTCCGAGGTCTCGATGCTGCTGATCGGAGCCGACACGGTGTTTCGCGACGGCCAGGTCTGCAACAAGGTCGGGACGATTCCTCTTGCGAAGGCCGCTCAGGCTGCCGGAGTGCCGACAATCGTCGCCTCCGAGGTGATCAAGCTCGCGCCTGTGCCCGGAGCCCAGGCGCCCGATCTCGCCGACTTCGAGCGCGAGCTCTTCGAGCTCGTCCCGGCCAACCTGATCACAGAGGTCGTCACCGAGGAGGGCGTCTTCCGGCCGGACGAGGTAGCAGCGCTCGTCGACCGCGTGCCGTTCCTCCGGGAAGGCTACGAGCTAGTTGCCCCCGCCGGCGTGAGCCGCTAGCACCTCGACCACCCGGTCAAGATCGTCATCCGTCAGCCGGTTGTGGAACGGCAACGCGAGCGCCCGCTCGAACGCCGCGTCGGCGCCGGGAAACGGCCCCTGGTCGGCGTAGGCCGCGAGACGCTGGAGCGCGTAGGTGCCGATCTGCGCCTGGATCCCGGCTTCCCTCAGCGCCGCGAGCGCCTCGTCGCGCCGGTCGACACGGACGACGTAGGCCTGCAAGCCGTGGCGGTCTCCCTCGTCGGCCGACGGCAGGCCGACGACCCCGTCGAGGCGCTGCGCGTAACCGGCCGCCAGGCGCTCCCGCTCCTCGAGCAGACGCTCCAGCCGCCGCATCTGCGGCGTGCCGACCGCGCAGAGAATGTCCGGAAGGCGATAGTTCAGTCCGGGTGCGCGGATCTCGAAGTCGCCGCGTGGCTCGATCCCGTGATGGCGGAACCGGCGGATCGAGTCGGCGACCTCGGCGTCGTTCGTCGTCACCGCGCCGCCCTCTCCGGTCGTGACGATCTTTCGGGGATGGAACGAGAGGCAGCCGAGCAGGCCAAGTCCGCCGCACGCTCGTCCGCCCCGCCGAGCGCCGAGCGCGCCGGCCGCGTCCTCGAGCAGAGCAACGCCGTCGGGCACCGCCGCCTCGAGCTCGTCCCACGGCGCCGGCCGCCCGAACAAGTGGACGACGAGGACGGCCCTCGTTCGCTCGGACAGGGCGCCGGCCACCGCCTCGGCGGTGGTGTTCATCGTGTCCGGGTCGACGTCGACGAGAACGGGCTTCGCGCCGGCCAATGCGACCACGTTGGCCGTCGCGGGAAACGTGTAGGCCGGGACGATCACCTCGTCGCCCGGTCCGATGCCGAGCGCGAGGACCGAAAGGTGAAGCGCAGCGGTCCCCGAGGAGACGACGACGGCGTGCTCGACCTCGCAGGCGGTCGCGAGCTCCCCCTCGAACTCCTCGACTCTCGGGCCCATCGTGAGCTGCCCGCTCTCGAGCACCTCGGCGACGGCCGCCAACTCCTCCTCGCCGAGATCCGGCCAGGCGAGCCGGATCACGCCGGCGCCGGCTGGCGCTCTCTGTACCACGCGATCGTGCGGACAAGGCCCTCGTCGAGATCGACTTTGGGCGTCCATGCGAGCAAATTTTTGGCCTTGTCGATGTTCGGGATGCGCATCTCGACATCGGTGTAGTGGATCGGCTGGAAGGTGATCTCGCAGTCCGACTCCATCAGCCGCTTGATCCTGTGGGCGAGATCGAAGACCGTGACGACCGACCGCGCATTCCCGACGTTGAAGACCTCGCCGACCGCCTCCGGCCGCTCGAGCACGAGGAGCAGCGCGTCCACCATGTCGTCCACGTAGCACCAGGCGCGGATCTGGGCGCCGTCGCCGTGGATCACGAGGTCCTCTCCGGCCAGGATCCTCTCGATGAACGCGCGAATTGCGCCGCCGCCGATCTGGCCCGGCCCGTAGACGTTGAACGGACGGATCGAGCAGGCCGGCAGGCCGAACTCGTCGTAGTAGGCATGCGCGAGATGCTCCCCCGCGAGCTTGGAGACGGCGTACGTCCACCGCGCCTCGCCGACCGAGCCCTGCGCGGTCTCGTGGATCTCCTCCACCTTGTAGGCATGCCGGCCGAAGACCTCGCTCGTCGAGAAGTCGACGAGCCGTTCGAGCGTGTCCTCCGTCGCCTGAGCGGCTTCCAGGACGTTGAACGTCCCCATCAGATTCACCCGCATCGTCCTCACGGGGCTCTCGAGGACGGTGTCAACTCCGGCGATTGCGGCAAGGTGGACGATATGCGTCGCCCCTTTCGCCGCGTCCCGAAGCAGTTCCGCATCGAGGACGTCACCCTGGATGAACGTCAGATTTGCGTGCTCGCCGAGGTCCGTGGCGCCCATGGCGTCCCGGTGGAGGTTGTCGTAGACGACGATCTCGTTGTCGTCGAGGAGGCGACGGGTCAGGGTCGTGCCGATGAAGCCGGCGCCGCCTGTGAGCACAATGCGCTTACCTTGAAGAGACACCTGGCGAGTTTAATTGCCGTTCTCGCGGCCCTGGCGCTCCTCGCGGGCTGCGGCGGCGAGGGCGAAGGCGAGGCCACGCCCACCCAGGCGAGGACGGACCTCGACATCTCCGTCTGGCCGAGCGGCCGCTCAGGCGATCAGCACGAAGCGACGCTTCGCTGCTCGCCCACCGGCGGTTCCCTCCCGGAGGCCGAGGAGGCCTGCACCCGACTCGAGACCCTGGAGCGCCCGTTCCTGCGCCCCGGCGGGCAGATCGCCTGCACCGAGATCTACGGTGGGCCGGCCGTTGCCCAGATCAGCGGGACCTTCAACGGCTCGGAGGTGGATGCGTCGTTCGCGCGGAGCGACGGCTGCGAGATCGCGCTGTGGGACCGGCATCAGTTCCTGTTTCCGGTGCAACCCGCCTCGCCCTAGCCCATCAGGCCCATCAGGCCAGACGGATCCTGGGGTCGATGACCGCGTAGAGCAGGTCGACGATCAGGTTGCAGACGATCACCATCAACGTTGCGAACACCGTGATGCCCATCACGGTCGGCAGATCGAAGCCGTCGAGTGCGAGGAGCGCGCTGCGGCCGAGCCCCGGAAGCCCGAAGACGGTCTCGGTGAAGATCGCGCCTCCGAGCAGGACGCCGATGTCGAGGCCGAGCAGGGTCACGATCGGCAGCATCGCGTTGCGCATGATGTGCGACTTCATGACCATCCATTCAGGGGCGCCCTTCGCCCGCGCGGTGCGGATGTAGTCCTCGTTCATCGTCTCGAGGACGGTGGCGCGGATCATGCGTGTGTAGAGGGCCGCGTAAAGCAGAGCGAACGTCACCCAGGGGAGAACGAGCGAGTGCGCCCAGCTCACGGGCCCTCCGCACTCCGTCGACGGGTTGAAGAGGTCGCAGTACCCGCCGAGAGGTGTGAGGCCGGCCTTGTAGCCGACGAAGTAGATGAGGATCAGCCCGATCCAGACCGGGTGCGCCGAGATGCCGAGCAGCACGAACGTCATGGCGCTTCGGTCTAAGAGCGAACGAGGCTTGAGGGCCGACAGGATTCCGACCGGAAGCGCGACGAGCATCCAAAGGACGACGCCGCCGATGATGATGCTCGCCGTGACCGGTGCAGAATCCTTGATGATCTCCGTGACCGGCTGGCGGGTCGCGTACGAGCGGCCGAGCGACTGGTGGACGACGATGTCCTTGACGAAGTCGCCGTACTGCATCCACACGGGCCGGTCGAGGCCGACTTCCTTGCGGACGCGCTCGACCTGGTCGGGCGGGCACTGGGCGCCGCAGATGAGGCGCGCCGGCTCGGCCGGGACCAGGAAGAAGATGATGTACGACACCATGGTGACGGCGATGAAGAGCACGCCGGCCCAAAGCAACCGTCTGACGAGGTACCTGAGCATCCTCCACCCTGTGAGACTCGGCACGAAGGGCGCGGTTAGAGGTGATTAGCAGGACTAATCAGTCTGTCAGCGGCGCGCCGATCCTCTTCGTCGGGGCCGGCCGGCACCAACGCCGCGCGCTCTCGCGCCTGAAGGAACTCGGTGTTCGAATCGTCGCTGTGGACAAAAACCCCGAGGCTCCCGGCCTCGCGATCGCAGACGTCGGCGAACAGGTCGACGTACTGGACATCCCGGCTGTCGTCGAGGTGGGGCGGCGGCACGAAGTGCAGGGCGTGATGACCTACGCCGCCGACCGCGCAGTCCCGGTCGTCGCCGCCGTCGCGAGGGAGCTCGGGCTCCCCGGCATCGGGTCGGAGACCGCTCACCTCATGACGAACAAGATCGCGATGCGGAGGCAACTCGCCGACGCGGGAGTACCGCAGCCGCGCTTCGCCGCAGTCCGGACGATCCACGAGGCGCATGCGGCCTCCGACGCGGTCGGCTTTCCCGCGGTGCTCAAGCCGGCGGACTCGGCCGGACAGCGGGGTCTCTTCCTCTGTCAGTCACCGGGCGACGTGGAGCGCCACCTCCATGCGTCACTCGCGCAGTCCACGGAGCAGGAGGCGATCCTGGAGAGCTACCACGCCGGCCTCGAGGTGAACGGCCTCCTCGTCGTGCGCGACGGCGAGCCGGTCGTCGTAACCCTCTCGGACCGGCGAAGGCCGCCCGGGCCCGGGTTCGGGGTCGCGATCGCCCACGTCTACCCCTCGACCCTGTTCGGAGACGCCCTCGAGGAGGTGCGTCGAACCGGCGTCCACACCGTCAAGGCGCTCGGACTGCGCGACGGCGTCGCCTACCCGCAGGTGCTCTGGAGCGACGACGGTGTCGCCCGCCTGATCGAGGTCGCGGCCCGGATCCCGGCCGGCCAGATGGACTCGGTCGCGCGCCACGGAGTGGGCGTCGACCTGATCGAAGTCGCGCTCCTTCAGGCTCTGGGACGATCGGTGCCTGACGACCTCGTCCTCCCGAAGACCCAGCAGCCGATGGCGATCTCCTTCCTGACAGCCGACCCAGGTCCGCTTCCGACCGGCAAGCTGGTTCGCGTGAGCGGCCTCGAGCGCGTGCGCGCCTTCCCCGGTGTCGTGGAGGCCGAGCTCTACTTCCAGGAGGGTGAGACGATCCGGCCCGTGCAAGTTGACGGAGACCGCCGCGGCTACGTGATCGCCCTCGGCGATACCAACCTCGAGGCCGTCGAGCGGGCCGAGTCCGCGGCGCGCCTGCTCGACGTGGAGGTCGAAGCCGCATGAGCTGCGAGTTCTCGCTCGACCACTACCGCGTCCTGCTCGAGGCGGCTCGCAGCGGCGGCTACCACTGGTCGACCTACGCCCAGGAGCCCCAGCCCGGGGATCTCCTGCTCCGCCACGACGTCGACCTCTCGCTCGACGCCGCCCTCCGGATGGCGGAGCTCGAGGCCGAGGTCGGCGCGCGCGCCACGTACTTCCTGATGACGCAATCGGTCTTCTACAACCTCGGATCCTCGGAGGGGCGCCGCGCGCTGAACCGGCTGCGCGAGCTCGACCACGGCGTCGGCCTCCACGCCGTCTGGCCGGGCGTCGAGCTCGACGACCGCTTCGACTCGGTGGTCGCCTGGCACAACCCCGACCCGGATTACATGTCCGATCCGGTCGACGGCGTCGTGAACGTCATGCAGGAGCCGTACTTCGAGTCCGACCACTACCGGTCGGACTCGAACCAACGCTGGCGGCACGGCTGCCCGCACGAGGAGCTTCGCGAGGGGAAGTTCGAATGGCTCCAGCTCCTGATCCACCCCGAGATCTGGGTCTATCCGGGCGGGACGATGGGCGAGACGATGGCGGCGATGCTGGACGCCGAGCGCGACCGGCGCCACGAGCTCCTGGCCGAAGACCGCATCGACCTGTCGTGATCGGCAAGCGGCTCGGGGAGCTCGCCCGGCACTCGGCGATCTACGGGTTCGGCTCGCTCGTCTCGCGGTTCATCGCCGTCCTGCTCCTCCCGATCTACACGCGCTTCCTGTCGCCGGCCGACTACGGCCTGATCGAGACGCTGATCGCGCTCTCGGCGATCCTCACCGTGCTGCTCGCCGCCGGCGTCAAGAGCGCGTTCTTCCGCTTCTACTTCGACGGAGAGGACGACGAGGGCAAGCGACGGGTGATCCGGACGTCCTTCTGGTTCACGATGCTGATGGGCACCGCGGGGCTCGTCGTGGGCCTCGTGCTCGCCGGCCCGATCTCGGATCTCCTCTTCGGGAGCTCGGAGCACGCGAATCTCGTCCGCGCCGCCTTCGTCGGCCTCTGGGCCCACATCAACTACGAGCAGATGACCTCGCTCTTCCGCGTCGAGCAGCGCTCGACCGCCTACCTGATCGCGACGCTCATCAACCTCGGGCTCACGGTCGGAGCGACGGTGCTGCTCGTCGTCGTCTGGGAGAAGGGACCGATCGGCGTCATCGTCGGCAATTTCACCGGGACGCTGCTCGTCTACGCCGGGCTGCTGGCCTACCGGCGCGATCAGCTCGGGCTCGAGCTCGACCGGCCGCTACTGCGGGAGATGAACCGGTTCGGCATGCCGCTCGTCCCGTCGGGGCTCTTCCTCTGGGCGCTCAACTTCAGCGACCGGTTCTTCCTCGTGAAGCTGTCCGGGCCGAGGGAGGTGGGCCTCTACTCGATCGGGGTGCGGGTAGCCTCGGCGATCATCCTGCTCCTCGCGGCCTTCCGGACGGCCTGGCCGGCCTTTGCGTATTCGATCGAGGACGACGACGAGGCAGCCCGCACCTACAGCTTCGTCCTCACCTATCTCGTCGCGATCACCTCGTGGATGGCGCTTGCGCTCGGCCTCCTCGCGCCGTGGCTCGTCGAGCTCCTGACGACGGAGGAATTCCATTCCGCCGAGCGCGTCGTCGCGCCGCTCGCCTTCGCCGCCGCCGCCTTCGGCGCGTACATCGTGGTCGTGATCGGAATCGGCCGGGCGCGGAGAACGCGCTCGAACTGGTGGATCACCGGCGCTGCGGCAGCCCTCAACGTCGTCCTCAACGTTGCCCTGATCCCGGAGTTCGGGATGATGGGCGCCGCGGTCGCCACGATCGGCGCCTATGCCACGCTCTTCCTCGGGATGGCGTGGAAGGCGCAACGGGTCTTTCCCGTGCCGTACCAGTGGCGTCGCGTCGCGACCGCGTTCGGCACGGCTGTCGGGCTCACCGTGATCGGCCGCGTGCTCGACGTCCCTCTGGGCGGCGCAATCGCGCTCGTGGCCGTCTACCCGCTCGTCCTGCTGCCGTTCGGCTTCTACCTGCCCGAGGAGCTCAGGCGCCTGCGGCTGATTACCATGCCCTCCCGGTGAGCGCGGTCAACACCACGAGTCCCGAGGACGAGGTTCGCGAGAGCGGCCTCGTCGAGCACCTCGAGGAGCAGGCGGCGCTTTTTTGGGACACCGTCCAGGGAGAGACCCAGCGCGGGCACCGGTACAACACCGGCCGCGTCACGGGCAGGGACGGCTACGACGAGGGTCTCCGGCTCTACCGGCTGCTCCGGGAGATGAAGCCGCTGGTCGCCGTCGAGACCGGGGTCTGCAACGGCGTCTCGACCGCCTTCCTCCTGCTCGCGCTCGAACGGAACGGCAGCGGGGAGCTGCACTCGATCGACCTGCCGGAGATCGCCGGCGAGGAGTACGAGCCCGGGACGTTCTGGGACGGCAAGGGAGGCGCCGTGATCCCGCCTGGGAGAGAGCCGGGCTGGATGGTGCCGCCCAACCTGCGCCGGAACTGGCACCTCGTGCTGGGCCGAAGCCAGGACGAGTTGCCGGGACTGCTGGAGCGCACGGGGCCGATCGACTTCTTCATGCACGACAGCGAGCACTCGTACGCGTGCATGAGCTTCGAGTTCGAGCACGCGTGGGAGGCGATGCGCGACGGCGGCGCACTCGTGGCCGACGACGTGAACGTGAACACGGCGTGGGAGGAGTTCACCCGGCGCGCCAGGCGCGGGCCACAGCCGCTCGGGTCGAAGCTGTCGCTGATCGTCAAGTGACCTCGGTTCTCGTTTCCGCCGCGGGCGCTCCGGGAACCGCTGCCCTCGTCCACGCGCTGCGCGAGAACGGCGAGCGCCCGGTTCGCATCGTCGGCACGGACATGGCCGAACGGGCGGTAGGTCGCCACATCTGCGACGCCTTCCATCTCGTCCCCTCTGGGTCTGACCCCGGCTTCGCCGATGCGATGCTCGACGTGGTGGAGAAGGAGAGCGTCGACGCGGTCCTGCCCCAGTCCTCGTATGACCTCCTGGGCCTCGCGGACGCCAAGGATCGCTTCGAGGGCGTCGCGGTCCTGGTCGCCTCGCCCGAGGCGGTGCGGCGCTCGAACGACAAGGCCGAGAGCTATGCACTTCTAGACGAGATCGGCGTCCCCGGTCCGCGCTGGCGGCGCGTCGTCGGCGGCGAGGCGATCGCGGAGGCTGCCCGCGAGCTCGGCTATCCGGGTGAGGACGTTGCGATCAAGCCGGCATTCTCGTCCGGGTCCCGCGGATTCCGGATCCTGTCCGCGGACGCCGACCGGCGCGAGCAGCTCCTGACCAACCGTCCCGGAGTTGCGGAGGCGCTGCGCCTCGAGGAACTCGTGGAGCTGCTCGGCGAGGACGACACGCCACTCCTGGTGATGGAACTGGCTACCGGTATGGAGCGGACGATCGACGGCATCGCCGTCGGCGGCCGGATCGCCCTCGGCCACCCGAAGACCCGTGAGGCGATGCGCGCCGGGCTCGCGATGTTCTTCGCCACCCTCGACGATCCCGGGCTGATGGAGATCGCCGGGAAGATCGTCGAGGCCCTGGCGCTCGATCACTTCTTCAACATCCAGCTCGTCGGCGACAAGGTGATCGAGATCAATCCGAGGATCTCGACGATCGTCTACCAGGAAGACCTGAACCTGCCCTGGCTGGGCGTCAAGCACGCGCTGGGAGAGATCTCGACGGAGGAGCTCGGCGCCTACCAGCCACGCGTACGGCCGACGCGCAGGGCGCTCCGCTACTTCGACCAGGTGGAGTGGGACGACTAGCGACGCGCTGAGGGTGGTTCACACGCCGCTGAACGTGGCGGGGATCCCGTGGACGAACGTGCAGGCGCTTCGCCGCAAGGGCGTCGACGCGAAGCTCGTCGTCGTCGAGCGCCAGAAGCTCCATCCCGAGGGCGATTTGTCGCTCGACCGGCCGGCCGGCTTCTGGGGTCGCCAGGCCGTGCAGTGGCCGGCCTTCCTCCGGTTGCTGCCGAAGACCGACGTCTTTCACTTCTACTTCGGGTGGACGCTCGTGCCGCGCAAGCTCCAGTGGCCGATCCTGAAGGCGACCGGGCGGAAGTCGGTGCTCCACTTCCTCGGCTCGGACATCCGAGGCAAGACCCCGGAGCAGCTTCGGTATGCGCGAGGAGCCGATGCCCGGATCGTCGGCTCCTACGACGCGCTCCGCTGGGTGCCGGACGCGCATGTCGTCCCGCCCGGGCTCGACCTGCGGGAGTACGAGCCCGCTCCGCTCCTGGATCGTGACCGGCCCGTCGTCCTCCACGCTCCGTCGAGCCGCCGCCGAAAGGGCACGGAGCACGTCGTCGCCGCGTGCGCTGGGCTCGATGTCGAGCTCGACATCGTCGAAGGACTCAGGCACGACGAAGCGCGGCGACGGTACGAGCGGGCCGACATCGTCGTCGATCAGCTGAACGCCGGCTGGTACGGGATCTTTGCGCTCGAGGCGATGGCGCTCGGCAAGCCGGTGCTCAGCTATCTCCGACGGGAGGCCGTGGAGGAGACCGAGCACGCCCTTGGCCTCGACGTCCCGATCGTGCCGGTGACGAAGGAGAACCTCAGAGAGCAGATCGCGGGACTCGCGTCGTCGGGCGAGCGACGGCGCCAGGCAGGCGCCGCCTCCCGGGCCTATGTCGAGCGAGTGCACGATGCCGACAAGGGCGCCGATCGCCTGCTCGAGATCTACCGCTCTCTGTAGGAGGGTTTGGCGGAAGGTCGAGGGACGGACGTGGCGAGACGCCCGCCCCTCAGGCGCGAGGTTACGGAGTCATCGCGTTCGCCGCTCCTCGGGTGACCGTGGTCGTGAACGCCCAGTCGGACGCGGCGTCGTTCGTGTCCTTGCCGTTCGGGTTGCGGATCAGCGAGCCCGCGACGGTCGTCGAGTCCTCGACGGTCGCCGGCAGCGCCGTGCCCTCGACGAGGTTGTAAGACTGACCGGCGATCGTGGCCGCCGTGATCGCTCCCTCGTAGGAGAGCGCGTCCACGAGCGTTGAGCCGTCGAGCAGGGCAAGCCCGTCCGGCGCGCCGTTTTGGAGCTCGATCGCCACGTCGAGATGGCCGCCCGCTGCCAGGGAGCCCGTGAGGGCCACGCGGTCGTACTCCGAGCCGTCGCCGCCGTTCACCGCGACGAGATCCACGTTCGCAAGGTCAGCGGCCGCGCCGCCCGTGTTGTGGATCTCGACGAAGCCGTTCGAGTCGGCTCCGATCTGGTCGTAGTCGACCTCGTTGATCACGAGCTTGGCTGCGCCGGTCGGCGGAGGCGGCGGAGGCGGCTGCTGGTCTGGAGCGGCCTCGCAGGTGAGACTCACGTCACCGCCCGCGGCGACCGTGACCTTGATCTCGCCGGCTGCCGAGTCCTCGGCGATGCAGGGAACGCCCTCGAGCGTCCTGAGCCCGGACACGACCGTGCCTGGATCGCCCTTGTCCCCCTTCGGCCCAGGTGCGCCGGCAGCACCGGGCGCGCCGGCGTCGCCCTTGTCTCCCTTGGCGCCTTCGATGTTCCAGCTCACCGGCGTCTCCCGCCTGCGGCACTGAGCCGGGCCGGAGACCTGGCGCAACCACCCGCTGGACGGGTGCTTGCAGGCGTAGATCACCGTCGGCGGGTCACCCGCACTCGCGGCGAGCGCCGAGCCCGCGACGACGAACAGGATCGCGGCCGCCATTGCCAACAGAATCGTCTTCATGCTCCTCCCTCAGTTGCTTGACCAAAGAGGAGATAGAGGGCGGCCGCAGCGCCCGCCAGGGTCCGCGCGTTACTAGGCGCTCATCCGGTGCAGGGCAGGCGCTAGCGACCGACGAGCTTGAACATGCGCCGCCCGGCCCGCTCAACCGGCCCCGGTATCCAGCCGCGCTTTTTCTTGACGACGCGGGTGACCACGCCGAACACCGCCTTCGTTCCCTGGACGCGACGCGAATGCAGCCGGTCGTACGCGGTGTTGTGCGCGACCTTCGAGGCGATCGTCGTCGAGCCGATCACGAAGCGAACGTCTCGGAACTGGCGCGACGCGAAGATCTTCTCGGCGATGACGCGGCGGACACCGGCATGCCAGGTCGTGTCGTGGAACGCCACCGTCCCGCCGTCGACCACCTTCGGCACCCAGGTGTCGAAGTCGTGACGAACGTCGTCCTCCTCGTGCGAGCCGTCGACGAAGAGGAGCTCGATCGGCTCCTGGAAGTCGTCGACGACGTCCTGCGAAAGCCCTTTCACCGGCGTGACGAGATCGGCGATTCCCGCCCGCTCGATGTTCTGCTTGAACTCGCCGTGGCGGTAGTCGGCGTGCGGGTCGACCGCGAAGATCCGCACACCGTTGCCTGCGCGGGACCCCAGCCCCAGGCAGATGGTCGACTTTCCCTTCCACGACCCGATCTCGACGATGACGCCCTCGCCCGTGCACTCCTTCGCGAGCTCGTAGAGCGCCTCGCCCTCTTCGTCGGAGAGCCAGCCGGGGACGTCCTTGATCAGCTCCTTGACGGGCGCAAAGTCGCTCACAGCTCGCGATCCCAGTAGTCGACGGTGCTTTCGCGCCGGACGAGGACGTGGTCGTCGCGGAACTCCGGCCCGGGCCATGCACCGATCTTGTCGCTGTCGGGATAGACCGCAAGCGACGGGTCGTTCTTCGTCGAGAGGATCATCACGCGCACCGTCTCGTCCGTCCCGTTCGTGAACTTGTGCGCCCCGTCAGGCCCGTTCGGGAAGCAGATGACGTCGAGCGGCTCGACCTCTTCCTCGCCGCCCGGATGCCGGAGCGTCGGCCGGCCCTCGAGGACGATTGCCCACTCCTCGTTCCCGTACTCGTAGTGGTATGGGCAGACGCTCTGGCCCGGCGGAAGCTCGTAGACGGAGGCGCCGAGCATTACGGCACCGATCGACGGGCCGAAGCGGGCCATCGTGGCTTTGTAGCCCTCGGGGTCGGAGTCGTCGGTCTCGAACTCGAGCGAGTTGAGGTTGGTCTTCTTCACGCCCGCGATTGAATCAGGCGACGAACAATCCTGTGACGTACATCACAGCCACCCCGGCAAGGAACCCGCCGAGGACGTAGGGCGACGAGAGGCCGCCCGGCGCCTTTCGCGCGACGTATCTCCCCACTTCCACGACGACCTCGAACGCCGCTCCCGCCGCAGCCGCGAAGAAGACGACGCCCAGGAGATCGCTCGTCACGAAGCCGCCGAGCCAGGCGCCGAGAATCGCAGGCGCGCCCGCGATCACGACGAGGGTGGCCAGTCGCGCAAAGGAAACCTGCTTGCCCTCGGAAAGCGGCGCGGCGATCCCGAGCCCCTCCGTGACGTTGTGGATCATGAACCCGACCACGAAGAACGTCCCGAGTGCGAGCTCGCCGAGCGCGAAGGACGAGCCGATCGCGAGCCCCTCGCCCATGTTGTGGAGGCCGATGCCGATCGCCACGAGCGTCGCGAGCGCCACCCCTGAGGCCCCGGCAGAGCCGCCGCTCCGCCGGCCGAGCCGCCCGGAGATCGCCGTCAGGATCAGATAACTCGAAGCGACGCCGAGTAACACCAGCCCCGCACCACCAAGGGCGCTCGGAAGCGCGGCCTGCAGCGCGAACGCTTCCGATAAAGCCTCCACCGCGAGAAACGACAGCAGTCCCGCCGTCAGCGCCATGAAGGCGGCAAGCCACTCGGGCGGCGCACGGCGCAGCGACGGCAGCCAGAGCATGCCGAGCGCGACCGGGACGATGCCGACGAGCAGGCCGATCAGCCCGTAGCCGAAGATGCTCTTCCCGGAGGCCCCGGGCGTCTGGACGGCGGCGGGAATCGCCTGGGTCGTTTGGATCCCGGTCGAGCTGGTTACGCCGACGGAGATCGGGTCGTCCTCGACCCAGTCGAACTGGACGACGATCTCGCTCGAGCGGAGGCGACTGAGCGTCCGGGGCCCGTCCAGATCGAACGGCATGATCGCGTCGTCCACCGTGACCGCCGCGATGGTCAGGTCGTCGCGCTGGGGGTTCGTCACGCGGATGCGGATCTCGCCCGGGTGGAACTCGACGCGGCGGATGTCGAACTCGTCCGCCGGCGGCGGATTGTCGCCCAGAAGACCGGTGATCGACGAGCCCGTGGCGGTGAAGAGCGCGACGACGCCGGTTAGGAGCAGCAACGGAACGAGCGCCCACAGGCGCCAGCCACGACCTCCTCGGATCGCCGCAACCGAGCCTGACGACACTCAGTCCCCCACGTTGAAGAAGCCCATCCAGCCGAGCTCTGCGAACTCCGACTGGTGCGCGTGGAACATGAACAGGCCCTTGTTCGCGAAGTCGATCTCGATGATCCCCCGCTGGCCCTGGCTCTGCATGACGGTGTCCGTGTACTCGAACTGGTCGGTCGTCCCGTTCGGGTAGTAGCGGAAGAAGTCCCCGTGCAGGTGGAACGAGTTGATCAGGTCGAACTCG
>Ga0180121_10000508_pt1 | contig 16430 bp, 14 predicted proteins | sample AntDrymUQ5402106_2_FD_129676 | JGI IMG/M metagenome (GOLD analysis project Ga0180121, IMG submission 129676) | Polar desert sand microbial communities from Dry Valleys, Antarctica - metaG UQ540 (21.06) (version 2) (version 2) | ecosystem: Environmental > Terrestrial > Soil > Desert | place...
GAGCAGTCTCATGATCTGCCACTTCCCAACCATGTAGGTGATCTTTTGGGTTGGACTCGCAGCCGCGCCGGCTGCTTCACCCGTGGCGGATTCGCGATCCAGGCCGCCGGCTTCCATGAAGTAGTTCACCGCCTGTTCGAAGGTCCATCTACCGGTGTGAAGATTGACATCCACGCCGATTCTGGCGGCGCGATAACGAGAGAGACGAAGTATCTGTCCCTGTGCGGCTGAGTTGTCCGGGTAGAGGCCGGTGCGCATTAACATCTCTTCGCCATAGAGGGCCCATCCTTCAACAAAGATCCCGTCATAGTGTTGGCGGCGGATTTCATTGGACAGGTGATTCGCGATTGAAAGCTGTAGGAAGTGGCCCGGAATTCCTTCATGCCCAAGGATTGGCCGTGGGTCTTCAATGGCGGCGCGTATGTAAAAGTTTTTGCTCGTCGGATTGTAGGTCGGGATGAAATAGAAGCCGCTATTGTCTTTGTCGTACACGCCAGGAGGATTCATAAAGCCTCCGGGACTCGTGGGCTTAAATGCCTCCGGCAGTTGGCGAATGGTGAATGGCCCAATGTAATTGGGGAGAGTCAGCAGTCGCTTTGTTTTGAGGAAACTAATCATCTCGGCCTGGCGGCTCTCGTAGGCTTTCAGAAAAGCCTGCTGGTCGGCGGGAATGTTTTTGTTGCGCGCCGGGTTGGGATCAGCGAGGGAAGGATCGGGCAGCAACGATTCCAATCCGCGATAGCGCGCCAGCTCCGCCTGGCCCAGCATCTCTACCTGCTTTGCATCAAGCGGGAGCAAGTAGATATTTTTTAGAATGTGGTTGTAGTTCTCTTCGCCCATTGGTTTGAACGGAACCATTCCCGGCAACCGTCTTTCCAGCCAGTCGGCAAATCCATGCAGCGCCGTGATAGCGGCATCACGCGCCTTGACGTGATCGTTCATCTCAGCTGGCGAGAGGTCTTTTGTGAGGGTACTCAAACTGTCTTTGAAGAGACTATCAATTGCACGCGCGGACTCAATGGCGAGCTGGGCGTAAAGCCGGACGGGCTTAATTAGATTTCCTTTGCCCTGCTCAATCAGCGCCGGCATCTGTTTCAGGCGCGCCGTGGCAGAAAGAGCGCGATTGCGAGGCGTATCGTATTCCTTCTTGAGCAACGAAAAAATTCCGTTGCTGCATTCGTTGACGTAAACCTGTGGATCAGTTTGCTCAAAATCTATTACGCGGTTGAAGAAGACTACGTTTTCGAGTTGCGCGCGAAAGAGCAACCAGTCAATGCGGTCTTCTTTGCTCCACGTCGCGGACGGCATCTTCTCCACTTTGGCGAGCACTTCTTTGGCGTGAAGCCGGCGCGCGAGCACTGCCGAGAGCCCGTAGTCAGTCAGTCGATTGTCCCAAATATGCAGTCCCGCATCGCTCGAAAAGACGGGAAAATTCTGATTACGCCAGTTGTAATAATCCGCTGCCAGGCGATGAAGGTCAGCGGGAGTTTTCGGATCCTGCGCCTGGGTTGGACTGAAGGAAGCAACCACAAGGGCGCAGGTAATGAGAAAAAGCGTCAGCGGTTTCATTCAATAAGCCTCGTATTTGATGGTTTTGATTCTGGCGCGACGATAAACCAAGTGGAGAGCGGTTACAACGTGGGGAAATGTAGGCCAACCCAAAGAGCGGGGGCAAGCCCGCCTTCCTTACCATGAGCTTAACTCTCTTGAGTGTTACATCTGAATTTGAAAGGCATTCAAGGGAAAGTAAAGGGTCGACTCCCATAACCTCTTGGTCGGAAGAAGGTGGGCTTCCACCCCAGCGGGGCTGCCCCGCTGGGGACCCCGGGCTTGCCCCCGCTCTTTGCATTGTTGTTTCTGCATTTTGATCTGGGTTTTTAATACTGCCTCCGTAGTAACCAAGTGCGAGGATCCGGTCGCTACCGCTCCGGGTTCTGCAACAGCGCTCTTGCGTTTCGTTGCAGCCCCGAGATCTTGGCGCGCTTCATCGCGCTTCCGCGAAAACGCGCGGCGTAAGTCTCGGGCGTTAACTCGAGCACGTCTGTGAGCGATGCGTCGACGTTTCCCTCGCGCGGCTGAAAACAAGCCTCATCTGTCACCTGCTCGAAACGGTTCCAGGGACACACATCCTGGCAGATGTCGCAGCCGTAGAGCCAGCCGCTGAGGTTCTCCACGATTTCGCCCGGCAGATTCTGTTCGCGGAGTTCGATCGTGGCGTAGGAGATGCACTTGTTTGAATCAACGACGTAAGGTTCGGTGATGGCCTGGGTCGGACAGGCCTCTATGCAAAGCGTGCAAGCGCCACAATGATCCGCCACCTGGTCCGCTTCATATTCCAACTCCAGGTTAAGCAACAGCTCACCAATGAAAACCCAGGACCCATAGTCCTGGGTGATCAGATTTGTGTGTTTGCCGATCCATCCCAGTCCGGCCCTCACCCCCCAGGCCTTGTCCATCACGGGTTGAATGTCGACGCAGGCCTTCCCTTCAGCCTCCGGCACCTCTTCTTTGATCCACCCCAGCAACGACCGAAGTTTAGAACCAACGACGTCGTGATAGTCATCGCCCCAGGCGTAGCGCGAGACTTTGCCTGTTGAAGCGTCGTCGCTATGGGTGGACGGGGTGTAATAGTTTTTTGCTACTACGACTACGGAGCGGGCGGCGGGAAAAAGTTTGCGCGGGTCGGTGCGCGCTTCGGGGTCGCGGGCCATCCAGGCCATTCGCCCGTGAAAGCCCCGCTCCAGCCATGTCGTTAATTGGACAAGTTGGGCGTCGAGAGTTCCGGCGGGAACAATTCCAACTTTCTCAAAACCCTCGCCAAGAGCGCGTTCTTTTATGCGGCGAGAAAGGGTCCGGGCAGAAAGGGCCGGCCGATCTAGTTCATCTTCGACGTGGGTCACTGAGACTGGGAGGCGTGCCTGCATTAGTCAAACGATACGTGCGAGGCAGCAGATCGTCCAGGGGGAAGGCAAACGCGGAGTTGTGTATCTTCGAGTGTTCTTCGCCACCGTTCCGCAAACTAACAGTCTGCGTTACACCGTGCGCTGGTTACGGAAGCTTCTGCAGCGTGATCGTGATCACGGGATCCGTGCCGCCCGTTCGACTGTAGGAAAGCCAGTAGCCCGCTTTGGGAAAGCGTACCAGCTTATGCACGGAGCCGTCAGGCTTGGCGTCGATCTCAGCGCCAAACACTTCCTTCGCAGTGGGCACAGCCTTATTGGGACTCATGAAGTCAGCCGAGATTGCCACTACCTTTTGCGTCTTATCGTAAACAACCTGCGCTGTCTCGGTATCGTTGAAGACAAAGAAGTCTTGTTCGTCAGTCTTATCTCTGGGGTCGCCGAGTTTTTTTCTTACGTCAGCCGCGGTCATGCCGAGCTGGACGCCGCGATACTCATGAAACTTCGGTAGATCGTCCGCGCCGGTTTGGCTGGCGGGTTTTCGCTGAGCGGTTCCGCTCCCCGCCGCCAGTGGTAAGCAGGCTGCGGCGACCAGAAAGGTGAAAAAGCGAAAGCTCTGGGAGGACTTCAGGGGTGATCGATTCATCGGGTTCTCCTTCGAAAAAACTGCGTTCGTACGGCAGCAGTGGAGAGTCGCAGGATGAAGAATGGATGCCGGGGATCCTGCACTACGCCCGGCAGTCAAGTCTAACTGCTGCGGACGATATCCCCAACAATTAGCGATGTCAATGCGGGAAAGGGTCTCATCAAGAAAGCGCGGGCCTGAACGAGGCACCACTTCCGACCCGAGTTCTTGAATTGCGTCGATTAGAGGCGGAACTTTGTTAAAATGAGTAGAACCGTTTGAACGAGGTGGCGATGGACAGCTAAACCGTTAGAAACGTTTCCGAGATCTCTCGGCGGATTTTAGGCACCGGGCTGAAGTCACGGTGCTAATGAGATCGCCCCGCGTGCCGGATCGAGAAAATTGAAAAATTAGGCGACTATATACCTGCGAGTCCTGAAGAGCGTCCTGATTGTTAAGGCTTATCGGACCTCAACTGAGGCTAAGCTGATTTATTAATGAGGAGGGAGATTATGAACGGCAAAAAATTCTTATTCGGTAACGGGCGAGTAGCGAGACTACTCAGCACTCTGTTAACACTGGCGATATTGGTTTTTTCGTCTGGGGCATGTAACCGCGAGAACGCCCCAGTGCGCTTCGCGTCAAGTTCGGATCCAGGTGTTAACAACGCGCCGATCAATAACCCTCCTCCCAGCGGCACATCGGTGCCGGGGATATCTTATGCCGATGTGGTCAGTCGCGTTTCGCCGGCCGTGATCACGATTCATTCTCAGATGCGCGTGCGTGCGCCGCAGCAATACCCGTTTCTGGACGATCCGATGTTTCGAGAGTTCTTCGATCAGCGCGGAGGCGTGCCACAGCAACAGCGGGAGCGGCGAAGAAGCGGTCTCGGTTCGGGCGTCATCATCAGTACTGACGGTTACATCCTAACGAACCATCACGTAATCGACGGCGCCGAACAAATTAAAGTGGACATGAACGACGGCCGCACGTTTGACGCAAAGCTGGTTGGCTCTGATCCGCCCAGCGATCTGGCGGTACTGAAGGTTGACGCCACGAATCTTCCAGTGCTGGCGTTGGGCGATTCGGATAAGGTGAGAGTCGGGGACGTCGTGCTCGCCCTTGGCAATCCCCTGGGAATCGGACAGACAGTAACCATGGGAATCATCAGCGCCAAAGGCCGGCAAACCGGACTTCAGGGCAGCGGCAGCTTTGAAGACTTTCTGCAAACTGACGCGCCAATTAATCAGGGTAATTCGGGTGGCGCACTCGTCAGCACCAATAGCGAACTAATCGGAATTAACTCGCAAATCCTCTCCCCTTCGGGAGGTAGTATTGGCATCGGTTTTGCGATCCCGTCGAACATGGCCCGCACAATAACGGACACGCTGGTTAAGACCGGCAAGGTCCGGCGGGGGCAGCTCGGGATTGTGGTAGTGCCGGTCAGTTCCGAACGCGCGAAGGAACTCGGTATCAATGAGACCAAAGGAATAGTGGTGTTCCAGGTACAGCCGGGTGGCGCAGCGGAGCGAGCCGGATTTAAGAGGGGCGACGTCATCGCCGCTTTCAATGGCATTGAGGTAACTGATTCCAACGTTTTCCGAAACCAGGTAGCGAGCACCGCGCCCGGTACCGAGGTGGCCCTGACGGTTCGGCGTGACGGACGAGAGCAACAGCTCCGGGCCACCCTTGGTGAATTTATTCCACAGACGGAGCCGCAAAGATAAGCGCGATACATTCAATGCAGATGGCTTGATAACAAGCGGGGCGCAGTGTGCCAATTGTGAAGGGGCTCCCAGGGACAACTGGGCCCTGCTCATACGGCGATGGTCCTTTGCGGGCCATCGACGAGCTGGTCGCCGTAGACCGAGACACGTCTTGTGCAAAGCAATGAAAACTTATCTGCCCCTTCCATACTGCTTCACCATTCCTGCGGAATACACCTCGCGGGCAAAGAACTATTGACTCCGATGATGTTTTGGCATAGAAGCAGAGGACAATTTCAACGCCCATTTTTTTCAGTAAGGCGTTAGTAGGGCAGACTGTCGCGTCCGCCCCAACTTAAACAGTCCGGACAGGCATGAATGAGTGTCGTGCTTAAGCGTCAACCAAACAAAGGAGTGGATCAATGAAACGAAAAGGTTTTTTAGCCATAACTTCACTTGCGTTTTCCTTGCTGGTTTTGAGCGGTTGCCAACCAACAGTGGATACAAATAGGAATGCTACGAATGAAAATAGCGGGGCAAGTGAAGCAGTCGATACGCCGGCAATTGAGGCAGAGTTGCTGCGTATCGAAAACGACTGGCCCAGAGTAATGAGAGATAAAGATGGAGCTGCCGTGAGGCGAGTGCTGGCTGACGACGCAATCCTCGTGTATCCGGATGGCAGCACCAGTACCAGGGAGGAGGACGCTAAAAATACCGAAGCTGGAATGGTCACCGCCGACTCGGTCGAGATGGCGGACCTTAAAGTTAAGGTCTTAAACAAGGACACAGCGATAGTGACCGGGCGCAATATCATGAAGAACGCCACCCTAAATCTGCCGGATGGGAAGAAGATGGACATCAGCGGCGAATACCGCTTCGTAGATACGTTCGCCAGGCGCAATGGCCAATGGAAGATCGAGGCTGGAATCTCCACGAAGATAGACCAAGTGATGGCTTCGGCATCGCCCGGTCCGGCGGCATCGCCGGCAGCCAGGACGACACCCGCGACGTCCGCTTCGCCGGCGGCAAGACCTTCGCCGGCAACAAGACCTTCGCCCGCGGCCAGGACTTCGCCGGCGATGAGGGCTTCTCCGGCCACGAATCCAACGCCGTAAGAACCGTGGTGAGTCCGAGAAACAGGCGGGTTTTCGCAAAAAGTCTGTTGGTCCGCGCCCGCGGACGAATGAAAGTAGCCTAGCCCCGACGCATCGGGGCGGGGCTATCTCAGTTGTCCGCTAAACGCGGACTGGGCGCCCAGCACTTTTTGTTACAAGTCGGTTACGCTAAGTACCGCAAACAGCCTTGACTAATAATTCCATTTGGCATAGAACCCAGCCGAGCTGAAACTAACAACAGGAGCAGGTCAGATGAAAAAGATTTTCCTATTTGTTTCCGCCTTGATTTTCGCTGCCGCCTGCGCGGCGCCGCCAACCAACATAGCGCCGGATACCACCCGGAATACCGCCACTGAACCCGCGACGCCCGCAATCACTGAAGCAGACGCTATTGCCAAAGAAAAAGCTGTATGGGATGCAATTAAGAATAAGGATTACGATGCTTTTGCCGCCCTGCTGACCAGCGATCAGCTGGAGGTCCTCGACGATGGCGTCCACGACAAAGCTGCATCCGTCGAGGGTGTCAAACAGTTCGAACCTTCCGAGCTTACCTTTAGCGATTGGAAATTCCTGCCCATAGGTAAAGACGCCTTCATCGTGGCTTACACAGTTGCCATGAAGGGAAAATTTCAGGGTAAGGAGTTTCCGCCCTCATCTTCTCGCGGTAGTTCAGCCTGGGTTTATCGCGATAAGAAGTGGGTTGCGATCTATCACCAGGAGTGCCCGGTTAAGCCAGCGCCGACTGCCGGCAGCCCCGCTAAACCGGCTGCTTCGCCGGCGGAGCAACCGGTGGTGCCAACTCCCGGCGCGGATGCGACGGCTAACGAGAAAACAGTCTGGGACTTGTTGAAGAGTAAAAACTACGACGCGTTTGCATCAATGCTGGCTTCCGACCAACTCGAAGTTGAACCCGGCGGTTTTTACGACAAGGCCGCAACCGTCAAAGCTGTGAGTATGTTTGACGCGTCGAAAGCGGAGTTGAGTGGTTGGCAGACAGTTAAGATCAATGACAAAGCGGCGCTCGTGACCTACACAGTCAAGGGAACGGGTTTTGCTCCTGAGGGCGAAAGGCACTCCACAATCTGGGCTAATCGAGACGGGAAATGGGCAGCCTTGTTTCACCACGGTGGCACTCCGGTGAGGAAGCCCACGGCTCCACCGCCACTTTCACCTTCGCCTGCATCATCACCCGCGCCTAAGGCGGTAGTATCACCGGCAGCGAAAGCGTCACCTGCGACGCCCTAAGACAAAAGAAATAGGAAAACAACGAAGGGCAGAGGCTTCCAGACCTCTGCCCTTTCTACGTTTCGCGCGCTGTGGTGGTTGTTGTAACTCAAACTGTTAGTTTGCGATCACTTTCGCTCACACTAACTTTTGGGAACCGGCGCTCCAGTAAGTTCCCATCTCAAATCGGGCCAACCGCCCCGGCCGCAAACTAACAATTTGCGTTACGTTAGGACCAGATCCCCGGAATGTTCGTCGCGCATGACGGACATTGTCCTTTGCGCGTCACCCGCATCCGCCGAATCAAGTAACCATGTCGTTCGACGAGAATTTCATCACACGTGGGGCAGTACGTGTTTTCCCATCGGCCCACCTTGCCCGGCAGATTGCCGGCGTAGATGTAGCGGAGCCCTGCGTCGCGCCCAATTTCGCAGGCGCGGATTAATTGCTGCGCGGTGGTGTTTGCGTTGTCGGTCATCCGATAATCCTGGTGAAACGCGGTCACGTGCCATGGAATGTCTGGCGAAACGGAGGCAATGAAATCCGCCGCCCGCTTGAGTTCGTCTTCGGAGTCGTTGAACCCGGGGATAACGAGCGTAACAATCTCTTCCCAGAAACCACGGTCATGGGCCATCTGCACCGTCTCCAAAATGTTATCCACCACCCCACCTAGCTGGCGGTAGTTCTTATCGTTCATTGATTTCAGATCAATCTTGTAACAGTCGGTCCAGGGACGCAGAAAGTCGAGTACCTGGGGTGTCGCATTGCCGTTGGAAATGAACGCAGTGCGAAAACCTTCGGGCCGTGCCTGCTTGAAAACTTCTACCGCCCACTCCGCCGTAATCAACGGCTCGTTATAACTACTGCCGACCATCGACGCGCCGTAAGCCTTTGCCATAGCAACCAGACGCTCCGGCGTTACCTGTTGCGGATCAGTTCCGGCCGAGTCGTCGCGCAGCGCCTGGGACGTTAGCCAGTTCTGGCAATAGCCGCAGTGGAGATCGCAACCCAGCATTCCAAAAGTTAGCGTGTCTGAACCTGGCAGGACGTGAAAGAACGGTTTCTTTTCTGTCGGATCTGAGGCGAGTGCGGCCACGTAATTCGAGGGCACACGAAGAATCCCACCCTTATTAAAACGGACTTTGCAGATGCCGCGCTTGCCGGCTTTGATGAGGCAACGATGTCCGCAGGCATAACACTTCAACGCGCCCGCGGGCAGTTGCTCGATCAATTCCGGAGCGCCCGTGGTGGTTAAAGCGTCGAGCACTTCGGCCAAGGGAGCTGATTTCGGGTTAATAGGCATGGAACTTCGTACTTTGTGCTTGGTACTTTGAACTTGGTACTTTGTGCTTTGTTCTATGCTACTTGATATTATCTTCATACGAAGTTCAAAGTACAAAGCACTAAGCTCAAACCTCTTATGATCATCGAAGAAATTACAGTCACCGCTTTCCAGCAACACACGCGCATCCTGGGCTGCGACAAAACCAGGCGGGCGATATGTATCGATCCCGGTGACGACTCAAAAGCGATTGTCGACGCGATAGACGCACATGGACTAGAGTTGCAGGCGATTGCGGTAACGCACGCGCATCTGGATCACATCGGGGGCGTGGCTGCCCTAAAGAGACTCAAACCCGCTGCCGCCGTTATGCTGCACAAGGCTGACGAGTTTATCTACGACGCGCTTCCCGAACAGGCGGCATGGATAGGGATCCCGCGGGAACAGTGGCCCGCGTTGGGATTCGATTTCGAAACCCCACCGAAAGTCGATGGGTATTGGGAAGATGGGCAGACGTATAAGGTCGGTGAGCTTGAGTTTCAGATACTTCATTGCCCCGGCCACACGCCCGGTCACATCGTCTTGTTTGAATCACGAGAAAGAAAAGTTTTCGTGGGGGATGTTTTATTTGCCGGCTCGGTTGGTCGAACTGACTTACCGGGCGGATCCACCGAGCAACTGATGGATTCGATTCTGAACAAACTCCTGCCGCTGGGTGATGACGTGGAAGTCTATTCGGGACATGGACCAGTGACCACGATCGGGCAGGAAAGAAAGACCAATCCTTTTCTGACTGGAGTTTACAAGCTTGGCGCAGGAAGGCTGTAGGACTGCTGCAATGTGAAGGTTGAGGCGAGAAGTTTAGAAGTTAAAAGCTTTTTTAGCTTGTCTTATCGCCGCTGCAACCTAAGGGTTGAACTCTGAACTACTTTAGCTTTGGCCACCTTGAAGACTCGAATCCACACTTTAAGAGTCCTTCTTCTGTCCAGGGCCGCGTAAGCGATTTGCCTTCAGTTCTTCCCAATCATCTTTCTGCTCGCCATCAAGTTGGCTTGGCAACGTATCAACTGGAATGTTGTTTTGCTCACAGAAGTGCCGCCAGAGGATGAAGCGCAGATCGAATGCCCCGGTCTCGTCGGAGATGATGTTGTCTACCTTAGGTTCTTCTTTCTTGTTCTCTTTGGCCATAACCCTGAAGTCCCGCCTGTTTCTTGTGATAAATGGAGTTTAGCAGGTTTTCACTTGCCACGGCACTATGGGCTAAAAGAGGTAGTGTCCTACACTCAATGTCTTCGCCCGGCGTCCGTGACGTAAGCCAGTAAATCAAAAACGATCCACGAAAAAACCCGAAGTATCAATAGCAAATTTTTAGTGTTCGTTCGTCTGATTTCGTGGATTCATTGGTTTCACCAAGACAACTCTCAAATTGGGATACCATTGGTTGTCCCGTTAAGTCGCGCTAACAAGATAGATTGAACCAGTGGGCGCCTGCACTCCGCTTTCCGGCTCGAGTGTGATGGCGAACACTGCAGCGTCGCGCGCTACGGCAGGAATTTGATCCTCCAGGATTCCATTCCCGGCGGCGTCGGGCCTAAATACTTTACCCGGCATTTTCTTGTTGTCCTTAATGTACCAAAGCTGATAGCCCATACCTTTAGGAACTGCCGGCAGGCCCCTGGCCATCAACATCGCATGTCCGTTTTTATCGTAAGCAAGCATCGCATGAGCGCCGGGCGCGTCTTTGGTGCCGGCTAATTTTGCCATGTGGGCGTCGGGCGAAGTTAACAACTCCACCACTGCGCGCTCATAATCCAGTTGCGCTTTCGCTCTCTGCATCTCGCTCGATAGCCGGGCAAGCTCTTGTTGAGCCGCGCGTTCTCGTTGCCAAAACACCAGGAGCGAAATGATCAGAGCACCGATTACGAGCGCAGCGGCGATGGCTCCGAAGGATTTGAGCGAAGTCCAGACACCACGGTGCGGCTTCTCAAACGGGAGGACTCTCGATTTGAACTGGCCGGCCCTGGACTCAGCCCCGGGCTCGACAAAGTCTCGCGCCAACTCTTGCGAGCGACCCTCCGCACGTACGCTCTTAAGTACTAACCCGCGCAACTGGGCTGACGGCTCAATTGGTTTGGCCTCCAGGGCGATGAACGACGCGGTCTCTTCCCACGCGCTCAATTCCGAGCGGCAGTCGCCACAGCTTTCAAGATGAGTGTCCAGCGCGTGTGCGTCTTCTGCATCAAGGGCAGTCAGAGCCTTCGCGGCCAGCAACTCTTTGTAATCCAGGTGGACCATCTTTAAATCTCGAAATCCTACGCCCTAGAGCGAGGTCGGACCCAGCAGACTCTTCGTTTCTTCTCCCAATACCTCGCGCAGCTTGATCATTCCGGAACGCATGCGCGTCTTGACCGTTCCCAGGGGAGTGCCCAGTTTTTGCGCAATCTCGGATTGTGTGAGCCCCTCAAAATAGGCCAGGTTCAAAGTGTGCCGTTGCTCCTCCGGGAGCGCCGCGAGCGCCCGGGCCACTATCTCTCGCTGCTCGGAGTGTAACGTGTCGGTGACGGCGTCCGATGCTTCACCGGACGCGTTTTGGGCCGCGGAATCTGCCAGGCGCTGTCGGGCGCCAAGCTGTCGGATACGATCGATGGCGCGGCTGCGAGCCAGCGTCACCAGCCACGTAAACGGTCGCCCCCGTAGCTGATCAAAATCCTTTGCCCGCTTCCAAACCTGCAGGAACACCTCCTGCAAAACGTCCTCCGCTTCTTCGCGGCTGTTCAATATACGGACGAGCAAGCCAAATAGGATTACTCTGTATTGGTCGTAAAGACGCGCCAACGCCCCTTCATCACCGCGCGCGACGGCATGAAGCAGCTCAACATCCGATCCTTGTTCCTGGGGCGGCACTCTCAACGACCTTCCGGTTCACTTAATATACGAGCGCTGCATAATAACAAGATTGGGGGCTGGGCCCCTAGAGACGCAAAATACTGAATATCCGAACCGCTGCCGGCAAGGGATGTGAAATTGACCGACCGGGATCAGTCGCCTTCCACACTGCCCCAACGGGGCTGCGTCCTCCAGCCCAACGTTGCCGCTTCGGCTACGTTGGGAACGGGGAAGCTATTAGGTCTCAACCGCAACGCGGTTGCGTCAGTGACTCGGACGAATCCAAAAGCCCGCGCAACCGCGTTGCGGTTGGAGGATTGAACATTCTTTTCCCCAGGGTAGCCGCTCGACGCGGCAACCCTGGGCTCCAAGTCACAGCCCCGTTGGGGCAAAAGAAAAGGGCGGACACTCAGGTCCGCCCTCACATCGCTGAATTTGAAAGATGTGTCACGCCACGGTGATCTCCTCAGCGAGATAGACATCCTGAATCGCATTTAGCAATTCCACACCTTCACCCATGGGACGCTGGAACGCCTTGCGTCCGGAGATGAGGCCGGTCCCGCCGCCCCGTTTATTGATGACGGCAGTGCGCACCGCCTCTGCCAGGTCGCTCGCGCCTTTGGATTCGCCGCCCGAATTGATCAAGCCACAGCGCCCCATATAGCAATTGGCAACCTGGTAGCGGACTAAGTCGATGGGATTGTCCGTGGTGAGTTTCTCGTATACGAGCTTGTTGGTTTTGCCGTACGACTTACCGAGCGCCTTTTCCACCGCCGTGTAGCCGCCGTTTCGCTCCGGGAGTTTTTGTTTGATTATGTCTGCCTGAATGGTCACACCCAGATGATTTGCCTGCCCGGTAAGATCCGCCGAAGCATGCATGTCGCCGTCCGTAGTTTTGAATCCGGCGTTCCGGATGTAACACCAGAGAATCGTGGCCATGCCCAGCTCATGCGCCTGGGCGAAAGCCTCGCTGACGTCAGTTATCTGTCTGGTAGATTCGTCTGACCCAAAATAGATAGTGGCCCCCACCGCAACGGCGCCGAGGTTGTGAGCTTCTTTCACGGTGCCAAACAAAACCTGGTCAAACTTATTCGGGAGGGTAAGCAATTCGTTGTGATTGATCTTCACAATAAACGGAATCTTGTGGGCATACTTCCGCGCGACAGTTCCCAACACACCAAAGGTCGAGGCGACTGCATTGCAACCCCCTTCGATCGCGAGCTTCACGATATTGTCAGGATCAAAATACTGCGGATTAGGGGCAAACGATGCGCCCGCGGAATGCTCAATCCCCTGGTCCACCGGAAGGATCGAAAGATAGCCGGTTCCCGCCAGGCGGCCATTATCGAAAAGCGATTGCATCGAACGCAAAACTGCGGGCGACCGATCAGAGTAGGCCCAGACACGATCTATAAAGTCCGGCCCCGGCAGGTTGATCTGATCTTTGGAAATCGCTTCCGCTTTGAAGTCGAGCAGTGTGCGCGCGTTGTCGCCCAGGAGTTCTTCGATGCGATCAAGGGGAGTTGTTGCTCGTTTGAGTTCGGTGGCCACTGTTTCGGTCCTCCTGCTGGGATGGCTTGCAGCCAATTGTAAAAATGTTCAGCGAATCTTAGGGATTATAGCATATCCGGCTTCCTTCCCGGCGTTGGGTACCGGGTCCGTTTTCCGTGTTTTCGACGCCGAATCGCCCCAATTCATCAATGCAAGCCCGCTGGTAAAGTTTTGGTGGTCCCCCTGGAATAGTTGCGCGCCTTGATCTTCCTGATCTAAAATCCAAGCCGCACTACACCTCAAGGTAGTTCCGCCGCCGAGCAAGTTTGCTCACGTAAGTCCGTCAAAAGAAGTTCAACCAGAGTTCCCACAGTCTATCTGGAAGGTCTAGTTTCTTATGAGAACAATACGCCTCCTCATTCTCCCCCTGTATAGCGTCTGTCTAGGATTGCTCCTGCCCATCTCCGTTTTTGCCGGCGACGACTGGCGGCCCGTGACTCCCGCGGAGCTCGCGCTTAAAACGCCGGTCGTAGAAAAAGACGCTGATGCCGAAGCAATCTTCTGGGACGTGCGGATCGACGATAGTCTGATCGAGGAGCTGTCGCTAAAGAATTACATTCGCGTAAAGATTTTTACTGACCGCGGTAGAGAGAAGCAAAGCAACATTGATATTCGGTATTCGGGTTCTACGCGAATCAAGGACATTGCCGCTCGTGTTATCAAGCCCGACGGAACCATCGTTGAGCTGAAAAAGGACGATGTCTTTGAGCGCACTCTCGTCAAGGCTAACGGGATAAAAGAAAAAGCGAAATCATTCGCTCTGCCGGGTGTCGAGCCGGGATCGATCATAGAGTACCGGTGAAAGACGGCGAACTGGTCTTTACTCGCGCGCTGGCCCAACGGGCGACCACCATCCCTTCGGAACATTACCAGTCAGTGCGCAGTTTTTATGAGAAAATGCGCGCCGCCGAACAAGCCCCGGTCGTGTTGACGAAAAAGTAGCCGGCGGTAATGACTGTTTTCAACGAATCGTAATTCAGTTTGGCCTTCAGCGACTTTCTCCTCGGAATAGTGTTGGGAAGGATGGCACGTCTTTCCGAAGCGAGTAGAACACGTATAGTCCCCCGCAAACCTTGCTGCAATCGAACTACCAGGGGCGAGAAAATCCAATGAAAACGAAACACTCTTTACCGGTCCTCGTTCTGGCCAGACTCAGCTTGGCGGCCCTGGCGTTAACACTCTTTCAGGCGACACTCACTTCTGCGTCTGGACAAGAGTTGGCAAGCAGCCTGGATCGGCAGCGTGGACGCACCATGCTCACCGCCATCAAGTCTGACCTTGAGAAAAACTACTACGATCCGAGTTTCCGCGGCATGGACGTCAATGCGCGTTTCAAGGAGGCTGAGGACAAGATCAAACAAGCTACCTCGCTCGGGCAGGTTTTCGGCATCATCGCGCAAGTTCTGATCGAACTCGATGATTCTCACACCTTCTTTTTGCCGCCAGGGAGGTCTTACACCACTGAGTATGGCTGGCAAATGCAGATGATCGGCGACAAGTGCCTTGTGGTAGCGGTCAAACCCGGCAGCAACGCCGAAGCAAAAGGACTGAAAGAGGGTGATGAGATCGTGACGATCGACGGGTTTCAGCCTAACCGGGAGAATATGTGGAAGATTCAGTATTCTTACAACAACCTTCGCCCGAGGGCCGGGATGCGCTTGGCCGTGGTCAAGCCCGACGGTCTCGAGCGGCAACTTGATGTGTTGGCGACGATCAAGCAGGGAAAGCGAGTGGTGGATCTTACTAGTTCCGATATTTTTGACCTTATCAGGAATGAAGAGAACGAAAATCGCTTGCACCGCCACCGCTATGTTGAGATGGGAGATGACCTGTTCATATGGAAGATGCCTTCTTTCGATTTGGAAGATCACAAGGTAGATGACACGGTGGAAAAGTTTAGAAAGCGCAAGGCGTTAATCCTTGATTTACGCGGCAACGGCGGAGGATATGAAACCACACTGTTGCGTTTGGTCGCCAACGTTTTTGATCGTGACATAAAAATCGGTGATCTGAAGCGGCGCAAAGAGACCAAGCCAATTGCTGCCAAGACACGTCGCGACAAGGTCTTTGCTGGCAAGCTAATCGTGCTCATTGATAGCCAATCCGGTTCCGCCGCGGAGCTGTTTGCACGGGTGGTACAGCTTGAAAAACGCGGCATAGTAATAGGCGATCGTTCCGCCGGGGCGGTCATGAGAGCCAAACACCACAGCCGTCAACTTGGAATGGATACCGTCGTGCCTTACGGAGTAAGCATTACCGATGCGGACATTGTCATGGGTGACGCGAAGAGTCTCGAGCGCGTTGGTGTGATACCGGATGAGACAAGGCTAGTGTCGGCCGTGGATCTGGCTGCTAGACGCGATCCGGTTCTGGCTTATGCGGCTTCATTGGCTGGTGTGACCCTTCCGCCAGAAAAGGCCGGCACACTCTTTCCGATGGAGTGGAGAAAATAGCTCTTGCACTTCGTTTCCATAGTCGACTCACTGATGCCTCGCACCTAACCGCGATGGTGTCGACCGGATGTAGTGCTACTGCGCAAGCTTGAGCATGGCGGCAAGCGACTCTCTGGCAAATCGTTTCTGTAACCGGCGGGCAAGCGGGCGTCCGAGTTTCACCAGCGGATGGCGGGGACGTGAGAAGGCAAAGATGTCATACCAGACAGTGTCGTCCGTCGCCCATTCGATTGTGAAACGCTCTTCGCCACATTCCACGTGATCGGGCAATGTTCCATAGGCGAAGCCAAACTTCTTTACCTCTCCATTCTCGTCGATCACATAAACGATCCTGCAAGCGCTTAACGACCAAAATCCGAAAGTCTTCGCCTGAACCGCCGCCGTGGTTCCCACTTCGAGAGCGAGTCCTGACGGAACTATCTTTACCCATCCCAGATCAAACTGCCTCCAATCCCTCAGCGCCGCTATCGCCCGCTCGTAAGTTTCCTTCCCCTTTCCGATCTTGACGCGATTGTGATCAACCGTGAAACCCGCAGGAGGCTGACTGCGCGTGGCCCCTGTTTGCGAATAGGAAAAGGAAAGATCACTTTGCCTGGCGATAAACTGTTGGATCACTGCGATAGAGGGCTTGCGCAGGAGAAACATTCAGCTGGCTCCGGTCACTCGTCGTTACTCTTCGGCTCGGCGC
>Ga0180121_10000509_pt1 | contig 16428 bp, 18 predicted proteins | sample AntDrymUQ5402106_2_FD_129676 | JGI IMG/M metagenome (GOLD analysis project Ga0180121, IMG submission 129676) | Polar desert sand microbial communities from Dry Valleys, Antarctica - metaG UQ540 (21.06) (version 2) (version 2) | ecosystem: Environmental > Terrestrial > Soil > Desert | place...
AAATATGTTAATGACAATTTAAGGCCTGGCACTGTTTTAATATATAAAAGCACTTTGAAAAATTTGTTAAGAATAATCAAAGATAAACCTATCAAGTTAATTACATCAAATGAGATTGAAAATTATAAGTCAATCAGATTAAAAGAAGTGGCGCAAACTACCGTAAACATTGACTTAAACACTATCAAAGCTATTTTCAATATTGGTATTCGTTTTAATTGGATAGAAAAAAACCCGGCAAAGCATATAAAGAAAATTTCTATTCCGCAAAAACATCGATTATGTTTCAATGAAACTGAAATCAAGTTGATCCTGAATAATTGCAAGCCACTTATAAAAAATATTGTGAGCTTTGCACTGAATACCGGCATGAGGTTAAATGAAATTTGCAATGTTCAAATGAAGGATGTCAATTATGATGAAAAAATTCTGAACGTTACGAATAAAGAAGATTTCAAAACCAAGACAGGGAAGCAAAGGCAGATACCTATTTCTGAAAACTTACTTTATCTTATTAATGAAATCTTGCACCGGGAAACAAATGAAAATATAATATGTATATACCAGCCGGAACATTACTTATTCTCAAGGAATGGTTTCAAACTTAGTCCAAATTTTGTTAGTAAGGTATTTAAAAAAGTTCTAAAAAAATTAAATATGAATCATAAATTTCATTTTCATTGTTTGCGACATACATTCATTACAAACCTAATTAAATCCGGAGTGAACATAAACTATGTCAAAGAGATTGCCGGGCATTCAGACATTCAAACTACTATGAATTATATTCACATTGTGACTGAAGATTTAAGGCAGGCAATGAATAGGGTTAATTTGGCATAGAGGCTTGTTAGAACGCACTTAAACGCACTTAAAACGCAAACAAACGTAATACAAACCATATTCATTAATTAAAACTCAACCTGAAAGGAACCAAGCAATGAAAAATTTAACAGGAACGTCCGTAGATTCAAACGGAGAGCTTCTAACAGCTTCGGAATTACAGCAGGAACAAGAGAACTTGTATCAAGAAAAAATTTTTGATATAGGCTTTTTATTTCAAGCCATACAAATAGTGACAATGGATGACAATGAACAACATGAGGACACTCATCACATCATAGAAACCTTAGCAAGGCTCGGAAGTAATATAGCAACAGAAATAAAGAAAACTTTTTAAAATGTATTGAAACAATCTTCCCGGCATAGACTGTATAAGGGTTTGTGCCGGGTTTAGTTTGTTAAAGTTCAAGTTACTACTAACAGTATCTTGCTTCAAATACCTGTAAGTAGTTTGTGCGGGGATTTGACTAAGGGGAATTTATTACATAAAAATTAATAATTGAATTGCATTGAAATAATTTAAACCTTATATTTAACAAATAAATTTAACTGCCAATTCTTTCAGTTTTTTTTTAAAAGATGACCAGAGTTACTGGAGTTTTTTAAAATGGTTTGAATATGCAAAGTTCTTTTAAATCAATACCTTTACTGTAATAGTCGGACTGATTAGTTTCATTCAAGACAGAGGAAGGTAAGAATCTAAAATAAAAAAGGATTCTAAAGCAGATTTAAACACATCTTTTGCTTTGGAATCCTTTTTTTGTTTTAAAAAATTAATTATAAAAATTATGAACACATCTAAAACAAGAACTATAAGAACCTTTTCTTTAACAGAAATAGAGCTTGACAGACTTAATGAGCTTAAAATTAAGACTGGCTTTTCTCATAGTCTTCTTATCAGATTGGCAATTGAATTACTTGATAAGAATTTTAAGAAACGTAAAAACATTTTGATAGTATAAATGAGGATTCATTAATAAATTTTAAAAAAATTTTAACATAAAAATCTTTAAGCGATATGGAAAAAAATCAAATCAGTTATGACCGAGACGGACATTTAATTTATTGTTACTTCCAGGGCAAGCCAGGAGACCGTAGAAAGTTAATCGGTACAATCAACGAAAAGGATAAAACCTTTTACAAAAAAATTAATCCTCAAACACACACTTTAAATAAATCCATTTCAATCGGGCTTTCTTACGAAATGCTGAAGCTGGAGTTTGTATTCATAGAAATTTTGTGCGGATATAATACCTACAAAACAACCCGTAAATATTTTTTAGAGAAATCTGATTTTAAGAAATTCGGAAAATATGAGTTGCAAAAATTTTTACCGATTTCCGATTTTGGTATTGAAAGGGCGCTGAATTGGGAGCGGGAACAAACAGAGCTTTTAAAAAATAAATTTGAATCAACTTGTAAGGCAGTCAAAAAATTAGAAGTTGGCTTACAGGAGAGTTTATTTTAAAGTTATGGAAGGTTACATCGCATTACATCGGAAAATAATTGAGAATGAGCTTTACTTCTCTGAGCGATTCACAAAGCTTCAGGCGTGGATTGATTTATTGTTACTTGCAACACATAAAAAAAATACTCTCTTTATTCGGGGAGTAGAAATAATATTAAAACCCGGTGAACTTTGCTATTCTATTGTTTCATTATCTAAGCGCTGGAGATGGAATCAACGAACTGTTAAGAAGTTTTTAAACTCACTTGAAAAACGTGAAATGATACATTGCAGATTTACCAATGTTACAACTATTATTTCTATTAAAAAATGGAGTGAATATCAAGTTTTTAAAAATGAAACAGTTAAGAAAAATATAAAGAGTGCAGAGCAAAGTGCAGAGCGAGTGCAGAGCAAAGTGCATACAATCAATAATGATAATAATGTAAATAAGATTAATACAAATTCTGAAATTGAAAAAAGAAAAAAGCATTCTGTAAAATTCGCAGGTGCCATGATTTATTCAAAGCTGGTTAATGGTATAAATTCACTCCCGGAGTCTGCGGATGATTCGTATATCGATATACTTATAAAATTGAAAGAAGCAGATAATATTTGTTTCCGTTTAAAATATTTGATGTTGTGTTACGCATTAAAGCAAGTATCAAAAAAAAAGGAATTGAAGGAAACAGACTTCAAAGGGTATTTGTATAATGAATATAAATCTTTGAGCAGTGCCACATTCAGTAAAAGTATAGCATTTCAAAATAATGTTCATACAAAAAAATATGATTTTAAAACAGGACTTCAAAACTCTCACTTAGATTAAATTTATGGAAACAATAACACAAACCAACGGAGCAGTGCAGACAAAAAACAAATTTCAGTTTTCTGAATTGGTTGTAGACGGATTCAACAAAAGGGGTAAAATTGTAAACGCTTCTCAGCTGAATAAAAGAGAATATGAAGATAAAGAAGATTCTGCAATTTCTATGTTTAGTTTTACTGAAGATTATTCAAAATATGCAGAGGAGCATAATAACTCGGTTAAGGGATATAGCGGAGTTCATAGTTTTATTTATTTGTATGTGGATTTTGATTGCGGGGATGACATTGACATTGAGAAAGCAAGAGAAGACGTTGTAAATTTTATTACTTATGGATTATCAAATTTTTTAGATGAAAAAGAATTTTCATCATTACGTATTTACTATTCAGGTTCAAAGGGTTTTCATTTGGCAATTCCAAGAAGATTTTTTACAAGTATTAAACCGTCAAGGGATTTGTGTTTAAGAGCAGCTGCGTTTGTAAAGCACATTGCAGGCTTAACAGCAGATGAAACAACTTCTATCGATTCTATTGACTACGGACAATATAAAAACTGCACACTCTTAATTCGTTTACCCAACACGATTAACACAAAGACCGGGCTGTATAAAATTCCATTAACCTATGATGGACTATGCAATCATACTATTGATGAAATAAAAGAATTAGCAAAACAAAAAAGGGAGGTTGAATATTCTAATGACATAGTGCCAAACGAGGCACTGACAGAAAAATTTAATGATGTAAAGTTTGGTAATGAGATTGCCGAAAAAACAAAACACATTATCTCTAATGGGTATTTATTGAAACCAGTTGAAGAGAAAAGGAATAATCACGCATATTTAATCGCAAGGCATTATGCGGAGCTTGGAGACAAAGAGGAAAACATTTTAAATATTCTTAATGATTGGAATTCAAAAAATCAAGAACCATTACCGGAAAATGAAATAAAAAGTTGTTTGAATTCTGCAATAAAAAAAGCCGGTATGAGTTCAAAAGAAATTGACAGAACAGACTTTATGAACTTTGAAGACCGTAAAAAAATTTATTCAGAATATATAAAAGACATTGCAAATAAAAAAATTGATATTGGCTTTAAACTAATCGATGACAAGCTGAGAGGCATACGACCCGGGAATGTTTTGACATTGTTAGCAGAAACAGGAATCGGAAAAAGTTCCATAGTTCAAAACATCTTACAAAGATATACAAAGCAAACAGGTAACATCACGCTTTATCTAAGTCTTGAAATGGATTCTTACGAACTGCATGAAAGGGAATCCCAAATTGAGTTTAATATTTCGGGATTTGAAATTGAGGAAGCATATTCAAAAAATACAGCAAATTATAATTCAGACCATTTAAATAAATTTGTAACTCTTACAAATTCAATCGATGTAAACCGACTATCGGAATATGTAGAAAAATGTACAGAGTATTTTGGCGATATTGGTTTAATAGCAATTGACCATATAGGTTTAATGGATAACAGGTTTAATAATGATAATGAATATAACCGTTTAACTGATACAATGAAAAAAATTAAAAAGTTTGCACTTACAAATAAATATCCTGTTATATGCATTTCGCAGGTAAACAGATTTGAAGCATTAAAAAAATCCGATAGACTTTCTTTATTCAGTGGCAAAGGTTCCGGCGAAGTTGAGAACAGTTCAAATGTAGTTTTGGCTTTGGAGAAAATTACTTATGAGAATTATAAAATATTTGGTTATGATGACAAGGTTTTAAATTATGAGGAAATTGAAAAAAGGATTAAGACAGGTTTTAATTTATTATGTCTGTCTATCTTAAAAAACAGGCGCGGCGGGTACATACAAAGCATATTGGAATATAACAGGTATAACCTACGGATAACAGAAAGCGAATTGAATAATAAAACTAATCAAAAATAAAAAGGAAAGGAAAATTAAAAATGCAGTATTCAAAAAAAGTTACAGATTTGGAATCGGAATTATGCACCCGGTTATTAGGAGTTTGCAAAAAAATTTATAATCTAAGAAATTCATACAAAGATTTTTTGCCGGAAGTTTCAAGGGATATGAAAGAGAAAGAGAAAGCAAAAATCCTTGATATTTTTGGGAGCGATGTCACGCTAACTTTGCAAGATGCAAACAAAAAATATGAGGGAATTCTAAAATCAATTAGTTCCAAAAAGAAACCCCATATCACTGCAGGCGATGCGAGCGGAGCAGTTGAGTTTAATAGCGCGCTAATGTTTGTTAATTCCTTACCTGAGGCATGGCAAGAGATTTTAAAAGTTGCTTTCAACGATAAGCGCTATGATTTTGTTTTTTCAGTTCTTGATTTAATTAGGGTTAATAAAAAAGAACCTCAATACAAAATCATTGTCGAAAAACTTGAAAGAGATTATGAAAAATCCTTAGGCATAGAATCGGAAAAAAATGATTTGATAATGTTAAAAACAATCCGAAAAAAATCTGAAGAGTTGATGAGCTATGATTTTGACATTGATAAAACAACATGGGATAATCTGAAATCTGAAGACGTAATGATAATAAAAGAATTCGATGGAAAGCTATATGAACAGTTGAGAGAGGAAAAATATCCTTTGAACCGAAACGAAAACGGAAAGGCGGGATATGCAACTGAGAGCTATAGAGGTCAGTTTGAGGAGCGAGGTATTACGTGCGGGCTTCCGTTGAAGTTTGGCAGTTGGAGAATCGATGAACAAAGCAAATGCTTCTGAGGGATATTTAAATGCTGCTGAGAGCTTCTAAGGTGCCTTAAAACAAAGATTCAATTGAACAAGCAAACACAATTTAAAATACATTTAAAAATATCAAAATAAGCTGAGTTATTTTATGAAATGTGAATTTGTGAAAAATAATGGTAAGAGATGCGGAAATTATCATTTGAAAAATGAATCGTATTGCTACTGGCATAGCAAACGAATCCCGGAAGCAGATAAACTTCAGGCAAGACAGCGCGGAGGTAAGGACAAAATAATAAAAGTTAATGGAAGTTATAAGTTAAGTAAGTTAGAAACAATAAGCGAAGCAATGAAACTTAATGCAACATTAATAAATAATGTCCTTAGTGATTCTCTTGATTTGCGTTGCGGAGTTGGTTTAAGTTCAATGTTGAATTTGCAACTAAAGTTAATTGAAAGTGGCGAGTTTGAAAAAAGACTTTCTGAAATTGAGAAAGATTTAAAAACAAAATCAGAGCAGTTACAATGAATTTTAAAAATCGATTAGAAAAAATTGAGAAAGAAATAAGTTTTGGTAAGAATGAAATTTATTTTGATGAATTGCTTTCACCTAACTATATCCATACAGGGAAATGTTATGATAGTTGGGACACAATGATTAAAGAAATGAATATTGTTGAGATTCACCCTGAAGTAAACAGCGAGGAAATTTTATGCTTAGTTGAAAAGGGAATTATTGGTCCGGATTGCAAAATCACAACTAATGGAATGGATAGGAGAGCTCTTCGAGGTCGTGTATATGAGGAAATGCAGAAAAGAATGTGATTTTTGTCATTGAAAAGTAATCAATAATATATTACTTTGTTTAACTAAAAATCTCTAAAGTGCGAAAAGAAAAAAAAGTTTATTTTTTAAAAAGCTCGTTGAGGTTAAAAAAGGTAGTCGCATACCTGAGATTTTCCTTGACGGGCTTTTTTCATTTAAACTTAGTCAAAAAACTTAAAAAGAAGTTCAAAACAGTAGTAACTTAAGTATGAAATCTGTTAAAAAAGTAAGAAATTTGCTTGAAATTGCGGGATGCACGCAGTTTAGGAAACTGCTGCTCTATCCACCTGAGCTACAAGGGCAATTTTTTCGTTTTAACTATAAAAATACAAAAGTTAAACGACATATTCAGTGGAAATGGGGATTTGGAATTTCGAATTTGAGATTTGAGATTTGTGATTTTAAAGATTTTAGGAATTCAGATATGGATTTTGACTTCGTTAGCAGGGTAAATCATAAATTCCAAATTCCAAATCCCAAATCTAGATATCACCTTTAACTGGCCTAACGGTTATGTCTTCGATCAAAACTTTTCTCGGCTGATCAAATATTTCAAGTACAATCTTTGCAATGTCATTGGAATTCATCATTCTGTTCTTGAACCTTTGTCTTGATTTGCTGTCCCACATGGGAGTTTCAACTGCACCGGGAAGTACGTTGCTTATCTTAATGTTATATCTTCTTACCTCTTCTCTCAAACAATTTGACATTGCAAGTAAACCCGCTTTGGAAGCTGCATAAACAGAACTGTTTTCAAAAGCAGTATTTGCAGCAGTTGAAAGAATATTTATTATATGACCCTTTTTATATTTTATCATTTGCGGAAGCACATTTTTTATACAAAGGAAAGCCCCGCGCATATTTGTGTCAATAACATTATCATAATCAAAGGTCTTGGTTTCAATAAATGACTTGAAGACAGTCACTCCGGCATTGTTTATTAAGCCATCTATTCTTCCATACTTTTCACGAATCCGTTTTGCGGTAATTTGAATGCTTCTCTCCGATATTATGTTGCAAACAAAAGCGGCAGCCTCTCTTTCTGCGAACTTAATCTCGCTAACTATCCTCACCAATCTTGATTTTCTCCGTGCAGACACTACGACAATATGGCCAGCCTTTGAAAATTCCATTGCTATCTCTTTTCCAATGCCGGTTGAAGCTCCAGTAACCCAAACAACTTTTTGATTCATAATATAATATATATTTACCAGATTTTCTTAAGTTTATAAAAATTGTGAATACTATCTTGCTAACTGCTAACTGCTTTTATACTCCCCAAATACTTCCCTTAGAACATAAGAGATCTCTCCTATGGTTGCGTAACTTTCAATGGCATTCAAAAAATATGGAAGAAGATTTTCATCCGTATTTGCTTTGAGCTTTATTATATCGAGCACAGAGGTAACTTTTTCATTATCTCTTTTTTCTCTCAAAGCTTTTAATCTGGCAATCTGTTTATTTCTTATCTGGTCATCAATTTTAAATAATAAAATCTCTTCTTTGGCATCGGTAATAAATTCATTTACTCCAACCACAATTATTTTTTCACTTTCAATTTCTTTTTGTGTCCGGTAAGCATTTTCTTCAATTTCATTTTTTTGAAATCCGTATTCGATAGCTTTCAAAGCGCCGCCGAGATCATCAATTTTTTTAATGTATTCCCTGACTTTTTCTTCAATTTGATTTGTGTAATATTCAATTAAATATGAACCTCCAAGTGCATCAACGCTGTCAGCAACACCGCTTTCATATCCGATTATCTGCTGAGTCCTTAAAGCAGTCTGTGCAGAAAGCTCGGTCGGGAGCGCAAGAGCTTCATCTTTGCCGTTTGTATGAAGAGATTGGCATCCACCCATTACTGCCGCAAGCGCCTGGATTGTTACCCTTACAATATTATTCTCAATCTGTTTATCGGTAAGTGTTGAACCGCCCGTTTGTGCATGAAACCTGAGCTTCATGCTATTTTCATTTTTTGCATTAAATCTTTCTTTCATTAGTGCTGCCCAAATTTTCCTCGCGGCTCTGAACTTTGCAACCTCTTCTATAAAATTATTATGAGAGTTAAAGAAAAAGGACAATCGTTTTGCAAAATCATCTACATCAAGCCCACAGTTAATCGCCGCCTTAACATATTCAATACCGTTTGACAAAGTGAATGCAATTTCCTGCACAGCGCTCGAACCTGCTTCCCTGATGTGATAACCGCTTATAGAAATAGTATTCCATGACGGAAGGTTTTTACTGCACCATTGGAATGTGTCTGTGATAAGGCGCATGGAATGTTTGGGTGGATATATATATGTTCCTCGGGAAATATATTCTTTCAGTATATCATTTTGTATTGTTCCGGATATTTTTCTAAGATCTGCATTTTGTTTTTTTGCAATGGCAACATACATCAGTAAGAGGAGCGATGCAGTCGAGTTGATAGTCATGGAGGTAGTAATATCGGCAAGATTTATTCCGGCAAACAAAGTTTCCATATCCTCAAGTGAATCAATTGCTACTCCCGCCTTTCCTACTTCGCCTTCACTCATTGTATCGTCACTGTCATATCCTATTTGGGTGGGAAGATCAAAAGCTACGGAAAGACCCGTTGTTCCTGATGCAATCAGGAATTTATATCTCTTATTTGATTCTTGTGCACTGCCAAATCCTGCATACTGCCTCATTGTCCATAATTTAGAGCGATACATTGATTCATGTATTCCTCTTGTATATGGATATTCTCCGGGAATCGGAACAGGATTTGATTCGGAAAGATGTCCGGGAATTGTAATGCCCGAATCTGTCTGAAAAAATTCTTTCCTTAACTTAATATTTTTACTCAAAAATTTTTTTTACTAAAATAAATAATATTAAGTGTAATATCAATTTTACTATTTTAGTAAATCGTGTAATCGTGTAATCGTGTATTCGTGTAATCGTGTAATCGTGTAATCGTGTATTCGATTAACTAACGAGTAACGAATTAACGAATTAACAAATTAACAAATTAACGAATAAACGAATGTCAAAAGACGTTCTGAAAAAATAAAGTATCAGAATAAAGCCTGTAGTATCTTTGGGATTCTTTTGACAAAAATCCTTTATCATTTGGAACAATTATCTCCCATGTATTTTTATCCCAGAACTTTGGCTTGTCGGTCAACTCAAGCATAAAAGTCGAATCATTGATTTTCTTACTTTTGTATTTTGACCTGTGAAATAGAGGCCTGAGAGAATCTTTCATTATATAGTAAATCGTATCCTTGTCAAAGCCCGCAGTCATTTGAAATATGCTGTCCTCATAATAGTAGACCTTTCCCACAAGTTTATCAAACCGGGTCTGGCAACTTGAAAAAAGAAAAATCAGGACAATTGGGCAAAAAATAAACTTGGGTAAAAGAGGTATTTTTGTGAAATTAGAATTCATGTTATTTTTATTTAAATAAATAATTATTGCATTACTATTCCGCCATCAGCACAAATGATCTGACCGGTAATATAAGTTGAATCATCCGATGCAAGAAACTTAACGACTTTGGCAATTTCCTCTCCTCTGCCAAATCTCATTAAAGGAATTAAACTTAAATAATTTTGCTTGGCATCTTCGGATAGTTGATCTGTCATTTCGGTTTCAATGTAACCGGGAGCAACAGCATTCACATTGATATTTCTCGAAGCGAGTTCTTTTGCGACCGACCTTGTGAAACCAATTACGCCCGCCTTTGATGCTGAATAGTTAGCTTGTCCCGGAATGCCCATAATGCCGGAGACGGAAGTTATGTTAATGATCTTCCCGTATCGTTTACTTATCATATTTCGTGATACGGCTTTTGTCATGTTGAATACTCCTTTTAAATTTGTATCTATAACAGCATCCCAGTCTTCTTCACTCATTCTTATCAGCAATTTATCCCTTGAAATACCAGCATTATTTACCAACACGTCGATTTTTGTATGTTCCCTTATAATATTGTCAACTATTCCCTGAACAGACTTTAAATCTGTTACATCACATTTAAAATGTTTTATATTTTTTGAGTTAAAATAATTTTCATCGATTGCATTTTTATAAGTTACAATTACAGTGGCTCCATCATCGCTGAACAACTCGGCGATCGCTTTTCCGATCCCTCTAGATCCCCCCGTTATTAAAACTATTTTGTCTTTAAATGTTGACATTATTCTGAAAACTAAAATTAATTAAACTGCTAACTGCTAACTGGTAACTGTATCTGATACTTCCTCTGATAATTCTTTTTAAAATGTTCATTTAGAAAATTATATCCGTCATCTCCAAGTATAAATTTTACTTCCTCCGTCATTGCTTCAAAGACAGTTTGCTTGAAATTTTCTTCATGACCAATACCGCAGTAGTCAAGCTTCTCAGAATGATCGCTGTCATAAGTAAGAATGTTTTCAACAATTGTCAGCGGATACATGACGCAGTATTTAGGTTTGACTTCCCACTTATGCATACCGTTTTTTACTGACATGACCTGCAAGGAGCAATAGTGGTTTTTGTCCTTGAATACACATTGTGTAGTGCCTAATGAATTATTATATAACTCCGTCCCTATTGCGTAACCCGATGGGAAGTCATGGTCTTCTTCAAGTTCCTGCTCAAACCATTTCGAAGTATCTCTCACCTGATATTCATCCATTACATCTTTGATCCGTGATTCAAATTTCATTACGACATTCTGAAAATCCCTGTCCATATAAACGCCCCAATTGCAGCATTGCCCGCTACAAATTTCTACATTACAGCCCGAAACAAATCCCTGTGTAAAAATTATAGGATCGATCTTTAACCCATTGTATACAAGAAACTCTTTTTCTTCACCCATTATTTTTTTTTTAATATTTCTTGTCCAATCTTTCTCATATCTTTTTTGCCTACAGCAGTCACAAATTCATAAAATATCTCCCTCTCAGTGTCTTTGTTTCGCCGATGCTAACGAGTGGTCAAATAACCATACGAATTGTAGCGACTTCTCTTCTGTGTCCTTCTGTTGAAAAAATCACACCAAGTTATAATTTCTCAAATCTTCTACAGTACCTATATTATGCAACTCAACATTTGGATTAATTCTTTTGATAAGACCAGTCAAAACTTTCCCCGAACCTATTTCATAAAACTTAGTCACAGTAAAATCGTTTATCATATTCAATACAGATCCTTGCCATTTGACAGACGACATTAGTTGTCTGAAAAGGGAGTTCTTAAGGATTTCTTTTTCCGCGACTGGTTCTGCTTCAACATTAGTATAAATAGGGATACGGGAATTCTTAAAATCTACTTTATCAATTGCAATTCTCAATGCTTCTGCTGCCGTGTACATGAGTTCGGAATGAAACGCGCCGCTGACAGGAAGTTCTTTTACAAGCTTAGAGTTATAAGGCGCTTCTTTTGCAATTTTCATTGCGCGATGGACAGCATCAACGTCTCCGGATATTGCAGTTTGACCAGGAGCATTATAATTAGCTGGAAGCACTATCTGATGTTCTGATGCTTTTTCACATATTTCCACGATCTGTTTATCCTTCAATCCAATAATTACAGCCATTGTCCCCGGTCGTTTACTACCGGACTCTTTCATAAGTATGCCTCTTTTTTTTACTAGTCGCAATCCTTCTTCAAATAAAATTGAGTTAGCATAAACATTTGCTGTGTATTCACCTAATGAATGTCCTGCTGTTGTTTCAGCTTTAATCTTATCACCAATTAATCTGGTCAGAATATAAGAATGCACGAATAATGCAGGTTGTGTGATATGTGTTTGAGTTAACAGATCGGCAGGACCTTCAAAAGAAATTGTGCTGAGAGGCAACTCCATTATCTCGTCGGCTTTTGCATAAATTACTTTGGCAAGATCAAAGGTATCGTAAAGATCTTTCCCCATTCCTACAACCTGTGAGCCTTGTCCCGGAAATACAAAAGCGATTCTGCTCATTCATTGAATTTGATTGAGCACAAATTAATTAAATTAAAATGTTAAATCAATTTCAGAACGAGAGACGTCAGACATCAGACGTCAAACGTGAAACGTCAGACCAGGTATTTTTCGACATTTGAAATCTGACGTTTCGGATCAAAAAAATCATGTGAATATTCTCACGACTAATTACTATTTATAATTATTACTATTTGACTAGCATCATACGTTTGTTTCTACGAACCCATTTTCTTGAAATTATTAAATCCATTAAGTAGGAACTGATCCAATAACCCAAAACATTATTTTTTATTACAATTGATTTACTTAATTTGGAGCAATTAAATAATTTAGCAATGGGAAAAAGTACTAAGGAAGAAAAAAATATCACTTCGCTTTCCAGAGAAAACAGAATTTTTAAACCCAAAAAATCTTCCTCTAAGAATGCTTACATTAAAACATTTCAGCAATACAAAAAATCTTATAAAAAATCCATAAAGGACCCCGAAAAGTTTTGGGCAAAAATTGCCGAAGAGCTGCATTGGTTTAAGAAGTGGACAAAAGTACTGAAGTGGAAAGCTCCCCATTCCCAGTGGTTTGTCGGAGGTAAAATAAATCTTTCCTATAACTGTATTGACAGGCATTTACAAACTCACAGGAAAAATAAAGTTGCACTTTTTTTCGAAGGGGAGCTCGGTGATACAAGATGTTTAACATACAGCCAGCTTTCAGTTGAAGTAAATAAGTTTGCAAATGTTTTAAAAAAACTTGGGACAAAGAAAGGCGACAGGGTTTGTATCTATATGCCGATGATACCGGAAGCCGTGATTGCAATGCTTGCCTGCGCAAGGATCGGCGCGGTTCATTCTGTTATCTTCGGTGGATTTTCTGCTAATGCATTGGTTGACAGGATCACCGACGCTGAAGCTTCTATTGTCATAACTGCAGACGGCGCTTTCAGAAGAGGGCAGGTAATCAAGCTGAAAGATAATGTCGATGAAGCTCTTCCGAATTGCCCGAGTGTAAAAAATGTTATCGTCGTGAAAAGAGTTGGCAATGAGATTAGATGGAACGAGACTCTCGACAAATGGTATCATGATGAAATGAACAGCTCCGATGAAATGTGCTCTCCGGAAAGATTAGACAGTGAACATCCTCTTTATATTCTTTACACCAGTGGCACCACAGGGAAACCGAAAGGAATTCTTCACACAACGGGCGGCTATTCGGTTCAGACCTATATTACTACAAAATATATTTTCGATATAAAAGATGAAGACGTATTTTGGTGCACGGCTGATATCGGTTGGGTCACCGGTCACAGTTATGTTGTTTACGGACCTTTGCAAAACGGCGCAACCATTTTTCTTTATGAAGGAGCTCCGAATTTCCCAAATCCGGACAGATTCTGGCAGATGATTGATAAATATAAGATTACTATCTTTTATACCGCTCCAACCGCGATACGCGCATTTATTAAATGGGGAAATCAATGGGTGGAAAAATATAAGTTGGATTCCCTGCGCTTACTCGGCACAGTCGGCGAACCGATAAATCCCGAAGCATGGATGTGGTATTATAAAATGATCGGTAAAGAAAAATGTCCTATAGTCGATACTTGGTGGCAGACGGAAACCGGCGCAATTATGATATCGCCTTTACCGGGAGCTACACCAACTAAACCCGGCTCTGCTACACTTCCTTTCTTTGGAATCGAACCGGACATTGTGGATAAAAAAGGAAAGAAAGTTCCAAAGGGAAGCGGAGGTTTACTGGTAATTAAAAACCCCTGGCCTTCGATGCTCAGAACTATTTATAAAGATGACGAAAGATATCAGAAGCAATACTGGAGCGAATTTCCCGGAATTTATTTTACAGGTGACGGAGCAAGGCGGGATAAGGACGGATATTACTGGGTAATGGGAAGAGTGGATGATGTGCTGAATGTTAGCGGGCACCGGCTCGGAACTGCTGAAGTCGAATCTGCTCTTGTGGCTCATATAAAAGTTGCTGAAGCAGCAGTAGTAGGAAAGCCTGATGAAATAAAAGGTAATTCCCTTTGTGCGTTTGTAACTCTTGAAGGAAGTCAAATTCCAACAGACGAATTAAAACAGGAATTAAAAGAATGGGTTGTAAAAGAAATCGGCGCACTTGCAAGGCCAGATGAAATTAGGTTTACTGATATGCTTCCAAAAACAAGAAGCGGAAAAATTATGAGAAGATTACTTCGCGAACTCGCACATAGCGGGGAAGTGAAAGGAGATACAACTACTCTTGAAGATTTTTCGGTGCTGGAGAAGTTGAGAAGTGAAGAAGAAGACTAGCAATTTGTTTCATTTAATCTATATGTATTATAATATATAAGTATGATACTCGATATTCCCCGTGATATTATTACCGATATAAATGATTTAAGATCACATTTTAAGGCAATTCATAACCATGAATTTTTGCTTAGGGATAAGGAAATAAATATTAAATACGGGCTCAATTTAAAAGAAATTTTCGGTAAAGCTTCAAATTTAAATCTTAGTTTTATAAATTGCGATTTTAATCCTTTGATATTTCTGGATTTAGAAAATCACACTGGATATGGAGAAGTTTGACTCAATTAGTTTCGCCTTTTGTGATTTCAAATTACCTTTAAATTCTCTCGGTACTAAATTAAACAATATCTATTTTGATTCCTGCACATTTTTGGATGATGTAAATTTTAAATATTTGTATAAAAAATCAAATTATTTTTAATAAGGTAATTATAAAAAAGAATTTTTATTTAATCTCAAGATATTCTTTTAATGAAAAAATAGAGTTTAAAAATGTAACCTTTAATATTGGACAAAAAAATTTCTTTAGAGAATTACATTTTGGCAAAGAAGCTGTATTTAGTAATTGTAATTTGACAAATTGTGTATTCATTAATTCTGATATAGAGAATGTTAGATTTATAAATTGTGAATTTGATTTCAAAAATTTTATTTATGAAAAGGAACAAACAAATAAATTCATAAATGACAAAAATAATATAATTGCAATTAAAGAACTTATTTCATCGTATCGACAATTTGAAATAAATCTTGATAAAAATAAAGATTATGAATTAGCTGGAGAATTTCATAAAAAGAGATATGAATTGGAATATCTTATAACTGAAAGCTTTTCATTAAAAAAATTATTACTATTTTTTTATGAACGGTCAAGTAATTTTGGTGAAAATTATGTAAAGAGTTTAAGTCGGTTTATACTAATCTTGTTTCTATTTACCCTTACATACTTATTTACAGGTTTGGTATATAATCATACTAATTTTGAATCAACAATTTATTATTTGAAAGAAAGCAATAGATACAATTTTTGGAATGACATTGGTTCAGCTTTTTTATATTCATTAAACAATTCATTACCCTTCAGAAGAGAACTTGAGTTTGTCAAATCAGCAAACGGCTGGACAACTTTCTTTTCAATTGTACAAACGTTTATTCAAACAATATTAGCTACTCTTTTTATTATCGGTCTTAGAAGAAAGTTTAAACGATAAGATCATAATTTAAATCTTTGCCTCTTTGCCTTCATGAAACCCGATGAACACACCCCCAGCCCCTCTGAAGAGGGGAGTTTAATGTGTGAGAAACTCAAGCGTAGATAATAAATTCTTTTACTGTGCATTAGTGAACACACTTTGAAAATTGGAAAAAATAAATTCCTAAATTCCCCTCTTCAGAGGGGTTAGGGGAGTGTTACCAAGACTAAGCGATGTGAAAAATAATTAAAGAGAACATTTTATCTTAGATACTAAATTAAACTAATTCTCATATGAAATTTGTATAATTTTATCTATGAGAAAAAGAAATATTATTCCTTATGAT
>Ga0180121_10000510_pt1 | contig 16426 bp, 25 predicted proteins | sample AntDrymUQ5402106_2_FD_129676 | JGI IMG/M metagenome (GOLD analysis project Ga0180121, IMG submission 129676) | Polar desert sand microbial communities from Dry Valleys, Antarctica - metaG UQ540 (21.06) (version 2) (version 2) | ecosystem: Environmental > Terrestrial > Soil > Desert | place...
CCGCCGTGGCGAATTCGAGGGGCTGCGCGGCGAGCTCGGCACGAATCCGGCGCGGGATCCGGATTTTGGTCCTTCCCGCATCCACCCGACGTTCGGCGCCGTCGCCATCGGCGCTCGACCCTTTCTCGTCGCCTATAACATCTATCTTGGGCCGGCCTCGAATCTTCCCATTGCGAAGAACATCGCAAAGGCGGCGCGCGGGTCCTCGGGCGGGTTCCGCTACGTGAAAGGACTTGGCCTCGAGGTGGACGGGCAGGCGCAGGTGTCGATGAATCTCGTCGACACGGAAAAGACGCCGCTCCACAACGCGTTTGATTTCGTGAAGATGCGGGCCGAGGCGGAGGGCGCGCACGTCACGTGGAGCGAGATCGTTGGACTCGTGCCCGAGCGCGTGCTCTTTGATGCTGCCGCCAGCCACCTCCAGCTCAGACAGTTCAAGCCGGCGCAGGTGCTCGAGCGGCAGGTAAGAGAGGTGACGGCCGGCGGAGAGAGCATGTCGGGCTTCGTTGCGTCGGTGGCTTCGTCTGATCCCGTTCCGGGGGGAGGCAGCGTCGCCGCGCACGCCGGCGCGCTTGCCGCCGCTCTCGCTCAGATGGTCGCCGGACTGACGATCGGCAAGAAGAAGTACGTCGCCGTCGATGCCGAGATGAAGGAAGCGTCGCTCAAAGCCGTCGCACTCGGGAACGCTCTCGCGGCACTGGTGAAGCGTGATGCCGAGGCATACTCGCTCGTATCGGAGGCGTACAAGCTTCCGAAAGAGCCAGCCGATGCGGCAGCGCGTAGATCGGAAGCGGTTACCAGCGCGCTGCTGAAGGCAGCGGAAGTGCCTCTCGAGACGGGGCGTGCCGCGGTGCAGGTTGCCGAGATTGCTCTGCTCGTCGCGGAGAAGGGGAACTCGAACGCCGTCACCGACGCGGGCGTCGCGGCGCTGCTGGCAGAGGCGGCGTGCAGGGGCGCCGACTACAACGTGCGCGTGAACGTGACGGCGCTCGAGGACCGGTCGCGCGGAGACCGGCTGAGCGCCGAGTCTATGAAACTGGTGAAAACGGTGGCGGACATCGCGACGCGGGTGGCAAAGCGCGTTGAGGACGCGCTGACGCAGTAGCGGGCGCTAGCGCCCGGCAGCTCCGACCGGCTCGCTCGCCAGCGCGGTCAGCACGCGCGGTCCCTGCTCGGTGATCGCGATCGTGTGCTCGAAGTGCGCCGAGCGCGTACCGTCGACGGTGACGACGGTCCAGCGGTCGGGCATCGTACGCGTCTCGGGGCCGCCGATGTTCACCATCGGCTCGATCGCAATCGTCAGCCCCGGAGTCAGTCTCACGCCGCGTTTCGGCTTGCCGTAGTTCGGAACCTGCGGCTCCTCGTGGAAGCCAACGCCGATGCCGTGTCCGACGAGATCGCGCACGACGCTGAAGCCAGCTTCCTCAACAACGGCCTGCACGGCCGCCCCGATGTCGCCGACGTGATTTTCCGGAGTCGCGGCAGCGATGCCCGCAGCCAGTGAAGCCCGCGTCACATCGAGCAGGCGCTCCGACTCCGCGCTGACCTTCCCGACCGCGACGGTCGTCGCCGAGTCCGTGTAGTAGCCGTCGAGCTTCACCCCAATGTCGATCGAAACGATGTCACCTTCGGCGAGCACGCGCTTCCTCGAAGGAATGCCGTGGACGATCTCCTGGTTGATCGAGGTACAAATGCTCGCCGGGAACCTGTACAGGCCCTTGAAGGCGGGCAGCGCCCCCTCGTGGCCGCGTATGAACTCGTCGGCGATCAGGTCGAGATCGGTCGTCGACATCCCCGCGCGAACACTTTGCTCGAGCAGCCGCACCGTCTCGGCCAGTATCGCGCCGCCGCGAGCCATGATCTCGATCTCGCGCGGCGACTTGAGCTGGATCACTCCGGCTCCAGGGCCTTCAGCGCTCTCGCCGTAACCTCGTCTACGTCGGCGTCGGCGTCGATCTTGACCGGTTCCATCTCGATGCCCTTGTAATATTCGACCACCGGCTCGGTCTGGGCGCGATAGACATCGAGCCGGTTCCTGACCGCGTCCGGCTCATCGTCCTGCCGGCGCATGAGCGACCCGCCGCACTTCTCGCACTTGCTGCCCGGCTCGCGGTCCTTGTACGGAGTCTGGCACTGGCCGCACACGGTGCGACCGCTCAGCCGCGAGATCAGTTTCCTGTCACCGATGTCGAAGAGCAGCACCTTGTCGATCTTGCGGCCGACTTCAGCGAGCATGATGCCAACGCCCTGCGCCTGCGGCACGGTCCGCACCGCGCCGTCGAGAATGGCGCCCTTTTCGGTCGCCGGGGAGCTCATGACATCCTGAAGAATGGCGAGAATCACGGAGTCAGGGACAAGGTCGCCGCGGTCCATGAAGGCTTTCGCCTCCCGGCCGCGGGGGGTGCCGTCGCGCAATGCAGCACGAAGCACATCGCCGGTGGCGATCTTGGGGATGCCGAGTCGCGCGGCCAGTTTGTCCGCCTGCGTTCCCTTTCCGGCGCCGGGCGGCCCGAGCAGCACAATGATCATCTTCTAAATCCCGGCAAAGGAAAATCGGAGGAGCGGCTCGCCCCTCCGATCAACCGCTAGAACGCGCCGCCCGCCTGGCGACCGCGGAATCTCACGCGGCCCTTCTTCATGAATCCGTCGTACTTGCGGAGCAGCAGGTGCTGGTGGATTTGAGCCATCGTATCGAGCGCGACACCAACAACGATGAGCAGCGACGTCCCGCCGAACTGGAACGGCACGTTGATCGCGTCGGCGATCATGACCGGCAGGAGCGCGATGAACGTCAGGAAAATCGCGCCCGGCAGCGTTATCCGTGACACCACGTAATCGATGTACTCCGCCGTCTTGCCGCCGGGCTTTACGCCTGGAATGAACCCGCCCTGTTTCTTCAGATTCTCCGAGATGTCGACCGGATTGAAGATGATCGACGTGTAGAAATAGGTGAAGAAAATGATGAGCACGGCCGAGAGCAGGAAATAAAGCCACGTTCCCGGCTGGAAGAGATCGGAGATCACGCGAGCCGAATCGTTGCTGCTGAACTGCGCCAGCGCTCCCGGGACGACAATCACCGACTGCGCAAAGATGATCGGCATCACGCCGGCCGCGTTGACGCGCAGCGGGATGAAGTTCTTCGCCGCCTCGCGCTGGCGTCCTCTTGCCATCGTGCGCTGCGGTATCTGAATCATCACCCTTCGCGCCGCCATCGTCACGGCGACGGTTCCCGCCACGACCGCGATCATCACGATCGCGAGCACGACCAGCGAGAACGGACCGACCGCCTGAGTGCGCACGAAGCCAAAAGTGCCGAAGATCCCCGGCCAGAAACGCTCGACGATCGAAAAGAAGATGATGAGCGACGCGCCGTTACCAAGCCCGCGCTCGGTGATCTGCTCGCCAAGCCACATCACGAACATCGCGCCGGTGGTGAGCACCAGCACCATCTGCACCTTGAATCCCATGCCGGGATTGACGACCGCGTTCTCGAGTCCGGACGTAAAGAGGGCGAATCCCCAGCCCTGAACGGCGGCGAGAAGCACGGTCAGGTATCGCGTCCACTGCGTGATCTTCTTCCTGCCCTCCTCGTCCTTCTGCATCTTCTCGATTGTCGGGATGACCACGCCGGCGATCTGCATGAAAATGCTGGCCGATATGTACGGCATGATGCCAAGCGCGAACACGGTCGCCTTCGAAAGCCCGCCACCTACGAACAGGTCGTAAAGACCAAGAATGCCGCCACCGCCCTGGTTGGCGAAGAAGTCCTGGATGGCGGCGACGTCGATTCCGGGCGCGGTGATGTGCGCCCCGATCCGGTAGAGGACGAGACACAGCAGCGTGAAAACGATCTTGTCCCGCAACTCCGGCGTGCGATACATGTTCGAGATCGCCGCCGCGGGGGCTGATTGAGCCATTATTCTTCTACCCGGCCTCCTGCCGCTTCTATTTTCTGACGCGCGCCGGCGCTCATCTTCACGCCGCGCACGATCACTCCCTTCGCTTCACCGTTGGCGAGCAGCTTGGCCGGACCCTTCCCCTTTCGGATCAGACCTGCGGCAGCGAGCGTCTCCTCGGTCACTTCGGCGCCCTTTGGCAGGCGCGTGAGATCTTCGAAGCTTACCACCTGGTTCACGACACGAAAGATGTTCGTGAAGCCGCGCTTCGGGATACGGCGCGTAAGCGGCATTTGTCCGCCCTCGAACTGCGGCTTGCCTCCGCCCGGCCCGTGATGGCCCGCGCGCGCCTTGATGCCCTTGTGTCCCTTGCCGGACGTCTTGCCGGTGCCGGATCCGGGACCGCGCCCGAGGCGCTTCCTGTTGCGATGCGAGCCAGGTGCGGGAACCAGGTTATGGAGCCCGATCTTCTCGGTTTTCGCTGTGCTTTCCTTGGCCACTTTGATCAATCCTCTACCGGCGTCACTTCAATGAGGTGACGCACGTGCTTTAGCTGTCCGCGCAGTGCGGGTGAATCCTGCTTGATCACTTCGGCCTGGTGATGCTTGAGGCCGAGCGCTTCGAGTGTGCGCAGCATGCGCCACGAATGGCCGATGCCGCTGCGTACCTGCTTGATGCGAACCTTTCCTTCAGTGATGGTTTCCTTGGGCGTCGACTTGGGGCCCTTGGTGTTCCACCACACGTGTGTCCTAGGCATGCGCGACCTCCTTCGACCTGGCGCGTGACCGGTACCCGATGCTCGACACCTCGATGCCGCGCTCGCGCGCGATCTGCTCTACGGTCGTGAGCTGCTGCAGTCCATCGAGAGCGGCCAGGACCATGTTGTGCGGATTGGTCGAGCCGAGGCTCTTGGTCAGAATGTCGGAGATGCCGGCGCATTCCATGATCGCGCGCACCGCGCCACCAGCGATTACGCCGGCACCCGGAGCAGCAGGCTTCATAAGGACTTTGCCCGCGCCATGCTGCCCGACGACTTCGTGCGGGATCGTTCCGCCCGTCATCGGGATCTGCACCATGTTGCGACGCGCGCCGTCGACTGCCTTGCGCACAGCTTCCGAAACTTCGTTGGCCTTGCCCGTGGCGAATCCGACACGGCCCTGACCGTCACCCACCGCGACAAGCGCGTTGAATGAGAAGCGACGTCCGCCCTTCACGACCTTGGCGACGCGGTTGATCGCGATCACGTTCTCGACGAGCTCGCTGCCACCGTCTCCCCCGCCCCGTCCGTCACGATCGCGCGGCTTGCCATCGCGGCCGCGTCCGCCACCAGGCCCGCCCCGTCCGCCAGCATTGTCGCTGCGTCCCGGACCGCCGCCCTGGCCACCGGGCGCACCGCGTCCGCGTCCGGCGCCCGGTCCACCACGACCGCCACCGCCACGTCCACCACGTCCACCAGCGCCACCACCGCTCCTCGCACTGCCGCCCATGCGCGGCCGTTCCTGCGCCGGCTGTTCCTGCGCCGGCTGTTCGGAAGGCGCGGGTGCCGCTGCTTCAGGATTCTCGTTCTCTGCCATTTATTAAAACTCCAGTCCGCCTTCGCGGGCTCCGTCGGCCACACCCTTCACGCGACCGTGATATTTGTATCCTGCTCTGTCGAAGACTACGCGCTTCACGCCGGCATCCTTCGCCTTCGCCGCGAGACGCTTCCCAACTTCGACCGACTTCTCGGTCGGCTTCCCTTCGAGTCCCGAATCGGTGACCGTCAGAAGAGTGCGCTGCGTCGCGTCGTCCACGAGCTGCGCATAGATGTGCTTCAGCGAACGGTAAACCACGAGGCGCGGGCGCTCGGCGCTGCCGATCACTTTCTTCCGCAGACGGAAGTGACGGCGCGTACGGAGCTGGTCACGCGACCTTGGTCTCGCCATTTTCGGCATTACTTACCTCCCGCCTTTCCAGCCTTGCGGCGGATCTGCTCTCCAACGTACTTGATTCCCTTGCCCTTGTACGGCTCGGGTGGCCTGAGGCTGCGCAGCTCGGCCGCGACCTGGCCGACGATTTCCTTGTTCGCGCCCTCGATAATGACGGAGGTCGGCGCGGGGGCGCTCAGCTTGATGCCCTTCGGCGCCTCGTACTTTATCGGGTGCGAGAATCCGAGGGCGAGCTGCAGTCCGTAGGGACGCGTCTCCGCCTTGTAGCCGACGCCGATGATCTCGAGCTCCTTCTTGAAGCCCTTGGTTACGCCCTCGACCATGTTGGCGACGAGCGTGCGACTGAGGCCGTGCATCGCCTTGTCGTTTGCTTCATCCGACGGACGCTCGACCGAAATCTGCTCGTCCTTCATCGTGACCTTCATCGATGGGTGGAGCGTACGCTCCAGCTCGCCCTTCGGGCCCTTCACGTGAACCTTGTTGCCCTCGATCTTCACGGTGACGCCCTTGGGGATCCCGACCGGGTGCTTTCCAATTCGTGACATTAGTCTCTCCTTACCAGACGAGCGCGAGAAGCTCGCCGCCGGTGCGCGACTGGCGCGCCTGGCGGTCCGACATCACACCCTTGGACGTGCTGAGGATCGCCATGCCGAGCCCGTTGCGGACGCGCGGGATCTCGGTCACCGCGACGTACTTGCGCAGTCCCGGCGTGGAAACACGCTTCAGCTCGCGGATGACCGGCTGGCCACCCTGCGCGTACTTGAGGACCACGCGCAGCAGGTGCTTGCCGTCTTCCGTGTCCAGCGTCCTGTAGTCCTGAATGAAGTTGTTCTCCTTCAGGATCTTCGCGATCTCAACTTTCAGCTTCGACAGCGGCATGTCGACACGGCGGTGCTTCGCCCCACAGGCGTTGCGAATGCGTGTCAGCATATCGGCGATCGGATCGGTCATGCTCATTAAATAGTCTTCCTCATTCTACCGTATCCGCTGCCGGACGCGTAGAAGGTGAAAATGGTTTACCAGCTTGCCTTGCGGACGCCCGGGATGAGCCCCGTCAGCGCCATCTCGCGGAAACAGATCCGGCAGAGGCCGAACTTTCTCAGGAACGCGCGCGACCTGCCGCACCTTCCGCATCGGTTGTGCTTCCGGACGAGGAACTTCGGCTTCCGCTTGCTCTTTTCGACCATGGCTTTACGCGCCATTCAGAACTCTCTCGCTCAGGTGTTGTTGGACTGCTGAGACTGCTTCGTCTGCTGCGTGATGATCGGCTTGTCATCACCCTTGAAGGGCATTCCAAGCTCGCGCAGCAGCGCGAACGCCTGGTCGTCCTTGTTGGTGGTGGTGACGAACGTGATGTCCATGCCGTGGATCTGTTCGACCATGTCGTAGTTGATCTCCGGGAAGATCATCTGCTCCTTGATACCGAGCGTGTAGTTGCCGCGCCCGTCGAAGGAGCGGGTGTTGATGCCACGGAAATCGCGGATGCGCGGGATCGCCACGCCGACGAAGCGGTCGAGGAACTCCCACATCCGGGCGCCGCGCAGCGTCACGGCGCAGCCGATCTCCTGCCCCTCGCGCAGGCCGAAGTTGGCGATCGACTTCTTCGCCTTCTTCCGCACCGGGCGCTGCCCCGTGATGATGCCGAGCTCAATGACGACAGCATCGAGAACCTTGGGGTTCTTGATCGCCTCACCGACGCCGCAGTTGATCACGATTTTCTCGAGCGTCGGGATCTGGTGCACGTTGGTGAAGCCGAACTGCGACTTCAGCCGCTCGCGTACCGTGTCCATGTAGTAGCCCCGGAGACGGGGCGGCGGCACCGGCAGGTCCTTGCCCGTGTGCTCGACCTGAACCATCTCCTTGGTCTCGCGCTTCTTCGTCTGCTTCTTCTCTTTGGTCGCCATTTATCCGGTCCTCGCTCAGCGCACGCGGGGGATAGGTTCCCCGTGCTTTACGCTGACGCGCTCTTTGGTTCTGCCGCGCTTCTTCACATCGTTGCTCGTGTAGCGGGCTCGCATCCGCGTCGGCTCGCCAGACTTCGGGTCGAGCAGCATCAGGTTCGACGCGTGTACCGACGCCGGCGCCTCGCGAATGCCGCTCTGCTCCTCGGCCGTCCGCGCCTTCCTGTGCATCTTAACGATGTTGACGCCCTCGACGAGCACGCGGCCGGTCTTGAGGAAAACGCGCAGCACCTTCCCTTCCTTGCCCTTGTCCTCGCCGCGCATCACCCGCACGGTGTCGCCCTTCGACACGTGCAGCTTCATCCGCTTGGCGTTCTCCGCATGGCGCGCGTGAAGCCGCTTGCCCGCCGTCTTCCTGTATTTCAAAACTCTCACTTTACAAAACCTCCGGCGCCAGCGAGACGATCTTCATGTACTTCTTCTCGCGGAGCTCGCGCGCCACGGGTCCGAAGATACGCGTCGCTCTCGGCTCGCCCGCATCGTTGATGATCACGACGGCGTTCTCGTCGAAGCGAATGTATGAGCCGTCCTTCCGGCGCGTCTCCTTGGCGGTGCGCACGACGACCGCGCGCGCGACCTCCGACTTCTTCACCGTCCCGTTGGGGAGCGCGTTCTTCACTGCCACGATGACGACGTCACCGAGGAACGCATAGCGGCGGCGGGTACCACCGAGCACACGGATCACGAGCGCCGTTTTCGCGCCCGAGTTGTCCGCGACCTTTACCACCGATTCCTGCTGGATCACTGGACTTCTCCCTTAACGTGCGCGTTCGATGATCTCGACCAGGCGCCACCGCTTGTCCTTCGACAAGGGCCTGGTCTCCATGATGCGTACGGTATCGCCCGTCTTTGCATCGTTCTGCTCGTCGTGCGCCTTCAGCTTCTTCGTGCGCCGCACCATCTTCCCGTAAACGGGGTGCTGCACACGGCGCTCGATCGAGACCACAACCGTCTTGTCCATCTTGTCGCTGACGACGATGCCGATCCGCGTCTTGCGCGCGTTTCTCACCAGCGTCTCGCCCTTAGTCTGTTCGGTCATTTTCCCTTAAGCCTTTTTTTTCGTCTTCGCGCGCTGGTTGGTCGCGGTGGCGCTCTTGCGCCCGCGCCTGCCCGTCACACGTCTCGCCTTCTTCGTCTTTACGGGAGCCGCCGACTCGGCGATGCCCATCACCTTCTCGCGCATCACCGTGTTTAGCCGCGCGATGTCCTTGCGGATCACGCGAAGCCTGAGCGGATCTTCCAGCGTGCGCGTTCCCGAAGCGAGCCTCAGGTTGAAGCGCTCCCTCTCCAGCTCGGCGATGCGCGCATTGATGTCGCCCTCGTTGAGCTCGCGAATGTCCTTAGCTTGCATCGGTGTGAGCCTCCTCACGTACCACGAACTTCGTCTTGACGCCGATCTTCGCCGCCGCCAGCGCCATCGCCTTCTTGGCGATCTCGGGCGTGACTCCCTCGAGCTCGAACATCACCCGGCCCGGCTTCACGACGGCCACCCACCCCTCGGGTGAGCCCTTTCCCTTACCCATGCGGGTCTCGGCGGGCTTCTTCGTGATCGGCTTGTCAGGGAAAATCCTGATCCAGACCTTTCCGCCGCGCTTGATGTGGCGCGTGAGCGCGACACGGGCAGCCTCGATCTGGCGGTTCGTAACCCAGCCGGGCTCGAGCGCCTGCAGACCGTAATGCCCGAACGACACCTTTGCGCCGCGGGTGGCGAGGCCCCTCGTCCGGCCCTTGAACATCTTCCTGAACTTTACGCGCTTTGGACTCAGCATCTCTAATGTCTCCTAGGCGCCGGTCGAGTAAGTTTTGCCGCGGCGGTCTTCGACGATCTCGCCCTTGAAGATCCAGACCTTCACACCGATGGTGCCGAAGGTGGTCTTCGCCGTCGACGTCGCGTAGTCGATGTCGGCACGCAGCGTGTGCAGAGGCACACGGCCCTCGTGATAACCCTCGACGCGGGCGATCTCGGCGCCGCCAAGTCGGCCGCCGCACTTGATCTTGATGCCGCCCGCACCCATGCGCATCGCGCTCTGCACCGCGCGCTTCATGGCGCGGCGGAACGAGATGCGCTGCGCGAGCTGATTCGCGATGTTGTCGGCAACGAGCTGCGCGTCGAGCTCGGGACGCTTGATCTCCTCGACGTTGATGCCGACTTCCTTCCCGCTCAGCTTGGTGAGCTCGTCACGGAGCTGGTCGACTTCAGCGCCCTTCTTGCCGATGACGACGCCCGGACGACCGGTGTGAATCGTAACCACGACCTTGCCCGGCTTCCGCTCGATGCGGATGTCGGCGATGGCCGCGTGACCGAGCCGCGCCTTCAGGTACTTCCTGAGAAGCTCGTCCTCGCGCAGCAGTGCCGGGAAATCGCGGTTGGCATACCACGTCGATCTCCACGTCTTCGAGATTCCGAGACGGAACCCGATCGGATGTGTCTTCTGACCCATTAGCGCTTCTTCCCCTCGCGTGCTTCGAGCACGATCTCCACGTGGCTGGTTCTCTTCCTGATCGGTGTTGCGCGTCCCTGCGCGGCCGGCATGAAGCGGCGGAGCGCCGGGCCTTCGTTCACTATCGCAGTCTTGATGTACAGCGTATCGACGTCGATCGACTCGTTGCCCTCGCGCGCCTTGAACTCGGCGTTCGCGACGGCGGAGTTGAGCACCTTCTCGATCTGCTTCGCCGCGTGCTTCTTGGAAAACTTCAGCAGCCCGAGTGCCTCGTTCACATTCTTCCCGCGGATCTGGTCGATCACCAGGCGCATCTTGTATGGCGACTGACGCGCAGTCCGCTGGATGGCGCTGGATACTCCCTTGCGCTCGGCGGCGTGGCGTTCAGCGCGAAGTCTGCTTCTCTCGCTCACTTACCTGCCCCCCGGTCCTTTCGGAGCCGTCGGAACGCCGCCCGCCTTTTTGTCGGCGGGCTTGCCCTGGCCGGTGTGGCCGCGGAACAGGCGCGTCGGCGCGAACTCGCCGAGCTTGTGCCCGACCATGTTCTCGGTGACGTACACGGGAATGAACTTGTTGCCGTTGTGCACGGCGAAGGTGTGACCGACGAAGTCCGGGATGACCGTGCTCGACCGAGCCCATGTCTTGATGACGCGCTTCTCGTTCTTGCCGTTCATCGTGGAGACTTTCGTCGCCAGTGCGTCCTGAACGTATGCACCCTTTTTAACGCTGCGTGCCATATCCGATTCTCAGAGTTGAATTCGCTTGATTACTGCGTTGCCTTGCCGCGCTTCCGTCCGCGGACGATCAGGCGCTGCGAGGGCTTGTTCCTGTTGCGCGTCTTCACGCCTTCCTTGTTGCCCCACTTGTCCACGACGTTGCGCCCGCCGCGCGTGCGGCCACCGTGCGGGTGGTCGACCGGGTTCATGACTTCGCCGCGAACCTTCGGCCGCTTGCCCTGCCAGCGACTCTTGCCCGCCTTTCCCGCCGACAGCAGCTCGTGCTCGGCGTTGCCGACCTCGCCGACGGTCGCGAGGCACTTGCCGTGCACCAGACGCATTTCGGTAGAGGCCATGCGCAGCGTGACGTAGTCGCCTTCCTTGGCGACGACCTCGAGCGAGGTCCCGGCCGACCGCGCCATCTGCCCGCCCTTGCCCGGCTTCAGCTCGACGTTGTGCACGTCGGTGCCGAGCGGGATCTCGCGCAATGGAAGCGCGTTGCCGACGCGGCTGTCCGAGCCCGGTCCGGAAACGATCTTGTCACCCACCGACAATCCCTTCGGGTGCAGGATGTAGCGCTTCTCGCCGTCCTCGTACTCGACCAGTGCGATACGCGCGGTGCGATTGGGATCGTACTCGATCTCCCGCACCGTCGCCGTCATGTTGAACTTGTTGCGCTTGAAGTCGATGATCCGGTACATGCGCTTGTGACCACCACCGATGCGGCGCATCGCGATGTGACCGTGGTTGTCGCGGCCGCCCGACTTCTTGAGCGGAGCCATGAGCGACTTTTCGCCCGTCGTCCGCGTGATCTCCGCAAAATCGGAGACGCTGCGGAAGCGCGAGCTCTTTGTCACCGGCTTGAATTGACGAACGCCCATTTGCTAAGCCTCGAAGATGTCGATGGAATCGCCCTGAGCGAGCGTCACGATTGCCTTCTTCCAGTGTGGACGGCGTCCCTTGACCTGGCCAACGCGGCGGTCCTTGCCGCGATGGTTCGACGTCCATACGCCGGTCACTTTCACGGCGAACAGCTCCTCGATCGCCTTCCTGATGTGAGTCTTGGTGGCTTCGGGGTGCACGCGGAACGTGTATTCGCCACGGTCCTGGTACGCCGCCGACGTCTGCTCGGTCACGATCGGGGTGATGATGGTGCGGGTTATCGTTGGCATTACTTACTTCCCCTTCTTCTTGCCGGCGGACTTCTTCGCCGCTGATTTCTTTGCCGCCGTCTTCTTTGCGGCAGCCTTGGGCTTGGCGGAAGTTCCCGCTGCCTTGGCTGCCTTGCGCGCGCTCTTCTGCGCCGACTTGTGGGCGTTCGCCTTCTTCGCCGTCTTCTTTTCGGTCTTCTTTTCGGCCTTGTCAGGACGGCTCGGCTTCTTCGGTGACTTTGCCTTCGCGTCGCGCGGCTTCTCGTCCACCTTGTCGAGCGTGTAGCCCAGCGCATTCGACTCGATCAGCACCACATCGGACCACAGGACGTGATAGGTCGAGACGTCCGAGTACGGCATCACGTGCGTGCGCTGCAGATTCCGGCCGCTCAGAAACACGTTCTGCTTCATCCCGTCAGTGAGGATCAGGACCTTCCTGTTCGTCACGCCGAGCGCGCCGAGCAGGGAGATCATCTGCTTCGTGTTCGGCTTGTCGTAGCTGAAGTTGTCGATCACGATCACGGCATCCTCGCGGGCGCGCGCATTGAGGGCGCTCTTCCGGGCCAGCATGCGGATCTGCTTCGGAACTTCCTGCTTGTACTTGCGTCCGGTCGGGCCGAAAACCGTTCCGCCGCCGACGAAGTGAGGGGCGCGGCGTGAGCCCTGACGGGCGCGTCCGGTTCCCTTCTGCTTCCACGGCTTCTGGTTTCCACCCACCACGAGTCCGCGCGTTTTCGTGTACGCGAGACCGAGGCGCTGGTTGGCGAGAAATGCCTTAACCGCCTGGTGCATCACCGGCATGTTCACGGTTCCGTCGAACAGCTCGCCGGGCAGGTCGAGCCGCTCGCGCTCCGTTCCGCCGGCGGTGAATGCCGCTGCCTTGAGTGTCGTCGATTCAGCCATGATCAGCCCTGCTTCTTCACGAGAACGATCCCGTTAGTGGGACCGGCCACGGAGCCGCGGATGTAGATGAGGTTACGCTCGGCGTCGATGCGCTCGATGCGGAGGTGAGTCTGCGTGTGTCGCTCATTGCCGTACTGACCCGGCATCTTCTTGCCCTTGATGACGCGCGACGGGTCGGTGCCTGGCCCGATCGAGCCGGGACGGCGGTGCTTCGTGTTTCCGTGCGTGTTGGGACCTCCGGCGAAGCCGTAGCGCTTGACGACGCCCTGGAATCCGCGGCCCTTCGACGTGCCGGTGACCTTGACCTGCTCGCCCGGCGCGAAGATCTCGACGGTGATCTTGTCGCCGAGGTTGTAGGTCGGGATCTCCTTGCGGTTCTCCTTGAGCTGTGCGTCATCGAGACGGAAGCTGCGCAGAACGCGCGGGGCGACGGTCAGGCCAGCCTTGGCGGCGTGACCGACGACAGCCTTGTGCGCGCGGCGGCCGCGCGGCGTCTTCTCGTTCTTCTTCGACTCGCGGGCATTCTTCTGCTCACCGTAGCCGAGCTCGACCGAATCGAAGCCGGCCTTGTCCTTTTTCAGCACCTTCACGACGGGGTTGGGCGGAGCCTCTACCACCGTGCAAGGGATTTGCTGTCCCTGTTCGTTGAAGATCTGGGTCATGCCCAGCTTTTTACCGATGATACCGATCATTGAATCCTCTATTTAACCTGCATTTCGCACTTAGTCCGCAGTTCGCAGTAGGTCCGCAGTCCGCAATTAGTCCGCAGTCGTACCTACTCGACTTTGATTTCAACGTCCACGCCGGCCGGAAGATCCAGCTTCGTCAGTGCATCCACGGTCGCGGCGCGCGAATCGAGGATGTCGATCAGACGCTTGTGCGTCTTGAGCTCGAACTGCTCGCGCGACTTCTTGTCCACGTGCGGCGAGCGGAGAACCGTCCAGCGCTTCGTCTTGGTCGGCAGCGGAATGGGACCGGATACCTGCGCGCCCGTCTTCTCAGCCGTGCGGACAATGTCTGCCGAAGCCTGATCGATGATCGCGTGGTCGAATGCCTTGAGCCGAATGCGAATTCTTCCTGCCATAACTCTCTCGCGTCTCTATTAAGGAAGTGTCGCGGTTACTTGATGATCTTGGTGACGACGCCGGCACCGACCGTGCGGCCGCCCTCTCTGATCGCGAAGCGGAGACCCTCGTCCATCGCGATCGGCGTGATCAGCTCGATCTGCATCTGCACGTTGTCGCCCGGCATCACCATCTCCATACCCTCGGGCAGCTCCACGCTTCCCGTCACGTCGGTCGTTCTGAAGTAGAACTGCGGACGGTAGCCCTTGAAGAACGGCGTGTGTCTCCCGCCCTCTTCCTTGGTCAGCACATACACCTCGGCCGAAAAGAGCGTGTGCGGCTTGATCGAGCCCGTCTTGGCCAGCACCATGCCGCGCTCCACGTCTTCCTTGGCGATGCCGCGGAGCAGGAGGCCGACATTGTCACCGGCCTGGCCGTCGTCCAGCAGCTTCCGGAACATCTCGACGCCCGTGATCACGGTCTTCTTGTCCGAGTTGAAGCCGATCAGTGAGACTTCCTCGCCCACCTTGATCTTGCCCTTCTCGATACGGCCCGTCGCAACGGTGCCACGGCCGGTGATCGAGAACACGTCTTCCACGGGCATGATGAACGGCTTGTCGATCTCGCGGACGGGCTGCGGGATATAGGTATCCAGCACATCCATCAGCTCGCCGATCTTCTTGCCGTACTCGCTGTTCGGATCGCCACTCTCGAGTGCCTTGAGCGCGCTTCCCTTGATGATCGGCGTGTCGTCGCCCGGGAAGTCATAGGAGCTAAGCAGCTCCCTCACTTCCAGCTCCACCAGCTCCAGGAGCTCAGGGTCGTCGACCATGTCCACCTTGTTCATGAACACGACGATAAAGGGCACGTTCACCTGCTTGGCGAGGAGGATATGCTCTCTCGTCTGCGGCATCGGGCCGTCGGCGGCACTGACCACGAGGATCGCGCCGTCCATCTGGGCGGCTCCCGTGATCATGTTCTTCACGTAGTCGGCGTGGCCCGGGCAGTCGACGTGCGCGTAGTGGCGCTTGTCGGACTCGTACTCGACGTGGGCGGTCGCGATCGTGATGCCGCGCGCTTTCTCTTCAGGCGCTTTATCGATCTGGTCGAAGGCGACTGCCGAGGCCAGTCCCTTCTTGGACTGGATGGCCGTGATCGCCGCCGTCAGGGTCGTCTTGCCGTGATCGACGTGGCCGATCGTGCCGACGTTTACGTGAGGCTTCGTGCGCTCGAATTTGACTTTGCTCATTTCTCGTTCGGTTATCGGTAATCGGTTATTTGGTGCCGACTTTATTGATGATCTCTTCCGCCTTCGCCTTCGGTACTTCCTCGTAGTGCGCAAACTCCATCGAGTAGACAGCGCGTCCCTGCGTCATCGAGCGGAGCTTCGTCGAATACCCGAACATCTCCGAGAGCGGGACCTGAGCGTCGATGACCTGCGCTTCACCGCGCTGGTTCATGCCGCCGATTCTGCCGCGGCGCGATGACAGGTCGCCGAGCACGTCGCCCATGTACGCATCGGGCGAAACGACCTCGACCTTCATGATCGGCTCGAGAATGATCGCGCCCGCTTTCTTCGCTGCTTCCTTGATCGCCATCGAGCCGGCAATCTTGAACGCCATTTCGCTGGAGTCGACGTCGTGGTACGAGCCGTACACGAGCTCGGCCTTCACGTCCACCATCGGGTATCCCGCCAGCACTCCACCCTCGAGCGCCTCGCGCATTCCCTGCTCGGCTGGCTTGATGAACTCACGCGGGATGGTGCCGCCGACGATCTTGTCCTCGAAGACAAACCCTTCGCCCTGCTTCGCCGGCTCGATGTTGATCACGACGTGTCCGTACTGGCCCTTACCACCCGACTGGCGAATGAACTTTCCTTCGACCTTCTCGACACGCCTCTTGATCGTCTCGCGATAAGCAACCTGCGGGCGGCCGATGTTCGCATCGACCTTGAACTCACGCTGCATGCGGTCGACGATGATCTCGAGGTGGAGCTCGCCCATGCCGGAGATGATCGTCTGGCCAGTTTCCTGGTCGGAGTGCACACGGAACGTCGGATCTTCCTCGGACAGCTTCATGAGGGCGATCGCCAGCTTGTCCTGGTCGGCCTTGGTCTTCGGCTCGATGGCGACGTCGATGACGGGGGCCGGAAACTTCATCGCTTCGAGGACGATCGGAGTGTCTTCCATCGTCATCGTGTCGCCGGTACGCGTGTCCTTGAGTCCGATCGCCGCGGCGATGTCGCCGGCGCGCACTTCCTCGATCTCCTCGCGCTTGTTGGCGTGCATCTGGAGCAGACGTCCGACGCGCTCGCGCTTGTCCTTGGTGGCGTTGTAGACGTACGAGCCGGACTTGAGCACGCCCGA
>Ga0180121_10000511_pt1 | contig 16418 bp, 15 predicted proteins | sample AntDrymUQ5402106_2_FD_129676 | JGI IMG/M metagenome (GOLD analysis project Ga0180121, IMG submission 129676) | Polar desert sand microbial communities from Dry Valleys, Antarctica - metaG UQ540 (21.06) (version 2) (version 2) | ecosystem: Environmental > Terrestrial > Soil > Desert | place...
AATGCTCGAAGGCTCAACAGGCCGCGCGGTATGACGCAGTACTACATTTCGCTGAAACAATAAAAATACATAAATAAAAAAATCTCATTATGGCAAATATCATTAAACCGTGGGCAATAATTTTGTGTAAGTACAATGACAAACCTAATGAAATTCGGCCTCGCACTTTTTATGAAGATTTCTTTATAAATAATGGGATGGGGGGAGTTTGTGATTATTGGCGTGAAGTTACACTAAATGCTCTTGATCTTACAACATCTGAAGTTTTTGGGTGGTTTACAATGAATCACCCGTCAGCAGATTCAGACCATCTGACATATCCTGGCGAGAGATACAAATTGGTTCAGTGGGGTAAAGATGCTGCAATTGCTAATGGGATAAATTTGGCATCATTTGGCAATCGGATACTGGTAATTCAAAACTATGGGAATGACCATGGTGCAGCAGGGATTGGGGTTGTCATTGTTCATAAAGACCCAAACTTAATCGAGGTTGGTTTCATTTGCCATGAAATGGGACATGGATTTGGATTGCCACATTCTTTTTCCAGTAATCCGGATTTTGAATATGGCGATGGATGGGATATTATGAGTTTCGCTACGACAACACCATTATTTGATATTAAATTTAGAGGAGCGGAGGGAAAAGCATCAATTGGACTCAATGCAAGAAATTTAGAAGCATTAGGAGCCTTGCCTTCGCGACGAGTTTTTTCTATACAACTACCAAATTTTAGTGAATCTATCAATTTAGACCCTCTGAATCAAATACCCATGGGTAATCATGGGTTTTTAGTTGTTAAAATTCTACCTTCGGCTACACAACCAAATAGAAATAATGATAGTATTTATACTATAGAATTTAGGATTAAGGCTGGATGGGATAAGGCAATACCTCAAAATGCAATCATTATTCATGAGGTAAGAAGCAATGGATTGTCATATCTTCAACCTGGGATGTGGGGTCAATTTCTTCCGAATCAGCAATTCGTCACACCTGACCCGAAAGTATTTATTAAGATAGTTAGTTTTGATAATATTCATGGATTTGCTTCCGTTCGACTGTGGGATATCCCCAATGGTAGTTTCAGAAAGGAAGATACCCGACCCGAAGTTTATTTAATACAGGGGGGGCAGAAACAACATATCACATCTCCACAAGTTTTATTTGCGTTAGGTAGAACTTGGGCTGATATAAAATCTGTTCCCGATGGTGGATTAAGTACTGTATCAATTGGTCTCCCTATCACAATGGTTAATAGAAACGGAATCGGGAACTACGATCTTTTGAATCCCAGTGATCAGGTCTTTGCCTTTGATTACACCAGCAGCGGTAAATTGGATCACTTGGTGCTATATCGACCGGGTGATCAAGTCATCTATATCCTGGTAAACAATGCAGGCAACTTCACGCCAGTCTTTGCATAACATGCCGGAATTGGTGGGTATGACCTTTTGAATCCCAAAGATCAGGTCTTTGCCTTTGATTACAACAGCAGTGGTAAATTGGATCACTTGGTGCTATATCGACCGGGTGATCAAGTCATTTACATCCTGGCAAACAATGGTGGCAACTTCACGCAAGTCTTTGCATCACATGCCGGAATTGGTGGCTACGACCTTTTGAATCCCAAAGATCGGGTCTTTGCTTTGGATTACAAAAGCAGCGGTAAATTGGATCACTTGGTGCTGTATCGACCGGGTGATCAAGTCATCTACATCCTGGCAAATAATGGCGGCAACTTCACGCAAGTTTTTGCATCACATGCCGGAATTGGTGGCTACGACCTTTTGAATCCCAAAGATCGGGTCTTTGCCTTTGATTACAAAAGCAGCGGTAAATTGGATCATTTGGTGCTGTATCGACCGAGTGATCAAGTCATCTACATCCTGGCAAATAATGGTGGCAATTTTACGCCAGTTTTTAAATCACATGCCGGAATTGGTGGCTACGACCTTGCTGACCCTGCGGACAAGGTTTTTGCCTTCGATTACAACAGCAGTGGCAAGCTAAATCATCTCGTTTTATATCGACCCGGAACGGGAACAATTTGGATATTATAGCAAATCCGACAACAACGGTTGTACATTTGATTTTCTATAAAAAGCAAACAGACGATACCAGAGCTACAATGTTAATTCAAAAATAGATACTTTGAAAGTTCACAAAATAAAACGAGAAGGAAAAGAAATTATGAACGGGGGGAATGGTCATAGTCATTGCGGTCAAAATAAGAATAAATGGAACAAGCCAAAAATACTAAAGCAGCGTGGGCAATAAATAAATAATATTTATCATGTTAAACAAAAATTATTGACAGAAGGAACGACCACACTATAGGAAGCACCATCAAGGTAAACGGGGCGCATTTTTTTTGTCTCCAAAAAATAATATCAAAGTCCAAATTATTTTTTTCAAAAGATTCAATTTTATTTTGCATTTCATCAAAAGAAACTGTGTCATTGAACGCAGAACTACAAATATAGAAAGCCAATTTCTCATTATTTAGAATTTCTTTTCTAACAAAAAAAATGCATAACGGCTGATTTTCTTTAATTCGAAAGAGTTTGTATATGCTTAGAAAGATCAAATTTGCATACCTGAATCCTCTGTTAGATATGGAGACTTCTCTGCGGGAATCTTGACTGACAATTTCAATTAGATTATTTTTGCTTTATGAGTGTTCGAAAGCTTCATACTGAATTTAATACTTTCTACTACTTTACTTTTACTTGTTTCCAGTGGATTTCTCTTTTCGATATTACCGATTTTTACAATTATATTTACAGATGTTTTAATATTCTTAAAACAAAAAGAATATATAATTGCGGATATGTAATAATGCCTAATCATCTTCATGCTTTAATTTATACAAGGAATGAAATTGATACTATAAATTTTATTATTGGTGAGACAAAAAGATTCATGTCATATGAAATTATAAAAAGGTTGAAAAAGCTAGGGAGATTTGATTTGTTAGGGATAATGCATGACTCGGTAAGTCCAAATGAAATTAAAAAAAATAAAATACATAATGTTTTTGAACCTTCAGACAGATATAAAAGAGATAGTAACTGAAAAATTTATTAGACAGAAACTTAATTATATGCACAAGAATCCAGTATCGGGAAAGTGGAAATTAGTAAATGATTATCTTGATTATGTTCATTCAAGCGCAAGGTTTTATGATTTGGGAGAGAAAGGAATATATGACGTTATCCATTATGAAGAAGCAATGAAAATTTCCGCAGAGTCTTCCGAACAAACATTGTTCAAAACTTTAAGCTCTAAGTGGCGGAATGACTCTGCGGAGACGAGCAAATTTCCGAATAACCTTACCATCAGCATTTTGTAAGTTTTCTAAACGGATATGAGAAGAATTTGGGAATATTTCTTTTATTTGTTGAGAAGTTTATACGAAATATTTGATCCAATAATAGTTTATGGCTCAAGTTAAAATGTACGTAGATTGGTTTTCTCTTTCTGCAGCGAATTTTAAACAGGCATATATATCTTCCTTAGTTAATTCCGGAAAATCCTCAAGAATATCTATTGTTTTATTCCAGAAGCAAGCCATGAAAGAACATCATAAACACTTATTCTCATGTTTCTTATACACGGCCTTCCCCCACGCTTGTTTGTATCTATTGTAATAATGTTTTTATAGTTATTAATATTTTTGTCCATTTTAAAAAATATTTAAATAAATATACCATTCTTATCAAAGATATAAAATTCTATTATTAACTGAAGTTGACCTCTCGATTCGCTTCGATTATAAAAGCTATCCTAATTGCTACTTCGGTTTATATAACTTTATATCCGGTTTGAAAATATCTGATTTATTTTCTCCAAACCATCTAAATGATGTTCCATAGCTTTCTTTGCATTTGAAATTGTTGTTTCTCCGTATCACTTGGGTCATTCCTCAGGAGTAAAAGTTCTTAAGATTTCAATCAAAGTAGTATTATGCATAACTCTAATGTTGAAGGTGTAATTGGCAAGACTTAAGTGCTAGAGGGAATATTTATCTTCTGTTTAAATTTAATACATTTTCAGAGGATAAAACAGTATTAAATAATTGAAAACCATTATTTTCAACATGTAAAACCCGAAAAAATTTCTTTGCAAGTTAAGTAGTAAAAAGATTATATTTGCATAAGACAATAAGGAATTCAGTTTTAGTTGAAAGAATACTCAATCCCCGATCAGAAAAAAACTTAACGAAAAGTCATATCTTTAGAGTACACTAAACTGTGTTCTACAAGTCCTTGAAGTAATTCAATTAGCATTTTTCGTCTGTTACAGTTGATGTAACACAATGCTGAGTAGTAGAAGCAAACTGATTTCTACCAATACATTGAATTATTTTTAAATTGAGATTTAAGTATAGACAATTTCACGCCACATACAAAGCCAGTTCTGTGCGGAGGATTTGTTAAGCTGAAATTGATTTAAGTTTAGAAAAATTTTTATCGCTCATTAAATAAATTTTAACTTATTAAAAATTATAGCTATTGAAAATTAAATCAGAGGAATCCAAAAATGAAAAAACCTGTACAGTATTTTGTTACTCTTTTTTACACTTCTGACTCTGCTCAATGCATCAGCATACTCAGCCAATGAATTGTTCAGAAGCGTAGCTTCCGGAAACTGGAATTCTAACTCGACGTGGGAAATGTCAACTAACGGAGGAGGCACGTGGGTTGCAGCAACACTTACTCCTGACAATACAAGCGGCACAATAACTATTCAAAGCCCGAATACAGTTACAGTAACTTTTGATGTTACTTCTGATCAGCTGGTTGTTGATAACGGAGGGCAAATTTCTATTAACAATACAATTACTCTTACAATACTTGATGGAAGTGGAAATGACCTGACTCTGAATTCCGGAGGAACTATTTCGGGCTCGGGTACTCTGCAAACTCAAGGAACCACAACAGCTATAGACATAGTAAACGGTTCAAGCTTCAATGTTCATTTAAGGGTAAATTCAGGAACAACTAATTCAATAGTTTTTATTGCGGTTTATAGCGGCGGTATCACAGTTGATTTAGGAGCTACTCTTACTACCCAAACTCCACGTACAATTCAATCAAACGGTAATGTAACAAATAACGGAACCATATCAGGAGGAGGTATTTTCTCACATAATGGAGCAAGCTTTATCAACAATAATACTGTTTCTATTAGTAATTTTTATTTCCAGTCTACAGCAGCTTTATCAGGATCAGGAACGTGGAGCTCAAATTATATTGAGATTAGCGGAACAGGAAACGTCAGCTTGCAAAACAGCTTAACATTTGGAACCGGAGGCGCAATGGTTTTTAGAATAAAGTCAAACGGGATATTAAATCCGAATAATCAAACAGCAACTTTTTTTATGAATCCAGGAGCATTCTTAGTTTTGGAAAATGGTGCTATAGCTTTAAATTCAGGATTGATTCAAACAAGAGGAACAATGACTATTAATGTCCAAACCGGGGCCAATTTCAACACACCTTTAAAAGTGAACACAGGAACTACTACTTCATCAGGTATTCCTGGGGTTTATAATGGAAGTATCACAGTTGATTCGGGAGCTACTTTTGCTGCTGGTCAAACTCAGGTTATTAAATCAAACGGTAATGTAACAAATAACGGGATGATAACCGGATTTCAATCGTCTTTCCAACACAATGGGGGAAGCTTCATAAATAATGGTAATATTTCAGCTCCTGATTTTAATTTTCTGTCTGCAACAACCTTATCGGGCACAGGTAACTGGTCAACGGAACCACAAATTTTAAACGGCTCAACGGTTACACTCATTAGTGATCATCAAATGAGTTCAGTAACAACTCATGGGGGTGGAACTTTTGATATTTCATCGAGAACATTATTTGTATCAAGAAGCGGTGTTCCTATTGGTGTAATTGGAACAATGATCACTACGGGAAGCACAATAGAATATAATGGAACAACCGGTCAGGGTGTTGCAACTGGAAATTTGACTTATAATAACTTAACAATAAATAACACTGCAGGTGTAAGTCTTTCATCTGCAGAAACAATTCCAGCAATACTGAAGCTTACTTTAGGGACTTTTTCAATAGGTGGTAATCTGACAATGGGAAACGGTGCAACAATTGTAAGAGAGAATGGCAGCTTATCCGGCACTCCGGCATTTGGAGCAGATGTGCATGTTATTTATATCGGAACAAATGCAACTACATCAGGTACAGAATTGCCTTCGTCTAATACAGTTTTAAAAAATCTTACTATAAACAATTCCGTTGGAGTAACTTTATCAAATACAAGAACTGTAAATGATACTCTGTTTCTTATGAATGGATCATTCTCCAACGGAGCTAACTTAACATTTGCTAACGGAGCAACAATTAATAGAAGAGACGGAATCTTAAACTCGGTGCCTACTTTTGGAACGAGCGTAAATGTAACTTATTCAGGTACAACTGCAACATTAACAGCAAATGAAATTCCTGCTTCACCGACTGTACTTAATAATCTAACTATCAATAATCCAGGCGGCGTAACCTTATCAGGTAATATTACTGCAAACGGGATACTTACGTTTTTAAGCGGACTATTGTTTATCAATTCAAATACTTTGACCCTTGGACCTTCTTCTCTATTGGAGGTACGCCATCGAATTCAAAAATGATAGTTGCGTCCGGAGCAGGTACAGTAAGGAAAAACTTTGCCGCAACAGGATCATTCTTATTTCCAATTGGTGATTACATAGGAACTACTGAATATTCACCGATCACATTGAATTTTGTAAGCGGAACATTCGGATCAGTTGCGTATGCAGAAGTTAATTTTAAAAATGTGAAACAACCAAATAACCAAAGCCCGGAACACTATCTGAACAGATACTGGACTGTCGCACAAAATAATATCAGTTCGTTTTCATGCGGAGTAACAGCTACATACGTTGATGCTGATATCGTTGGCAATGAACTGACAATGTGGACAGGCAGCTGGAACGGTTCAAGCTGGACATTGCATAATCAGTCAGATGCAGTAAATAATAAGATAAGCGGAACTGTTGCAGGATTTTCGGATTTTACGGGTGGAAGAAAAAGTGAGATGGGTGGAACTTCAAATACTTTCATGACTCCGGGAAATTTCTCTGACCCTGCAAAGTGGAGCAATGAGAAAGTTCCGTTATCAGGTGATGCGGCTGTCATTGCTGCTGACTGTGTTGTCGATGCACCTATGCCGAATCTTTCTTCCCTGACAATCAATAGCGGAGTCACTTTAGACATGACTACTTTTGCCCTGCAAAATACAATTACAATAATTAACAACGGAACTATCAAAACTCAAAATACAGGTACAACACCACTGCCGTCAGGAATTACATATTCGGGAACAATTGAGTACAATGCAGCTGCATCACAGTCTGTCGTCAATTCCAATTACGCAACACTGACTATAGCAGGATCAGGAAGTAAGAATAAGATTGGATGTTTTGCGATCTTAAATGCACTTAAACTTAATGGCGGGACATTTTCTATCGGAGCAAATACACTAACTATTAATGGAGCAATAAATAAAGCTGGAGGAACATTAACAGGTGGCATTTTTTCAAATATAATTTTTGGAGGAACAGAGCCAAATGATAAAACAACAAAAGGAGAAATAAGTGATGCGATCATAAAAAATAGTAAAGATGAGATTCTTTCAAGCACCGAACTTCCTAAAGTAACTTTGAATAATCTTACAATTAATAGGGCCAGCGGGATTGCCTTAGGTGGTGATGTAACAATTGAAGGAATACTTGATTTGCAAAGCGGAGTTTTTTCTATCGATACAAATACACTGGTATTAAATGGTTCAATTAATATTACGGGTGGATCGTTAGCAGGAGGAATAACATCTAATTTAACAATCGGAGGAAGTGGATCACAAATCTCATTACAAGCCATCTCATTAAATGATCTTTCTATAAACAGAACAGCTGGAATAATGTTAAGCGGCGCAATGGCAATCAACGGAATTCTTACTTTAACCAATGGTGACATTGATCTCGATGGACAAGTGATAACTTTAAGTGCAACTGCGAATTTATCTGAAACAGCAGGTAATACTGTGAAGGGCTCTTCAGGTTCAATAACAACAACAAGAACTTTGAATAATATATCTTCACTCAATGCAGGCGGACTCGGAGCTGTTATTACAACAACACAGAATATGGGAAGCACAAGTATTACAAGAATACATTCACAACAAGCTGGAAACTCGAATGTCATTATATTAAGGTCGTATGGTATTTCTCCAACTAATAATACAGGGTTGAATGCAACACTTGAGTTTAACTATGATGAGTCTGAATTAAATTCTATACCTGAAGCAAAATTAACTTTGTTCAGATCAACCAATACCGGAACTAACTGGGTGTTAAGAGGAGGAACTCCCAACACAACTAACAATAATGTTGCCTTAACAGGAATATCATCTTTATCGAGATGGACTTTAGGTGATAAAGACAATCCCTTGGTTCTCAAACACATCTTCATTTAAATACAAATTTAATTTATTTACTTTGATTGAAAATTATTTATTTGATTGATAAACGATTCTTTTTTTATTTTTTATTATTTATTATCAATTACTCATTATTGATTACTCATTGCTCTTACACACAGGTGGAACTTGTGAATGCTAGCAAACCTGTTTACAGTTATTTAAAAAGAATGGAAGTGATGAAAGTAATTACAGATTATAATTCATCAAATATCCCGATCTCGAGAGGGGAAGTTGCGAAGTATTTATTAGTAATCAAAGAAAATCTGAACCGTCTTAATTCAATCGATAAGAAAATATTTAAAGATTACGAAATAGAATTTGAATATGATATGTATGGAAGTACTAAAGACCGTTATTCAATAATTGGAAACCAAAGTTTGAAAAATATTTTTGATGATACCAAGCAAAAGAATTTATTTTATTTTATGGATACAAATGTAACATTTTTTGCGGATGTGTTCGGTTCACTTTCACAGAGAGGCTCAGGCGATGATTCGATAGGGAAGAATTCAATTCTTCTCGGAGAAGTTGGTCTTAAGTTGAGAGGCACGTTTTATAAGAGCGTTGCATATTATCTAAGATTATCCAACGGTCAGATCGCAAGCGGTGACGATAGTGACATTGTATTTGCATCCAACAATGATCCGGTATTAGCCACAAACAGAAATTTCTTAAAAAAGAAAAACTTTAATTCATTCGAAGGATATTTAAGATATCAAACGAAGTTAAATTGGCTGGCTTTGACATTTGGAAGTACGCAGATAAATCAGGGTTTTGGATACATAGATAAATTATTTTTTTCCAATAATACGGCCCCGTTTGATTTTGGAAAGCTTGACATAAAATATAAAAGTTTGAGTTATACTTTTTTGTATGGAAGCATAAACGGTGATTCTGCAGGCATTATTCCGAAACCTTTGTCCTCAAAAAATATTGTTTCCCATTATTTAAATATCAATTTCTCGGATGCATTTAGATTGGGTTTCTGGGAATCAGTAATCATAAGCAATCAGCCGTTCAGTTTTACTTACTTAAATCCAATTAGTTTTCTGACTTCAGCGGACTTAAGTTCCGGTAAAGAACAAGCTACTGAAAATAATGCGCTTATTGGATTTGATCTTGAATTTATTCCTGTGAAAAATTTATCGTTACAATCTTCTTTGTTAATAGATGATTTAACATTTGGCACATTGTTTAAAAAAGATTCATTGAATGAAAATAAATTCGGATACCAGTTCGGGGCATCATGGGCAAATGATTTTAATATGAACATTGTGCTGGAGTTCACTCACTTTGATCCGTTTGTGTATTCGCATCGAACCAATAAAAGCACTTATACAAATTATTCACTGTCTCTTGGTCACGCGCTTCCACCAAATTCGGATGAGATTGCAGCGAAAATAAGTTATGAAATAACCAACAGGTTAAAACTTGATCTGTTATTTCAGCATCAAAGGTCGGGCGAAGGAATTGTTCTAGATTCTTCGGGAAATATTATTGCAAATTACGGAGGCAATATTAACTTTGGTTTAGGCGATGCTTATCTACGAACAAACGGCTTCCTAGACGGAACAAGAATTAACCGGGATATCTTCACCGCAAGTGTTTACTGGCAGCCCTTAAGACAGTTTTTTCTAGAAGGAAAGTTTCAATACAAAGTAATGAAAAACATTACAGATGATATTTCTTTCAAAGATTCTTATTACTTTGCGACGTTGAGGATTGATTTGTAAAATTTTTTTAGCACATTTTTTTAAAAAAGAACACGGATGTTGGGACTTAACTGAGAAATCACTGATCAGATATACATGCTTTAAAATATCGTCGTAAATATTTAAGTGATAAATTTTCAGTGAAAATCGGTTTAATCCGTGTCCAAGGCTGTCCAAGACCATTTCTGGCTCTATTTAAAAGTTTTCAAAAGACATCACATGAAATCTAAATTATGCTAACGTTTAACCCCCCCTGCCCTTCCCTTTGTTTAAAGGGGAGGGTTTGGGATGGGTTTTATTTAAAGAGCTGATACAAACAGGAGGCGTGTTCAAAAAACAAAATATTGTAGATAGGCATAAAATGTTCACTAAAATAAGATCATATTCACTTTACAATGCTGACCAGAATAATGAAGACTCGATTTCAAGTACGCTTAGAAAGAAAAGATTTGAATTTTTCAAGGAGTATTCTAAAAAATTTGAGAAGCCCATAAAAATCATTGATCTGGGGGGAACCGATTATTACTGGAAGAACATTGGGTTTATTAATAACGACGAATATCACATTACAATTTTGAATATAAAGCAGCAGGAGGTAAAAGATTTGAAAAATATTTCTTTTGTAAAAAAAGATGCAAGAGATCTGAATTTTATAAAAGATAAAGAGTATGATCTTGTTTATTCAAACAGTATGATTGAACATCTTAATAAATTGAACGAACAAAAAGAACTGGCAGGAGAAATTCAGCGGATAGGGAAAAAGTTTTTTATTCAAACGCCTAACTATTATTTTCCCGTTGAACCGCATTTTTTATTTCCATTATTTCAATATTTGCCTGTAAAGATGAAATCAAAATTAATTTCAAAATATGATCTAGGCTGGTATCAGAAACAATTTAATAAAAAGGAAGCGAGCGATATTGCTTCTTCGATACGGCTATTAAAGAAAAAGGAATTAGAAGAAATATTCCCCGGTTGCAAAATTTATTGCGAGAAATATTTTTGTTTGAATAAATCATTTATTGTTTATAACTAACTTAAGCTGATTGCTTTTAAATTTATCGATCTACCCTTTATTTGCGGAGTGTATCTCAAAACTATAGGAATATAATTAAATTAAATTTGCGGCTTCAATATTGAAAATAAGTATGTGTCAAAACCATGATTTCCTGTTAACAACTAAGACACTAAGTCACAAAATATTTTATTTCTTGAATTTTTTTTCTTAGTGTCTTTTTGCCTTGGTGGTTAAATAATAGTTTTTAGTAAGGCTTCCGGCAGATAAGTGACGGGAAAAGCTTAAAAGATCAAAACAATCAAATGAATAACTAAATAATTCAGAGCATGGAACTTTTCAAAATAGGATTTTTATCAATAAAGCTAATCGACATAATAGACATACTAATTGTCACTTACGTTTTTTACAAGCTTTATATCATTATGAAAGGTACTATTGCTTCGCAGATATTCATTGCGCTCGTTCTTATCATTGCATTTTCGTTCATAGCACAATTGCTAAACATGCAGGCTACGGGATGGATGCTGAGCCGTATCACGGAAATTTGGGTGATCGCATTTATAATTTTATTCCAGCCCGAGATAAGGAGATTGCTGTTGTTTATAGGAAAGACCAGAGTCGCGAGAATATTTATGAAAGTTAATGTAGATGAAAATGTAAATGAGATTGTAGAAGCTTGTTTTGATCTGAAGAACAGGGGGTGGGGAGCGCTGATAGTGATTGAAAGAAGTTCAGGGCTGAAGAATGTGATCGAGACGGGAGAAATGATTCAATCGAAAATAAAGAAAGATATTTTAATTTCAATATTTAACCCGAAGTCTCCGCTTCACGATGGAGCTACAATTTTAAAAAATGAAAGAATAGAAGCAGCAAGATGCCTGCTTCCGTTATCAGAGCCGGAAAAGATTAGAAATAAAAATCTTGGAACGAGGCACCGCGCCGGGATCGGAATAACAGAAGTCTCTGATGCCATTGCATTAATTGTTTCTGAAGAAAGAAGAATTATTTCGGTTGCAGAAAATGGCGTGCTTACGGCATACGATAACATCGAACAGCTTAAGGAGAGATTAGAAAAAGCAATGGGAAAGACTTTTGTTGCAAGCTCTGTAAAGAATATTTTTGAGGAGACGGAAACCGAGTATGATGAAGACAAAATAAAAGCTGAAGATAAGAAAGAAGAGAAAAAGAAGGATGAATAGTTAGAAAATTTAGGTTTTTTAGATTGAAAATTTTTATAACCACATAGCAACATAAACAAATAGCAACATAGTCCTACGTTCCAGAGCATAGTGTAAATTAATTAAAAATAATGTTATATATTCTCTATGTGCCTATGTGGTTAATAATTGTATTGGAGCTAAAAAATTATGGATCTAAACACATTAAAAAGAAAAGAGCTAGTTGGAAATCTGTATGCTGCGGGTATAAGGGACAAAGAGGTTCTTAAAGCAATCGGCAGAGTGAAAAGAGATCTTTTTGTAAAAAACGAATTCAAAAAATATGCTTACGACAATATTGCGCTGCCACTGAGTTCAAATCAGACAATATCACAGCCGTTTACTGTTGCGTTCATGACAGAACTTTTAGATATCAAAGAAGGTGATAAAATATTAGAAGTCGGTACAGGTTCTGGATATCAGTCTGCTGTATTGAAAGAGCTTGGAGCGGACGTTTATTCAATAGAGAGGATTAGTGAACTTTATGAATTAGCAAAAGAAAAATTATTTTCACTCAATTATGAAGTTCATCTAAAGAATGATGACGGGACAAAGGGCTGGACGGAGTTTGCGCCGTTTGATAAAATAATAGTTACAGCAGGAAGTCCTAAAGTCCCAAGACAATTGCTGGAACAGCTCTCGATTGACGGGTTGATGGTAATACCTGTTGGAGATGAAGCCTTACAAGAACTGGTATTGATAAAGAAGGTAGAATGCGATGATGAAAATGATAAAGGTGTGCGGTATAAGTCAAAGAAATTTAGAGATTTTAAATTTGTCCCACTGATTGGTGAAGACGCATGGAATGTCAGTTAGCAGCTAGACAGTTAACAGTTAGCAGTTAGACAGTTAACAGTTAGCAGTTAGACAGTTAGCAGTTAGACAGTAGCAGTTAGACAGTTAGCAGTTAGACAGTTAGACAGTTAACAGTTAGCAGTTAGACAGTTAACAGTTAGCAGTTAGACAGTTAGCAGTTAGACAGTTAACAGTTAGCAGTTAGACAGTTAACAGTTAGCAGTTTAGGTTATGTAATCTCAACTATCAACTAACAAATAACGAATAACAAATAACGAATAACGAATAACAAATAACGAATAACGAATAACGATTTGATTGATTCTTATTTTACAATTAAAGAACACACTTTATCGGAAACTAAAATAAATAAATCTAAATTCATCTCTCAGTCATTTCCTTTAAAGTCACAATTAGAAATTCCGGAATTAATAAAAAGTGTTCAGAAGAAATATTATGATGCATCTCATCAACCGTTTGCATTCAGAGTGGGAATAAATAAGGATAATTTCCGTTCATCTGATGATGGTGAACCGTCAGGGAGTTCGGGCAAGCCCGTACTTGAAGCAATTGATAAATATAAATTGACGGATGTGTTAGTGGTCGTAACAAGATATTTTGGAGGAATAAAATTGGGGGTTGGAGGATTGAGAAGGGCTTACTTTGAAGCGGCTAATTTGTGTTTGAAAGATGCAATTATTATTGAAAAACTGATTACAAAAAAACTAAATTTAGAATTTGATTATAAATTTATGAACGTAGTAATGAATCTTATTGAAACTGAGAAAATAATATTACTGCAAAATTCTTCGGATGAAAAATGTAAGTTTAATATAAAAGTGAGATTATCTAAAATTGACAAGTTAAGAAAGGATTTGACTGCGCTGACGAATGGGAGTATAACTATATTTTAGCGTTCGTTGATTCCGCAGGGTGACTCCGATTTCATTTAATCCAAAAGTAATTCTGGAATTTCTCCGGAGCACGGGATATTCAGACAACTTATGTTTACTCATCAGTGGTCTACCGCTCGTAGTTTACTCAAACTTAAAAACATTTTTATGTGGAATGACTCCGCGGAGACAAGGAAAAGTCAGGGCTTTGTAATCTAAAAATCAAAAATATTCTTTTCGATCTAAGTTCCCCTGTTTCTATACTTCTCTGAATCATAAAACAAGCAGCAATAATGAAGACTGCAATCAATAATGTGAACACCAGCATGAGCGTAAAACCACTTCCGGAATCAAGCAGCATCTTATGAGGGTCTTGTCTGTCATAATACAATGGAAGCTTATCTCCGGCCTGGTAAGGTAATCCCGCAACTGTTATTCCTTTTTTAATTACGACACCGGTTTCTTTTACAGTATATTCTATTAACACTCTGTTTAAGGCTCTTGGCGTTCCGAATGGAACATCGAGTACTTCACCCGTAGCTTTTACTCCGTATTTTTTCATACGTTTAACCCTGTTCATTTTATACAGAATAACTGCAAAGGGTAAAAATCCTATCACTATGAGCACACCATAAATAAGGTACATATTGGGAAGTTCTTTTAGTAAAGTTCAATCCTTCTGTTTGAAATTTGTTTATGTTTGAAACACAAATGGACTTTAGTTTTAATTTGTGGTGTCGGGAATTTCGTCCCCACACAAAACTGATGAATGCGTCAGGACGTAAGAGCCTGTCCGAGAACTATGATTTATTTGTAGACGCAACTTTTATGGTTGCGTTTTTGACAAGATTTCGCAGGCATAAAGCCTGCGACTACATTGAATTTGAAGTTCTCGGACAGACTCGCAAGTCCTGACGCCACAGTTATGGAAGTATAATTATACTTTTAGATTCGAATGGTTATGATTAATTTTTTTTAAAATTAAAAAAATAATGTTTATTAAAAATGAAAAAGGATTATTTAGTTCATTACTATTTATAGTCCGTCTAAACGAATTCTATTGAGAGGTAGGGTCCTTCCTTTTGGGATTATGAGTTTATGCAAAGCATTTCATATTTTCCTTTGTTATTAACAATGTAACTAAAGGAAATTAAAACACTAAAAACAGGCATAAGTATTACTCTGAAGAATTTCATGATGCCTGTCAATAAATAATATGATTGCTCTGTTTGACACCAAACAGGACGGGTTTTCAATGACACCAGGGATGAGCGCAGAGATCCTGTCAACCATGCTAAGGCTTTATCCCAATAGAGGAGTAGCACACTTAGACTTATTGAAATTCAGTGGGAATTCGAGTATAAAATTTATGAACGTAGTAATGAATCTTATTGAAACTGAGAAAATAATATTACTGCAAAATTCTTCGGATGAAAAATGTAAGTTTAATATAAAAGTGAGATTATCTAAAAATGACAAGTTAAAAAACGACTTAACTTCATTGACAAACGGTAGTATAATTATTTTTTAGATCATACTTCCGCTCTCACAGAAATCATACAGTTTGCTAAAAATGAATTAATGTTTTTTAAGAGTAATAGTTTGTTTATTAAAATATTGAGAATACCATTGATTATATAAATGGGCGGAGTCAGTGGTGATATCATATAAAAAAAATGATTTAGGTACATGTTTTACAGTATCAACCTGACAATTTTCCGAACTATTTTCCAAAATGATTTTATACCTTTCACTTAATCTCTGATCATAGTTATAAGCAGAGCCTCTTAATGATTCCGCAAATGCATTTCTTATATTGTTCTTTTTGATCAGGAATAATGAAATAAATAAGAAGATCATCACATACAAATACTTCGGGAATTTGTTAAAATTAATTTTTACTCTTCTATCAATATAAGAAAGCAAAAACATAAAGTTGTAAAACCATCCTAATAAAAAAATAAAGTACGCTATATTAACTGTCCTGCCGTAAGGAGCTTCACCAATATTCCAAACTGTTGCAAATATTATTGCATAAAGTAAAAAGAAGAGGGATAAAAATTTATAAATAATTTTTTTTGAAAATCTGTCAGAATTCTCTTCTCTCCTATTAATTAATTTTAATAATAACGGCGAGAGCAAAACTGTAAACACCAGCAAGGGTGAGTTGAAAATCCAGGAAGATAAACTTTTAATCAAATACGTAAATGAGAATTGTAAAGAATAAATGAGGTTATGGCTATTC
>Ga0180121_10000512_pt1 | contig 16411 bp, 13 predicted proteins | sample AntDrymUQ5402106_2_FD_129676 | JGI IMG/M metagenome (GOLD analysis project Ga0180121, IMG submission 129676) | Polar desert sand microbial communities from Dry Valleys, Antarctica - metaG UQ540 (21.06) (version 2) (version 2) | ecosystem: Environmental > Terrestrial > Soil > Desert | place...
ATCTTTCTCATCCATGTTTTCAATTCTCATTATTGTATTTAGTAAATGATATTTGCCAAACTTCTTAATCCAATTATTTAAGGTTTGTCCTCCCCTGATCCCATATCTGCGAGAGGCGGCCAAAACAGTCAATCCCTCCTCCTCGATTTCCCTGACCACTTTTTGTTTAAAGCTAATACTATACCGAATGATTGTTCTTTGTCCTGTTGACATACTTTCCTAATTTAATTGTTGAAATTATGTGTCAACCTATATCAGGACAAGACATTCAATGCTCATGGCTCATGGCTCATTGCTCATGGCTCATTGCTCATTCCTTTTTAACACTTTACACACAATCCCCTTCGCAATTAGCATCAACTTTGCAACGTTTCATTAATCAATGTACATTCGTATGACCAATAAGACATTAATGAATAAGGAGTTTGAGGCTAAGAAAAATATTAAAGCTTCCGGTTATACAACTATTGTATGTCTACTACTTTTGGTCATTTTCTTATTTGTCAAATGGACGCTACCTGTTATTCCCGAACCTCCGGTTGAAGAAGGGATCGAAGTCAACCTCGGAAATTCGGATCAGGGGAGTGGAGATGAGCAACCGCTTTTACCTGGTAAACCCTCTCCGGCCGATCAGCAGGATTATACTCCACCTAAAGCTTCCGTTGCAATGAATAATGATGTGAAAGATATTGAAACGGATGACAAGGATGAAGAAGTACCTTCAATCGTAAAGCCTCCGGTCACAAAACCTAATGCTACAAAAATTCCTGATAAAGAAGTTGTAAAAAAAACTGTCAATAATCCGCAGCCTGTTTCTAATCCAGTGCCTACGGCACCAAAACCTAAAGCAGTTTTTAGAGGAGTTAATGGTACAGGAACGGGTGGAAATGAGGCGGATACTTATAAGAAAGGAGGAAACCAGGGAGTAGCAGGTGGAACAGGTGACCAGGGCCGGCCTGCAGGAAATCCAACGTCCGGTAATTATAGCGGAGGCGGAGGAAAAGGGAATTCGGGAGTAACCATTGCCCGTGGATTACAGGGAAGATATTTTACAAAAGTATATTCTTATGAAGGAGATTTCAATGAGAATGCAAAAGTTGCTGTTGACGTAAAGGTAGACAAGTCCGGATCTGTTTTAAGTGCAAGCTACCAGCCGAGAGGATCGACTACATCAGAAGCATATTTTAAAGATAAAGCAGTGGAAATCGTTCGCAAATCACGCTTGAATGCGAATCCAGACGGTCCTGATGAACAAGCGGGGACAGTGACCGTTAATTTTCGTGTGAAAAATTAATTGTATTAATTCGCAATAGTAAGCCATGGTTTGGAACCATGGCTTTGCTTTTTTAGCTTTGACGGTAATAATGACTTACGAGCAGACAATTGATTATTTATTTCATCGTCTCCCTATGTTTAGTCGCATTGGAGCGGCTGCGATTAAAAAAGATATTACCAACACAATTCTTTTATGTGAAAAATTAGGCAATCCTCAACATGCATTCCCAACCATACATGTAGGGGGGACCAATGGTAAGGGTTCCACTTGTCATATGCTTGCGGCAATATTGCAGACTGCAGGCTATAAAACAGGGTTGTATACCTCACCCCATTTACGGGATTTCCGTGAACGAATTAAGGTCAATGGTCAAATGATACCGGAGCCGCAGGTAGTACATTTTGTTGAGGGAGTTAAAACACAAATAAACGAAATTGAGCCGTCCTTTTTTGAATTGACTGTGGCAATGGCCTTCGATTATTTCAGAAAGGAACACGTAGACATTGCCGTTATAGAAGTGGGTCTGGGAGGAAGACTTGACAGCACAAATATTATATTACCGGAACTTTCGGTGATTACCAATATCGGCTGGGATCATATGAACATCCTCGGCAATTCCATCGAAGAGATCGCCCTGGAAAAAAGTGGCATTATCAAAACGCAAACACCTGTTATTACCGGTTGGAACCAACATAACGCTGCAGATTTTATACTTAGCGAAGTCGCAGCAAAATTGAACGCGCCGCTTATACATGCCGCAACACAATTCAGCCCTTTTCAACTCAGAACAACAAATGGCTTCCTGGAAATAGCAATGCGACAACAACCGGAAGGATTAATTGGTTATTACACCCTGGATCTGCTGGGTCATTACCAGCAATACAATTTGTCAAGTGTATTAGCTGCTTGCAAGGTTTTACTTACGCAAGGTTGGGAAATGAGTGATCAACATATACAGCATGCACTCCGGAATACAAAAAAAATTACCGGTTTTTCTGGAAGGTATGAGATCATTCATCATCACCCTGATATTATTTTAGACGTCGCCCATAATGAAGATGGAATAAGAGAATTGGTTCAGCAATTTTCTACAATCCCGGAAAATGCCGGATTGCAACAACCAAAGCTGCATATCATTCTTGGTATGGTAAAAGACAAAGACATTGATAAAGTTCTGTCAATGCTCCCACAGAGTGCTACTTATTACTTTACCAATGCTTCCATTCCAAGAGCGATGCCTGTTAACATGCTATCCGCTAAGGCCAGGAGCCGCGGTCTCCTGGGAATGGAATTTGACGATGTTAACCAGGCCATTGATGCTTCTTTGCAAAACGCAAAGGAGTATGATACCATACTTGTTTGTGGCAGCGTGTTTGTTGTGGGTGAAGTAAATGTTTCAAAATACAGTACACAGGAAGTTTAATGGAATGATTGATTTTTTATGCAGACAAAAGGAAAGATGAAAAATTTAGACTGGAAATTGATTTCTTCAGAATACCTGCATAAGGAAACCTGGTTCACCATCCGGAAAGATACCTGCCAGCGCCCAGATGGAAAAATCATTACGCCTTACTATGTATACGAATTCCCTACCTGGGTATCAGCTGTTGCGCTGACTCAAGACCGTGAATTGATTTTGGTGCGCCAATACCGCCATGGACTTGGGCAGACCATTCTGGAAATACCCGGAGGATGTGTGGATGATACGGACGAATCGTTACAGAAGGCTGTGGAAAGAGAATTGCTCGAAGAAACAGGCTATGTTTTTGAAAAATTTATTCCGCTTGGTAAGATCTCCCCAAATCCTTCCACGAATACCAACTGGATGCATATGTTTCTTGCGATGGGCGGGCAATTGAAACAAAAACAGGAGCTCGATCATAATGAAGAGATAGAAGTTCTCCTTTTTTCCATCGATGAAGTCAAAACCATGTTGCGGGAAAATCGCATTGTTCAGGCATTGCATACCACAGCTTTGTTCTATGCACTTGATAAATTAAATGAAATGAATTATTGATTGAGTAAGGTACCCGGCGTTCTTTGAAACTTCCTGAGGGTCTATACAAATGAGTCTGATACCTTTCACATCCATCCCATTCTTTCTCTCAAAGACTGGATATGCGCTACATGATGTTTGCCATGCCAGGCATACATACCCAGCAGGTTCCATAAAGTAAAATTCCTTTTATGTTCCGGATGAAACACAGTGCGGTTATAATCTTCCAATGTCATTTCATTCAAGAGCAAATGCCATCGTGCATGCAAGGCAAATAATAATGTTATTGAGATATTTACCGGAACCAATGCAGTGTCTTTCAATTCCGCCCATAATTTTTCTTCATATGGACGAATAGTAGGATTCTCTTCCGTGAGACCGAGTTTGAAACGGCAGTAAGCATTAATGTGACTATCTGCTACATGATGGACCACCTGCTTTACCGTCCACCCGCCTTCCCGGTAAGTAGCATTCATTTGTGCTTCATCAAAATTAGTGATGGAAAGTTCAAGGGATTGAGGCAGAAAACGAATATCATTCAGCCATACTTGTTTGAGTTCATCAGAATATTCCTGAGGTTCATACTTTCCGATGGGATAGCGCAGGTTCTCTGACATGGTATGCATGAGAGGGGTTTTGTGCAAGATACTAACAGCGCGATTGATTATTAATTATTAATTATTAATTGTAAGAAGTTACTTCATGCAATCCTCCAATTCTTCCATCATGCCTTTGCTTCCGATAAACAAAGGCGAACGCTGATGCAATTCATTCGGGATTACATCAAGTATCCGTTCAAGGCCGTTGGTTGCTTTTCCTCCTGCGACTTCCAGGATAAAAGCAAAAGGATTGCATTCATAAAGCAATCGTAATTTTCCTTTCGGCTTATCAGCTGTTCCCGGATACATAAAAATTCCTCCCTTGATCAGGTTACGGTGCACATCGGATACCATGCTGCCGATATACCGTTGGGTATAAGGTCCTCCATTGCTTTGATTTTTTTTCTGGCATAGTGTAATATATTGTTGGACTTTGTGATCGTACTGGAAGAAATTCCCATGATTTACAGAATAAATTTTACCGAATTCCGGACATTTGATTTTTGGGTGACTCAGACAAAACTCTCCAATCGACTGATCCAGCGTAAAACCATTTACTCCTCTCCTGGTGGCATAAACAAGCATCGTGGACGATCCGTATACTATATAACCAGCTGCTACCTGCTGGATTCCTTGTTGCAGGAAGTCTTCCGCTTTTACCGGTGTTCCTTTTGGGGTAACCCTGCGGTAAACACTGAATATTGTACCAATAGAAACATTTACATCTATATTACCGCTGCCATCAAGAGGATCAAAGAGACACACGTATTTTGAATTATTACTTACTTCATCATTGAAAGCTACGAAGTCATCAAGTTCTTCACTTGCGATCCCTGCACAATTGATTCCATGCTTCAACACCCCCACAAACTGGTTGTTTGCAAAAACATCTAGTTTTTTTACGTCTTCTCCCTGAACATTTATTGCACCTACATCGCCAAGTATATCAACAAGACCTGCCTTATTCACTTCTACATTTACTCTTTTTGCTGCAAGTCCCATGTCCCGCAGCAGTCCGCTCAATTCACCGGTAGCATGTGGAAAATCGCGTAATTGCTGAATGGTAAATTCATCTAACGTAAGAACCTGCCTGTTGATAGGAATCATCAGTGATATTTTTTGGGGCGAAGGTAATTGTTTAGGTCGATAGCTAATTTATCCCGTATACGCTTATAGCCGATCGTTATGAGCAGATCTCATAGCTGGCTTTTCTCTATTTTCGTGCCCCAAATCATTACTATGAAGGTTTTTAAGTTCGGTGGCGCTAGTGTAAATAGTATTGAGCGAATAGAAAAAGTGGCAAATATTCTCGCATCCTTTCAAGATGAAAAAATAGTAGTGGTAATATCTGCGATGGGTAAAACAACAAATGCGTTAGAGAAAGTTGTCGAAGCATTTTTTAGCGGGCAGAAGGATCTGGCGATTCAATTATTCAAAACGATCAGGGATCATCATTTACAGACTGCAAAGTATTTGTTGGTATCGAATTATAACATTACAGAAAAGCTACTGTCGGATTTCTTCACTGAAATCGAATGGTTGCTCTATGATAAGCCTGTTAGAAATTATGATTATTACTATGATCAGGTAGTATGTGTTGGGGAATTATTATCTACGGTTATCGTAAGTGCATATCTCACAGAAAGGAGTATGAAAAACAACTGGATCGATGTGAGGGATATCATCCGAACTGATGACAATTTTCGTGATGCAACGATTGACTTGTCGTACACACAACAGAAAGTGGATCAAATATTCAATGATCAATTTGCTTCCTCTGATTATATTGTTACACAGGGGTTTATCGGATCCACCGATGAAAATGAAAGTACCACTCTTGGTAGAGAAGGCAGTGATTACACGTCCGCCATTTTTGCAAACATGCTCAATGCCGAATCCTTATCTATATGGAAAGACGTGGAAGGTGTTATGAATGCAGATCCAAAAGAATTTCAGGATGCCCGTTATATTCCGGTTCTCAGCTATGAAGAAGCAATTGAAATGGCTTATTATGGCGCTCAGGTAATACATCCTAAAACTATCAAACCCCTTCAAAATAAAAAGATTCCGCTTTTTGTAAAGTGCTTTCTTGATAAAGATCTGCCAGGCACTGTTATTCATATGAAACAGCCTATTGATCTCCCGCCCATTATCGTAGTCAAAAAATTACAGGTGCTGATCCACCTTCGGACAACAGATTTTTCTTTCGTGGGCGAAAAACCTCTAGCCAATCTCTATCACCTTTTTGAAGAACTAAAGATCAAACCGAATCTTATGCAGACAGGAGCGGTAACTATTCAAGTTTGCATGGACGAGCATCCTGATAAAATTGAAAAACTTGCCCTGGAAGCTTCTAGAGATTTCGAAGTACAATTGGAAAAGAATCTAACGCTGATTACCATTCGTCATGGTAACGAACAATTATTGAATGAATTAATTAGTGGAAGAAAACTTGAACTTTTACAGCGCTCCCAACAGACGACACAGGCCGTTATTAAATAAAAAAAGCAGTGTTTGTACAACACTGCTTAATGGAATTCATATAAAATACCTTTCAGAGAATGAATGCAAGCAAAATAATAACAAGCCATATTGCAAAACCAAGCCATGCCCACTTGATCACCGAACGATCTCCGATCAGATAAGCGATCAGGACACCGATGATACCAAGCAATAAACCTAAAGCAAGTCCACCTATACTAAAATCAGAAGTATCTACTCCAGGAGCAACTTTCGTTAATTCTATCTGCTGATTATTCTTAACCATTTTCTTAACCTTTTGCTGCCCGATCTTCAAAGAGATCTTTTGACTCATGCTCATCTTTTTACCCGTTAATGCTTTGTATTTGCGGGGAGTAAGTGCCAGGAAATCTTTTACAGTCATCCCTGCAAAAGGAGAAGGAGTAGCAACAGTCGCCGTACCTACTTTTTCGCCTGAAGGATTTGTTACAGGAGAGACAACGGCAGAACTTGAAAAATTAAATACCAGCGCAACAAAAAGAAGAAAAGATAATTTTAATAAATGTTTCATAATATGGTGTTTTGGTTAAGAATACATTTTGAAGTTAAAGATATTTAGTGAAGAGGAAAAGAATAGATTTCAGAGTAATTTATTTTAAATATCTTATAAAATTTAAAAAGATACGCACAATCTATAAAATTCATGCCATCTCCGGAAATATTTTATTCAGAAAAACTACAGTTTCACAAAGAGCAACAAACAAAATTTAAAAGGCAGCTGGCCGTTTCAGGAATATTACGTTTGATCATGTTCGTTGCATTCCTGTGCGTGTTCTATTTTTTATTGACCAGTTGGGGAACTCTTTTTAAAGTTGCCTCTCTGATAACCATTTTAGGCTTTATTTCCCTGGTACGTCATGGTTTGTATGTGAAAGAACAACTCAATTGGTCGGATCAAATGGTATTTATTAATAACAATGAATTGAATGTTCTGAGGAATTTGCCGAATGCTTTTGAAAATGGAGCAAGGTTTTCAGAAAAAGATGGATATGACAGTGACCTGGATATTTTTGGATCCAATTCCTTGTATCACTTACTGAATCGGACCAGCACCTCACACGGAGCTGAATATCTGGCTGGCCTTCTGAAACATCCCTTATTGGACATGGCAGAAATTTTACTACAACAGGATGCCATTCGCACTTTTGCACAACAGCGAGACATCAGACAATCCATAACCGCGCACGGATTATTAAACGGAGAGGAAAACGGAAACCTGCAAACGATTTACGACTGGTTGAAGTTCCCGGCGGTTTTATCAGAAAACAGATGGATTCGGGTTATCCGTTACTTATTACCCGGTTCAATATTGTTGTGCCTCCTTTACTATCTAATATCAGATAATTACTTTCCGGTTATTATAGGAATTTTTATAAACTGGATCGTCATTGGACTTTATGCGCGCTATATTAATAAGCAACACCTTTTGTTGTCTAAAAAACAGGCAATATTAGATCAATATGCAGGTATCCTTCAAATCTTTTCTACGGTCAATGCTTCCGAATCTACCCTTTTGAAAAATTTAGCGGTTGAATCGATTGATGCCGGGAGGTCAGTTAGCAAATTATCAAAACTGGCAGGATTGTTTGATCAGCGGATGAATCTGCTGGTGAACTTGTTTCTCAATAGCTTTTTTTTATATGATATCCAGTGCATGATCGCACTTGAAAAGTGGAAAAGTAAACATGTAAACCGTTTCCAAAAGTGGATTGATGTTGTAGGCCATATCGAATGCATTAATTCTTTCAGTTCCTTTCATTTTAATAATCCCCTGTTCGTTTTTCCACATCCAATACAGGGACAAGCAGCGCTTTCGGCTACAGCTCTTGCGCATCCCTTAATTCATCCGGTAGAACGGGTAACAAATGATATTCATTCCGGACATGCAGAAAAAATATTATTAATTACCGGTTCGAATATGTCAGGTAAAACAACTTTTCTTCGAACGGTTGGGGTAAATATTTTATTGGCTCAATGTGGCAGCCCGGTTTGTGCAACTGCTTTTACATTTACTCCAATGAATATATTGTCCTCCATCCGGGTAAATGATTCCCTGCAGGAACACACTTCTTATTTTATGGCAGAGTTGCAGCGATTGCAACTGATTATTCACGAATTGAAAACCGGTATCCCTGCACTCGTTCTTGTAGATGAAATATTGAAAGGAACTAATTCGGAAGATAAAAATTATGGAAGTGAATCTTTCATAAAAAAATTATTAGTATACAACTGCATTTGCCTTTTTGCAACACACGATCTTTCTCTCGGTAATTTAGAAGTCGTCTTAGGAGGAAAATTGAAGAACTATTGCTTTGAAAGCTCCCTTCAAAACAATGATTTGTTTTTTGATTACCGCCTTGGGGTGGGTATCGCAAAAAATAAGAATGCTTCTTTTCTAATGAAAAAAATGGGAATTATCTGAACCTGTAATTGAGTGATGAAGAAAATTATAGATCGCATTCATAGTATCTTAATTTCGTATGAACTTCCTGATCTGTTTCTTTCCATTTAAGTCTGCAAGTAAAATGTACATGCCGGATAATAAGGCTGATACAGGTATATTTACAAGATTATATCCTTTCTTTGATTTGAAGGAAATTCTTAGTACTTCGACTCCTGCAGCATTCAATATTGTAAAAGCTACAGATCCACTTTGCTGCGTATGATAGGATATATTCAATTGATCAATGGAAGGATTCGGATAAACCTGCAGCAATGTATATACACTTTCGAGTATGGCATTTACAGACAGCTGGTTGGAGTATGAAAAAGTATTATCCTTTCTAAATACCTTCAACCGGTAAAAGGTAATCACCCTGGGTTTATGTAAATCGGCAAATGTCATCTCTTTTCGGATTTCTGATTTTATCTTTGAGACTGTTTCATAACGGACATGGTCAACTGTTTTTTCAACTTCTACTTTGGCAATACGGCCAGCATCATGGAACTGCCATGAGAGATAAACTCCATTACCGGATAGTGTTGCTTCGAATGATTTTAATTCCGGGATCGATAATGCGTAGCATAATGCTACTGAACTCATAGGTATCACATATCCTGTGGAGGTCAATCCGTTCGTTCCTGTAGTAGCACTATTAGCTAATCCTATGCATGCAGCCGTATAACATCCGGTGCTAACCGTTCCGTTTGCACCACCCGTTACGGAGGTAGCAATATTTACAGGTATAGAAGCACCCTTTAACCATATCACGCCCGCTCCACCCCCACCACCCGGCCCGGTACAATCACTTACCCTGTTACTGGAATTACTTCCTCTGCCACCATTAGCCTGAACAGATAAATTTCCGTCTATCTTATTGGCATTTACGATTATAGAACCGCCAGCGCCTCCTCCACCACCACCATCACCTTCAGCCTGCAATGGGTCTATACAACCTGCATTGTATGGTTGTGCGCCATTGGCTTTTAATTGTGTATTCGATGATACAATTACATTTGAAATTAAGAGTATGATTCCACCTCCGTTTGCGCCGGGTGTACCTCTGCCATTATTCTGATGACCACCGCCACCACCCCCACCCATGAAAATTCTGTTATTTGCAACCGTATAACCGTTCCCAGAAAGTGAAAGCCCGCCTATCCCACCATTAGGACCATGGCATAAAAAAGCTCCTTCGTTGGTTCTACGACCTCCATTTCCACCACTGCCATAATTTGAACCACCAGCTCCACCCGTATTATGATTGTTTCCTCCTCCTCCTCCATTCGCTTGTTTGCCCCTCGCATATTCTGCACTTGGTATATAATCCGAAATACTTTCTCCCTTCCTTCCCCCATGGTAAAAGTTATTCGGACTGGGAGTGATACTTAAAAAATAACTGGCTATATCCGTAGTCCAGCTGCAATCATAAGTCGGGGTAGGGAAATTTGTAAAAGCACCTCCGCTGAAACCTTTTCCACTCACATCCACAGCACTGTTTAAAAAAATAGTATCCGTTGCCCATAAAGCAGCAACACCACCTGTACCTGTAACAGCGTTCCATGCTGAGCTTCTAAGAGTATCTGCAACGATAACGCTTCGGTAGCGTGGTATCGTAACTAGTTGAACAAATCCTGTTGCATTATAGCTCTTCAATAACTGGTATTGAAGGAATACCTGATTTCCCGCATTTACTGCACAAATATTATTGATCTCGTAATTTCCTGCCTGGTTTATTGCAGTAATATCCCCAAAGGATGCAGAAGCTGAATTGTTAACGGTAGCCCCTTTCATTTGTATGATCATCACCCAGGTACCTGGTGAAATGCCGGCAGTAGAATTTAAGGTAAGATGATTAGTAGCAACATTGATCGCTGTAACCTTATACGAAGCGTTGATCGTACCAGAGACAGATTGCCCCGAAGCCTGGTGAACGGAAGCCAGAAGTAATAAGGAGACTATTTTCACCCGGAAGGTGTTCATAGGGTTTGATTCGGGATAAATTCATACGTGGAAACCAGTAGCTTAACGTTTAAAAATACTACAAAGTATATTAGTTCACAAGTACCTTGTAATTTATTGTAATTCAATAATTTAACTAAAGTTTCGACGAGTTTGATTACTTCCTTGTAAACATAAAAAAAGGATGATAGGAAACCCTATCATCCAAACTTTCTGATCGGTAAACTTACTTTACTTCTTCATATTCCGCATCTGTTACATTTTCACTGTCTGCCTTAGCATTCCCCTGTGGCCCTTGTGAATTACTGGTATCTCCTGTCGGAGTTTGCTGGGTTGCCTTGTACATTTCTTCAGAAGCAGCAGTCCATGCAGTATTCATTTCGGTGATAGCTGCATCAATTGCGGGCATATCCTGTGCTTTATGTGCATCTTTCAGTTTGCTTAATGCGGTTTCAATCGGAGCTTTTTTATCTGCCGCGATTTTGTCACCATATTCCTTCAACTGTTTCTCAGTCTGGAATATCAGGCTGTCTGCCTGGTTGATCTTTTCGACTTTTTCACGTGCTTCCTTATCGGTAGCCTCATTTGCTTTTGCCTCATTTTTCATTTTCTCGATTTCCTCTTTGGTAAGTCCACTTCCCGCTTCTATCCTGATCTTTTGTTCTTTGCCGGTTCCTTTATCTTTTGCAGTTACATGCAGAATTCCATTTGCGTCGATATCAAAGATTACTTCGATCTGAGGAACTCCTCTTGGAGCCGGAGGTATACCATCAAGGTTGAACATACCCAAGCTCTTATTCTGAGTAGCCATGGGTCTTTCTCCCTGCAACACCTGAATCTGCACGCCCGGTTGATTATCACTGGCAGTAGAGAATACTTCTGATTTTTTTGTTGGAATGGTAGTATTTGAATCGATCAATCTGGTCATCACACCACCCATCGTTTCAATTCCGAGGCTGAGGGGAGTTACATCCAGCAACAATACATCTTTTACTTCCCCTGTTAATACAGCTCCCTGAATTGCGGCACCAACTGCAACAACTTCATCAGGATTTACACTTCTGTTGGGTTTACGTCCAAAGAATTTTTCTACAATTTCCTGAACTTTCGGAATTCGGGTACTACCGCCCACCAGGATCACTTCATTGATTTGAGTAGTGTTTAAGCTGGCATCTTTGAGCGCTTGTTCACAAGGCTTCAGGCATCTTGCAAAAAGACTGTCTGCAAGTTGTTCAAATTTAGCTCTCGTAAGCTTTTTTACAAGGTGCTTGGGAACACCGTCAATAGCAGTTACATATGGCAGATTGATCTCGGTTTCTGTAGAAGATGACAATTCTACTTTTGCCTTTTCGCTGGCTTCTTTCAAACGTTGTAATGCCATAGGGTCTTTGCGCAGATCCACACCTTCCTCAGCTTTGAATTCACCTGCCAGCCAATCCATAACTACTTTATCGAAATCATCTCCACCCAGGTGAGTATCGCCATTGGTACTTTTTACTTCAAACACCCCCTCTCCCAATTCGAGTATTGAAATATCGAATGTACCCCCGCCAAGATCGAAGACAGCAATTTTCATGTCATGCGCCTTTTTGTCAAGACCATAAGCAAGTGCCGCAGCAGTAGGTTCATTCACAATCCTTCTTACATTCAAACCCGCTATTTCACCCGCTTCTTTGGTCGCCTGCCGTTGTGCATCATTAAAATAGGCAGGCACTGTGATCACCGCTTCATTCACCTCGTGACCAAGGTAGTCTTCTGCAGTTTTTTTCATTTTCTGCAGGATCATAGCTGAAATTTCCTGGGGAGTATAGGGTCTGCCGTCTATGTCAATTCTCACCGTATTATTGTCACCCTTAACGACTTTATAACTCCAGTGGCTGATCTCTTCAGTCACTTCGTCGTGACGTCTACCCATAAATCTTTTTACACTCGTAATGGTGTTCTGGGGATTGGTGATTGCCTGCCTTTTGGCGGGATCGCCCACTTTCCGCTCGCCGTTCTTTAGAAATGCTACTACAGAAGGCGTTGTCCGGCGTCCTTCCTCATTGGCAATCACTACCGGCTCATTTCCTTCCATCACAGCCACACAACTATTTGTAGTTCCAAGGTCAATTCCTATTATCTTACCCATGATAAATCTTTTATGTTTCCTTATGGTTATCAATGATTATGCCGCGTAGGAAAAATGTGAAAAAATGGCAGAAATCAGAGAGTAAGGGGGAGATTGACTGACTGGACTGATATCATTCGGAGTTCGGATCCAATTTCACTTTAAAAGTAAAATGTTTTTGAGTAAGATAACTGAAACCAACAACAATGATGGTTGTGATCATCTTTGCGATCGTAGGATAGATTTGAAGTTGCTCTACACAAAGCTTGATAAAAATATAATTCAACGCAATACAGATTACCACGAGCATAAAATACCTCAGTAATTGAACTCTGCCCCTTAATGTTGAACCCGGGAATACGATATGTCTGTTTAGGTAAAAACCTATAGGGAAAGTGATCAAAAATGACATCAAAAATGCAGCGATATATGGACTGATAGCGACGACACCGATATGAACTACCTGCTCTTCTAAAACATAATGATAGAAAACATAATAAAGGAAAATGTCGAATAAAGTATTTCCACCTCCGCATGCGGCATATCGAAATGTTTGCAACGGTATTAATTTTCGAAAGGGAGGATAAAAGAAATCAATAAGAGCACGCAAGAGGACTCTCATTATTTAGAAGGAGTAAGTTTTGGCCAATATATCCGGGTTAAAGAGGACTATAGAATAGTATAAATAATTTCTGATCCCGAATTAATTTAATAGTGAATTTTAATCTGGAATATCAACATCAATAAACCGACCACTTATGTCACAAGTTTTTATTTAATTACATAAACATCTACTACATTCTTCTTCGTGTCAATATAAATTTTTGCAGGTTTGATTAGTGAAGTTATGTTGTTTTTAGACAAAGTGAGGTCATAAGCCTTTCTGTCGTATTTCATAAGTGAACCTGAAATTGCATCAATACCCCATCCCAATAAACTTCCAAGATTCAAAATGCTTACAAGGTTAAATTCCTTATCCAGCGTAATCAATCTTGTTTCATATCCGTCAAGTTTTATTTCGATATCAGTGTCATTTAATTCGCGTTTTACTTTAAATGAACACGGTGTTTTACATTGCTCAACTCCATCCTTATAAATTATTGCACCGACCGGTGTTGTATTGAATGAAATCCGGTCTTTTGTTCCTGTGAAAATTGTTGCACAACTTGTTATAAGCATGCTGGCAATGACGATTGGTAGTAAATGTTTTCTCATGATTGCTTTATTTTTTTGATAAATGATCTATCATTTATGATGTTTGGAGGTTTTCCTAAATAAGTGATTTATGAAAGCCTCCATATCCTAAATTATTTAATATTTTAAATAGAAAAATCATAATTGGTAATTTTATAATAGTTAAAGAACCGATCGAACCATAGTTTAACACCCCTTTAATAAATGAGGATTTATACAGGAACTCCTGTTTTCATTGTATTACTTTTGCCCGATCAATATTTTTTATGCGCATCGTACCTGCTTTACAGAATGCCGTGACTGGCTTGTTGAGTCAATTATATCACATTAATCTGTCGGCTTCAGAACTGCAGGTTACAGAAACAAAGCCTGAATTCGAAGGTGATTATACAATTGTACTATTCGCACTTGTAAAACAATTAAAAAAATCGCCGGAATCCATTGGAAAGGAAATCGGTGAGGCATTTCTCAGATCAAATGCACACCTGGCATCGGATTACAATGTGATCAAAGGTTTTTTGAACATAAAGGTTCCGGATACGTACTGGAATACTTTTTTATATAATCAATTCAGCACTGATACCTGGAAGAATAAGACTACTGGTAAAAAGATCATGGTTGAATATTCGTCTCCCAATACGAATAAACCATTGCATCTAGGTCACCTTCGAAACAATTTTCTGGGATGGAGCATTGCCGAGATATTACAGGCCAATGGGAATGAAGTAATCAAAAGTTGCATTGTTAATGATCGGGGCATTCACATTTGTAAATCCATGCTGGCGTGGACAAAATTTGCAAATGGCGAAACCCCTGCATCAAGGAATATGAAAGGAGACCATTTTGTAGGGGAATATTATGTTGAATTCGAAAAAGAATTAAAAAAACAAACAGAACCTGTTCTGCAACAAATCCTGGATGGAAAGCTGGATGATTATAATGCTGAAACCCGGCAAAAAGCAATCGGATTTCTTGAAAAACTTAAAATTTTATCCGATGATGATCCAAAAAAGGAAGAGATCAGAGAAGAAGTAAAAGAACTGGCACGTTATCACACTCCCATCATGGCTGAAGTTCGTCAGATGTTGTTATTATGGGAAAAAGGCGACCCGGATACCATTTCCCTATGGAAAAGAATGAATGGATGGGTGTACGAAGGATTTGATGTTACCTACAAATTGATCGGAAGCAACTTTGAAAAGATGTATTATGAAAGTGAAACTTATTTGCTGGGAAAAGAATATGTGGAAGAAGGGCTGTCTGAAGGATTATTCACACGTAAAGATGATGGAAGCATCTGGATTGATCTTACATCAGATGGCCTGGATGAGAAACTGGTGTTAAGAAAGGATGGAACGTCCGTGTATATCACGCAGGACCTTGGCTTAGCCAACAGGAAGTACCAGGATTATAAAATGGAGGAAAGCATTTATGTGATCGGTGATGAACAGAATTACCACATGAAAGTGCTTCAGCTAATTTGTCAAAAGCTTTCTATCCCCAACGCAGAAGGAATTCATCACCTGTCGTATGGAATGGTTGATCTTCCTACTGGTAGAATGAAAAGCCGGGAAGGTACGGTGGTGGATGCTGACGATCTGGTGGCAGAAATGAAAGCAATATCAGCAAAGCATACCCGGGATCTAGGCAAAGTAAAGGATTTTCTGCCTGAAGAACTGGAAGCCTTATATCATATTATTGGCCTGGGCGCATTGAAGTTTTTTCTCTTGCGCGTAGATCCGAAAAAACGTATGATCTTCAACCCGGAAGAATCGATCGACTTTCATGGATTTACCGGCCCTTTCATCCAATATACTCATGCCAGGATACAATCGATATTAAGAAAAGAAAAACCCACGGGCAATAAGATTGATATTTTGCTTTTACCCCTGGAAAGAGCGGTAATAATCGAAATCGAAAAATTTGGAACTGTTATAGAACAGGCCAGCGCGGAATTGAACCCTTCTGTGATTGCAAATTTCGTATTCAGGCTTGCACAGGCTTACAACTCATTTGTTACGGAACTAAGGATACTAACTGCCGAAACGGACGAAAAAAAAGAATTTAGATTACAACTATCTCAGGCAACAGCAAAAGTAATTAAAGAAGCAATGAGGTTGTTGGGGATTGAGGTGCCGGAGAGGATGTGAAATTTTCTCAAAGTCCAATCTGTCCCTGTTGCTGTTTTAAAGATTTCAAAGAGGGATCCATCTGGATAGCCCGGTCGCACAATTGCATTCCCTTTTGTTTTTCTCCTTTTTTCTGGTAAGACAATCCAATCATGTATAAAACACGTGCATTAGTTTTGTCAAGC
>Ga0180121_10000513_pt1 | contig 16402 bp, 17 predicted proteins | sample AntDrymUQ5402106_2_FD_129676 | JGI IMG/M metagenome (GOLD analysis project Ga0180121, IMG submission 129676) | Polar desert sand microbial communities from Dry Valleys, Antarctica - metaG UQ540 (21.06) (version 2) (version 2) | ecosystem: Environmental > Terrestrial > Soil > Desert | place...
CGGCCTGCATCGCCCGTCCCACCACATTGGCCCATTCCGGATGCTGAGACCGGTCGAGTACGAGTGTCATGGCGCGTTGCTCAGCAGTATTTCCCGATGCGACGACATCGAATCCCCGGTCGCGGAGAAAGAGAGTTGCGCGCCTCGCAAGCCCGCGGGTGCGTGTTGCACTCAGCACCTCGACCTTGATACGCGTTCCGGCGGGTGCTCTCGCGTCGGCGGGCGGTCCCGCCGCCGCTGCCGGCGGCGCGGGGGTGAGAAAGCGGGCTTCTCCCCACCGCTTCCACGCGAACCATCCGAGGAGACCGAGAACGACCAGCGCCAGCAGCACCCGGCCGTAGCCACGGCCGCCCGTTCTCACCTCAGGCTATTCCACAGCGCGACTGTCTCGGGGAAGATGTGATTTCCTTCGCGGACCGACCACTCGAGGCGGAAGCGCACCACCTGGCGGAACACCTCCTCGAAGGAATGTGGCACCTGGCTGGCGAGAAAGTCCCGATCCTCACGAAGGAATTTTCGGCCCGGCTCGAGGTAATCCGCCATGTAAAGCGCGCGTCCTGTCCTGTCCCAGTTGGCCGAGCCGACGGTGTGATACCTGATCGCCTCGAGGACCTTCTTTCTCTTTTCGCCGTCGGCGGCGAGCTTGAGTGCCGCCGCCGGACCGTGCAGGAGACCCTCGGGCGAGCCACGATCGCCAGTGATAGCGCGCAGCTCCTTTTCCGGTGCGTCCCGGAGCGCATCGTGCCAGGTGCCGGCGTCGATCCACGCGTTCGCCTCTTCCGGAGAGAGGCGCATTGCCGCACCCCACGCGCGCAACAGCGAAGTAACGCGCTGGATGTGGGCAAGACGCTTCTCGCCGACATCGGCCCACTTCGGCAAACCGTTGGCTTTCAACGCCGGCATCAGAAGATGATGTTGTCGATAAGACGCGTGTCGCCGACGCGAATCGCGCCGATTGCCGCATCGCCCGGCTGCACGATGTTCACGCGCTGAAATGTGGTGGGGCTCACGGCGGCGAGATAGCGCGGTGTGAGCCCGGGGAGCCGCTCCAGCATTCGCCACCCGACTGCCTCGAGCGCGCTCGCCCGCCGCTCGCCGCCAGCGAAGGTCCCGCGCAGCTTGAAAAGTGCCTTCGACAGCATTGTCGCCAGCTCACGTTCCTTGCCGGCGAGAAACCGGTTGCGGCTCGACATCGCGAGTCCATCGGCCTCGCGCACGATCGGAACAACGAGAACCTCGAGCGGAAAATCGAGGTCGCGCACCATCGCCTTCACCACGGCGACCTGCTGCAGGTCCTTCTGTCCGAACACCGCCACCGCTGGCTCGACGATGTTGAAGAGCTTGGCCACGACCGTGAGCACGCCTTCGAAGTGCTGGGGCCGCGCAACGCCCTCCCATTCCTTGCCGATGTTTCCCGGATGCACCGTCACGACGGGAGTCTGCCCGTAAATCTCTTCGCGGGACGGCGTGAACAGCACATCAACGCCGCGCTGCTCTGCGAGCAGCGTGTCTTCGGCGAGGACGCGCGGATAGCGCTGGTAGTCTTCCCCGGGAGCGAACTGGAGCGGGTTCACGAAGATGCTCATCACCACCAGGTCGCCGGCCGCGCGTGCGGTGTCGATGAGCGTGAGGTGGCCTTCGTGCAGGGCTCCCATCGTCGGCACGAACGCAATGCGCCGCCCCGCTGCGCGCGCCGCGCTGAGGGTGGCGCGCAGCTCCGTAATGCCGGCAATGGTCTGCAAGCTAGAAGCTGTGCTCGCCATCCGGGTAAGCGCCGCCCCGGACGTCGGCGGCCCACGCGGAAACTGCGGACCGTACGTCCTGAGCCATGTCCGCATACCGCTTGAGAAACTTCGGCGCGAACTGGTCGTTCAGTCCGAGCATGTCGTGCAGGACGAGCACCTGCCCGTCGCACGCTGCGCCCGCACCGATGCCGATCGTCGGAATCTGAACGGACGCCGTAATGCGCGCCGAAAGCTCCGCCGGCACAAGCTCGAGCACGATCGCGAATGCCCCCGCCTCCTCGAGTCCCATCGCTTCCTGAATGAGGCGGTCGGCGGCTTCGACTTCCCGCCCCTGCACCCGCGCGCCTCCCATCGCATGCACCGACTGCGGCGTGAACCCGATGTGGCCCATCACCGGAATACCCGTCCGCACGAGCGCCCTCACCGTGTCGAGCATCTCGGGTCCCGCGCCTTCGACCTTCACTCCGCCGGCACAGCTCTCCTGCATCAGCCTGCCACAATTGAGAATTGCCCGCTCGATGCTCGCCTGGTAGGTGAGGAATGGCATGTCGACGATGACCATCGCGCGCTTCACGCCACGCCTCACCGCAGCCGCGTGATAGACCATATGATCGAGCGTCACGGGGAGCGTCGACGCGTGGCCGGCAACGACGTTGCCTACGGAGTCGCCGACCAGTATCGCGTCGACGCCTGCCTCATCGACGAGGCGCCCGAAAAGAGCATCGTATGCGGTGAGCATGACGATCTTTTCTCCCTTTCTTTTCTTCTCGGCAAAATCGCGAACAGTTACAGGACGTGCGGCATCGGCAGCCTTTGTCAAATGACGCACTCCCTCAGCGACGTGATTTGCCGCTGCCAGAATGGACGGTTGCCGATCTCGGGGTGCGGTACGGAAAGCCCGGCGTCATTCGCTGTCTGAGTGTTGTAAAGCACGATGTCGAGGTCGAGAGTGCGCGGTCCCCAGCGCTCGCGGCGGAGGCGTCCCGCCTCGCGCTCGATGCGCTGCAGCTCCTTCAGAAGATGGCGGGGTGCTAGTTCAGTCTCGATGGCGATCATCTGATTGAGAAATGAGCCTTGAAGTACCGGACCCAGCGGAGCGGTTTCTTCAACCTCGGTCGCGGCGAGAATGCGGGTATCGGGAAGCTGGGCGATGCTCTTCAGCGCGTCCGCCAATAATACCTCTCGCGCTCCGAGGTTGGACCCGAGCGCGACAAAGGCGACGTCCTTCACCCGCGCGACCGCTCCAGCGCGACTTCCGCGTAAGCGAGCGGACCGGGCAGCGCGACGTGCGGCTTCCTCACCGCGATTCGAACGCGCTCCACGAGCGCCAGCTCGAGAGCACGCCCGGCGATGCGCTCGGCCACCTCCTCGAGAAAACTGACGTGGCCTCCGGTAACGACCTCGGCGACGAGGTCGTACACGCGTCTGTAGTCAACGATGTCGCGAATGGTGACGGCGCCCGTTTTCCTGCGTACCCAGAGGGAGGCATCGACCTCGATGGACTGTGCAATCTCCGCTTCGTGCGGGAGCACCCCGATACGTGCATGGAAGCGCATCGCCTTGAGCGTGACCACGTCCAGTCCAGCCGCGGCATCAGTCATCGAGCGCCGTCCTCAGTGTGCGGGTAAGGGAGAGCACGGCCTCGGCGCTCTTCCCGGCGGCGGTCACCAGCGCGCTGCCGACGACGACGCCGTCGGCGATCTTCCCCACCGAGCGCGCCTGCGCTCCGTTGGAAATTCCGAAACCAACGCATACGGGAAGCGTCGTCGTCGATCGAAGCCGTCTCACCGTCTCGGGCAGGTGCGCGGGAACCGATTCGCTCACGCCCGTGACGCCGAGGCGGCTGATCAGATAGACGAAGCCGCTGCCATGGCGCGCGATCTCCGCCATGCGCGGGAGCGGAGTCGTCGGCGCGACGAGGCGAATGAAATCGAGCGGGCCCGCGCCAAGCCACTCTTCGCGCTCAGGATCGGCGCCGACTGGAATGTCGGTGATGAGAATGCCGGCCGCCCCCGCGTCGCGCGCGCGGGTGAGCGCGTCCGGCCCCGCGGCGAGGATCGGATTCAGGTAGCTGAAGATGACGACGGGCGTCCGAAGCGCAGCGCGCTCGAGGAGCTCGAGCGAACGATCGAACGTCATTCCCTTCTCGAGTGCGCGCTGGGAGCTCGCCTGGATTACGGGACCGTCAGCGATCGGATCGGAGAACGGAACGCCAAGCTCGATGATGTCCGCGCCACCCTGCTCGAGCGCGTGCAGGATATCGAGCGAGGAATCGGCGTCGGGGTGTCCAGCGGTGACGTAGCACACGAGCGCGCGGCGCGACTCCGCGCGCAGCGCCTCGAACCGCTCCGCGATGACGCTAGAGGAAATAATCGCCGACGGTGATGCCATAGCGATCGGGGTCGGCTGTCTTGATGATGGTGCGGGAGAATCCGCCCCCCGCGTCGGGCAGGCCAAGGTCGGCGACGAGAGGGGGGCTGATGACGTTTCCCTGCGCATCGCTGATGATCTTCACAATCGGCCGCGAGAGCGCTTCCGGGTTTGGATTGGCGGTATGCACGATCGCGAGCTCGAAGGTGTCCAGCACAACCAGCGTCCCCACCGGATAAATGCCGAGCAGGTTGATGAACGCTTTGACGAGCACCGGGTCCAGTCCGCGCCGCGGATTGTCGCGCATCTCCTCGAGCACGGCGGACGGCGCCAGCGGCGTCGTCTGGTAAACACGGCGCGATGTCGCCGCGTCGTAGCCGTCGGCGATCGATACGATCTTGCTCAGCACTCCCATCGTCCGCGGGCGGATCGTCTTGGGGTAGCCGGTGAGATCGATCTTCATGTGATGCTCGTGCGCTACCGTCATCGCCCGGTAGGAGAGCTGCTCCTGTTGCCGCCGGAACTGGAACAGCGCCAGCACGCCGAGCCAGGGGTGCGCCGCCATCCAGCGCCACTCTTCCTCGGTGAGCTCGCCCGCCTTCTGCAGCAGGTCGAGCGGCACGCGCGACTTGCCGATGTCGTGCATCAGCGCCGCAAGTCCCAGCTCGTATAGTTGGAGCTTGCTCATCCCCAGACGGCGCCCGAGCGCGACCGAGAAAATGCAGACGTTCACTGAATGCGTGAAGGTGTACTCGTCGTAGTCGCGAATCGCGGTGAGGCCGATAAGCGATGTCTCCTCATTCAGCACCTGGTCGACGATTCCCTGCACCACCCGCTTGATCCTGCGGATGTTCGGCGTCTTGCCGATGCGCACCGAGTTGATGACATCCTTCGTCACCGCCACCGATTGCGAGTAGGTGCGATTCGCGGCGGCTTTCGCCTCCTCGTTGAACTCCTTGTCCTGCTGGGTCGCGATCGGGGGGTCGAGGTCGAAAGTCTTGATTCCCGCCTCGGCTAGCCGCTTCGTGATTTCCGCGAACCGGTCCTCCGGCGACGATTTGGTCTCCGCCCCGATGAGCGACAGCAGGAAGGTCCACTCGCGCGTCGCGCCATCTGTGCCAACGTGAATCGTTCCCACTCCCGCTGCCTTGCAGAGGGCGAGAATGTGGCCGAACGTCGCGTAGTTGTTCAGGTCGAGGCGGAGGCGCGTCGAGTTGATGAAGATGAACTCGCCTGAGATGCGGAACTCGAGCTCGCCTTCCTCGCCGCGCATTGCCGTGGCAATCTGCGCCAGCTCGGCGAGCGTCTTCTGTACGGCGGTGTGCTCGAGCGGGTAAAGCTTGATGGCGCGGAGCGCGGCGTAGAATGCCACCATGAAGCCGCGGCCTCCGCGACGCACACTCGCTCCGCTCGAGCGCTCCTCGACGCTCTGCCCTGAAGTGGGGGTCACCCTTCCGCCGCCACTCATCCTGGTGTCCCCCGGATCGCGCGGCTCACCGCGTTACGAACGATCACGTCTTTCTCGCCTGTCGCCTTGTTGAGCGATTCCATCGCCTTGGGCGTGGCAACCTTGCCCAGCGCCATCGCGGCGCAGGCGCGTATCTCTCCGTCGTCACGCTTGCCCATGAACCCTTTCGAGTTGAGGAGACCGTCGAGCAGCGCAATTCCGCCATCTCCGCAGAGCAGGCCATAGGCCTCGAAGAACGCCATCTTCTCGGTGAGATTCGTCTCACGGAGTTCCTTACCCTTTATTGCGGCCTCGATCTTCGGCAGCGAGCTCCGCGTCCGCTGCGCTCCGAGCGATCGCACGGCGGCGATGCGAACCTCGCGGTCCTCGTCGAGGATGGCGCGCTCGAGCATCTGCATCGCGCCCGGCGAGCCGATCTCGGTGAGCGCATTGACGGCCGCGACGCGCATGTCGGCCTCGCCAACCGTGAGCATCTTCCCAAGCGCCGGGACAGCTGCCGGGCTTTTGAGAGCTGCCGCGCGTCTGATCGCCTCGTGGACAACGACTTCGTCGTCGGATCCGATGAGGCGTATCAGCTCGGCGCTGCTCGTGCCCGCAAGACGTGTCGCGGCGTGTTCGAGCAGCATGCGCAACTCGGTATTGTTGCTGCGGCCAATCGAACCAAGAATCGTTTCCAGCGCCCGCGACTGAAGGAGCTGAAAAAGCTCGTCGAGCTCCATCTGGGGGGCGCGGAGCGACGTGTCCTCGAGCGCCTGAAGCAGCTGCCCGAGCGGCTTCGGGTCGCTCATCAGCTCGCCGAGCTGCATCAGCCTCTGCTTCTGCGGCTCGAGCAGGTCGGGCGCACGGCCGGCGGCCGTTCCCGCTTCACGCAGCAGGTAGGCCGCAGTTCGGTACTGCGCCGTGGAGAGCAGTACGAGCAGGAAATAATCGAGCAGGCCGCAGATCTCTTCGCGCACGGTCGGATCTTTTTGCAGCTCGAAAGTATCGAGCAGCGATGCGATCACCGCGGGACGGAGATCCATCGAAAACTCCCGCTTGATCTCACCCTGGAGGTACTCGACTTCCTTATCGTCGAGGAAGTAGAGGGTGGAATCGAAGTCGTCGAGCCGGGCAACCGTTGACGAAGTCGTGGTCTCGGGTCCGGATTCGGTTTGCTCGGGAGACAGCAGCTTGTCCTTCTGCTCAGCGCGTTCCATTGACTCGACTCCCGGGCCGCCCTCCGCGGTGAGGTCGATATAGCGGTACTGCAGCGACGCGAACTCCCACTCCCACATCAGCGTGAGGAGGTCGTCATCATCGGCGTTCGCTTTCCTCACACGCTGCAGCAGGTCGAAGAGACTGGCGATGTCATCGGTCTCGAATCCGGGAAGGAACTTGAGCTCGCGGATTCCATCCTTGTAGAAGATCCAGGCGAGGTTGTCGCTGGTTCGCTCACCCTCGTCGAGGACGACTCTTCCCTCCCACTTGAACTGCGTCTCGACGATTTGCAGGTCCAGCTCGCCAGTGTGCTTCCATACGGTGGTAAACGCGTCGCGCACCGCGTCGAGGGCGCGCGCGTGCATCGGGTTGTTGGGCAGATAGAGGGAATACGCGCGCACCGCTTTCACGAACGTCTTGAGAAGGTCCGTGACGACGATGATCGGAAACGACGGCTCGTCGAGCTCGTCTTCTTCGGCTTTTGCTGTTACCTGTGTCGTCATGCGGGAAGCAGTCCCATTTCCGTGATCTGCGCCAGATCCTTGTCACCGCGGCCGCTGATGCAGATCAGCACCGCGTCGTCACTCTTCCAGCGTTCCTTCTCTTGGACGACCCATGCGACCGCGTGTGACGTTTCGAGGGCCGGTATGATGCCCTCGAGCCTGCTGAGAACCCCGAGCGCCCGAACAGCCTCGTCATCGGTGACGGAGACGTAGATCGCCCTGCCCGAATCACGCAGATAGGAATGCTCGGGCCCGACGCCGGGGTAGTCCAGCCCCGCAGATATGGAGTGCGCCGGGTGCACTTGTCCACTCTCGTCCTGGAGGAGATAGCTAAGAGCGCCGTGTAGCACGCCCGGTGCGCCGCGCTCGAGTGACGCCGAATGCTCGCCCGAGTCCAGTCCCTTGCCTGCCGCCTCGACCCCCACGAGCTCCACCGCCGCGTCGTTCACGAATGCATGAAAGATCCCCATCGCATTCGAGCCTCCGCCAACGCATGCGACTACCGACTTCGGCAGCCGCCCTGCCGACTCCAGCATCTGGGCGCGCGCCTCGCGCCCGATTATCGCCTGGAAGTCGCGCACCATCCGCGGATAGGGCGCCGGGCCGACAACCGAGCCGATGATGTAGTAGCTGTCGTTGACGTTCGTCACCCAGTCGCGTATCGCCTCGCTCGTCGCGTCCTTGAGCGTCCGCGTGCCGGAGAGGACGGGAACGACCTTCGCTCCCATCAACCGCATGCGGTAGACGTTGAGAGACTGGCGGCGCATGTCCTCCTCGCCCATGTACACGGTGCAGTCGAGGCCGAAGCGCGCGCACACGGTCGCCGTCGCCACGCCATGCTGGCCGGCGCCGGTCTCGGCGATGATCCGCCGCTTGCCCATCCGTTGCGCGAGGAGAGCCTGGCCGAGGGCGCTGTTGATCTTGTGCGCGCCGGTGTGGTTCAGGTCCTCGCGCTTGAGGAAAATCTCGCAGCCGGCCTCAGCCGAAAGTCGCGGCGCGGCGGTGAGAGGCGAGGGACGGCCGACGTATTCCTTGAGCAGATGATGGAGCTCCGCCTGAAAAGCCGTGTCCCGCATCGCCTCATCGAAGGCGGCGTCGAGCTCGTCGAGCGCGGGGATCAGCGTTTCGGGGACGTATCGTCCCCCGAATGCACCGAACCGGTGCTGCGCGTCAGCGGGCATCTTTCTGCCCGCGGCGTGAAACGGCGTCCGCGAAGGCGCGCATCTTCGCGTGATCCTTGATCCCCGGTGCGCTCTCGATCCCCGACGCGACATCCACGATGTCGGGCGAGAGGGTCCGGATGGCAGTAACGACATTCTCCGCCCGCAGGCCCCCGGCGAGCACGACGGACGCCGACCGCCGGAACCGGGTGAGATCGGCCTCCAGCTCGGTCCACGGCAGCGATTCTCCGGTGCCACCAAGCACTTTCTCGCTCCTCGCATCGAGAACGACAGCATCGGCGATGTCGAAAAGCTCTTGGGCCAGCACAGGAATGCGGTGCCCGTCAAGCCGCACCGCCGCCCATATCTCGCCCCCGAACGCGGCGCGCAAAGCAACCACCTGCGCGGGAGTGGGATCGGCGTGGAGCTGAACGACATCGAGCTCGCTCTCCACGGCCGTCGCGGCGATCTCCGCCGCGCCAAGGCTCCCGAAAACCCCGACACGCTTCATCTTACGCGAAGCCGACCCGAACAGCTTCCTTGCTGCCGCTCGGTCAATCTGTCTCGCACTCGGTGCGAAGATCGCCCCGACGTAGCTTGCGCCAAGATCCGCCGCCAGGGCGATGTCTTCGGGCCGCGTCATGCCGCAGAACTTAATCCTGGCGAGCATTGGCTCTCGATCGTACCGTAACCAGGGATCGCACCGCGCCTTCCGGATCGTCGGCTGACGACAGCTCGGACCCGATCAACACCGCGTCCGCTCCGGCGCCAGCGACGCGCTCGATGTCTGCCACGCTGCGAAATCCGCTCTCCGCGATCGCGATGCAGCGCTGGGGAATGGAAGGAAGAAGCGAGGGCGCGGTTGTGGAGTCGATCTCCAGCGTTTCCAGATCGCGATTGTTAATGCCAACCAGCTCAGCTCCGTTGGCCAGCGCAAGCCTCAATTCCGCCGCGGTCCTGACCTCGAAGACCAGCTCGAGCCGAATATCCTTTGCAACCGCGGCCATCTCCACGAGAACGCCCGGACTCACCGCGCGCACGATCACGAGCGCCGCCGACGCGCCCAGTCCCTTCGCCTCGATCAGCTGAATGGGATCGACGTGAAAATCCTTTTTCAGCATTGGAAGCGAGGATTTCGAACGAGCCGCAATGAGGTCGTCGTTCGAGCCGGCGAAGCGGGTGGGCTCGGTAAGGATGGAAAGCGCAGCGGCGCCGCCCCGCTCGTAACTCGCGGCCTGCTCACCCGCATCGAGCGTCCCCCTGATCGTCCCCCTGGAGGGTGACGCCCGCTTTACTTCTGCGATTATCGCCACATGGTCGCTTCGGAGCGCTGAGCGAAACCCGGGCGCGGGCGGTGCGTCAAGGGCCAGCCGCTCGAGCTCGCTTCGCCGGGTACTCAGGGAGCGCACGCGGAGCTCAGCGCCGGCGCTCAGTTCTCCGAGGACTCCGCCCGGAGGGGTCCACAGATAAAAGGCTTGCGCTTCGGTCGATCTTCGGCTAACGTAGGAATTCGGCAAATGTTCGGTTCGTGGAAAGCGGCCGGCTCACCTGACCAGCGGCGGAAAAATGGCTCTGACAAAACGCCAGCGCGAGATTCTCAACTACCTCTCCAAATACTCCGATGCTAACGGTTACGCGCCGAGCTTCGAGGAGATCGCCTCACAGTTTAACTATAATTCGCTCGCCACGGTTCACGAACATCTCACGAACCTGGAGCGAAAGGGCTACATAAAGCGGGCGTACAACGAGAGCCGGGGTATCGAGGTCCTTCCGTCCGACCACCTTCCCCGCGCCGCACTTCTGCCCCTGCTCGGCACCGTTGCCGCAGGTGTCCCGATCGAGGCGATCCAGATGCCGGAGAGCATCGGGGTTCCTGAAGATTTCGTTCGCCGGTCCGGCAATCACTACGTGCTCCGCGTCCGCGGCAACTCGATGATCGACGAGCAGATCCGGGACGGAGACTTCGTCATCGTCAACGAGAAGAAAAGCGCTGACAACGGCGAGATGGTGATCGCCCTGATCGATGGCACTTCGGCGACGGTAAAGAAGTTTTATCGCGAGCGCGACGGCCGCATCAGACTGCAGCCGGCGAACGAAACCATGACTCCCATTTACGTCCACGAGAACGATATCTCGATCCAGGGTATCGTCGTTGGAGTGCTGAGAAGGTTCTAGAACAGTGGCGTTCTAAGTTCTTGCGCCGTCTGTAGTTAAGTAAGCGGTTCTCAGTTTATCGAGAACCGCTTTTGCGTTCCCGGTGTCAAGCGAAGCAGTCGCCGCGCCAACGGCAACTTTGTAATCTGACTGCTGTCCTGAGACATAGATCGCCGCCGCGGCATTGAGGATCACCGCCGCCCGCGCGCCCGTCCTTCCCTTGCCGGCAAGGACATCCTCGATGATACTCGCGTTCTCCGCCGAGTCTCCGCCCTCCAGGTCACGCGCGTCTATCGAATCGAAGCCAAAGGTCTTCGGGTCGATCGTCCAGCCGGCTGTTCTTCCCTCCCTAACCTCGAGCACGTGGGTCAGCCCGAGCGGCGAGACCTCGTCCAGGCCCGGCTCCCCGTGAACGACGAGGGCGTGAACGGCACCCAGCGCAACGAGCGCGCTAGCCAGGATCGGCGCGCGATCCCGGTCCGCGACGCCAACAACCTGCCTGCCCGCCCGCGCCGGGTTGGCGAGCGGTCCGACGACGTTCATCACCGTCGGAATCGCCAGCTCCCGCCGCACCGGACCAACGTGACGCATCGCCGGGTGCATCAGCGGCGCGAACATGAAGACGATCCCGGTCTCCTCGAGGGCCCGCTCCATCACCGCGACCGGCACCTCGATCGGGACGCCCAGCGCTTCGAGAACGTCGGCGCTGCCGCAGCGCGAAGTAAACGACCGGTTGCCGTGCTTCGCGACGCGCACACCAGCACCCGCGGCAACGAACGCGGCCGCGGTCGAGATATTGAACGTCGAGACCGCTCCGCCGCCCGTGCCGCAGGTATCGACGAGCGACTCCGGGTCGCGCGCACGGAGCGGAACCATCGCTTCGCGAAGTGCCATCACGACACCGGCAACGACTTCCGGGCTTTCTCCAGTGGCACGCAGGGCCGAAAGAAGGGCCGCGACCTGCACCGCGGTGGCTTGTCCTTGCATCACGACATCGAACGCTCCCTTGGCGTCAGCGGCCGTGAGAGGTTGATGGAACGCAAGCTTCTGGATGGCGCCATGAAGCGCACTGACTTCGGGAATGCTCACTGCGGACTGCGTTCCTAGAGTGCCGGGACGTGCTCGGCCCTCGAAGTCACGGCTTCGAGCACCTCCTCGATCACCTTGGCGGGGTCACCCGCGCCGCGCAGCATCTGCTCGACCCGATAAATGAGATTGCTCTGCTGTTGCAGCGCTTCACCCTGCGCGTGAAGCTGGAGGTGCGCCTTTTCGAGCTTCGTCACCGCGACCCTCACCTGCTCTTCCACGGCGGACACACGCTGCGTCATTGCTCGTGACTCGACCGCCGCGAGCTCGGCGGCACGCTGCAGCTGGGCGACGCGTGGTGAATCTCCGTCGCCACGCCCCGAGAGAGCCGCGCGCGCTTCTTCAAGATTTCGCTGGAGCTCCAGCAGCGCGCGGCTGTGCTCCTCGTTCAGGGCTCGCGTCAGCTCTTCCAGCCTCGCGACGGCTTCGATACGGGCGCCGTGTTCGGCGAGGCGGGCGAACGCGAGGCTGAATAGGTCTATCGCCGGCGCCAGCTTTTCGGAAAGGCGCTGGCCGAAACGCGTCTTCGGCTCCGATAGCGCCAGCACGGCGGCGAGCTCGGCGTCAACGAGCAATCCGCGCAGCAGCAGAATCGGAGCATCCGGGGAAGAGTTAGTGCCGAGCAGCTTCTGGTAATCGCCCGACTCGCTTCCCAAATCCGCGAGATCGCGCCCGGCGAGCACGGTGCGGCGCACCGCGGCCGGAAGGTGGTCGAGCGCGACCTCTGCCGCCATTGGACGAGTGTCGTCACCAGTCGGAAAGATTCTCCCGCCGAGCACTTCCCTTCTTCCATCGTACAGAAAAAGTGCGACGCTCGCGTTGCGGTCGAGCTCGGAGACGTCCTGGCTCAGCGCGTGGAGGGCGAGCGGCACGGTCCGGGCAGTTACAAGAACGGTCGAAAGTCCGGCGAGAGTCCTTGGCGCCATTGGGAAAAAAGACGGTGAGCGGAGTGAAACGGCTGCCTCGATTCTGGCCGCTTGAACAGCGAAAGTCAATCATCTCCAAGGGGTTACGTTCCTTGACACTCACTCGCCGGGACGTAATTTCTCCCTATGGTGTCGCGTAACGTGCAGCTCGTTCTGCACTACGATGGCGCGCGCTTTTCCGGCTGGCAGCGGCAGCCCGCCGAACGCACGGTTCAGGGTGTACTGGAAGATGCGGTGGCAAAGCTGTGCGACGCGCCGCTCCCCGTAGTCGGCGCGGGAAGGACGGATGCGGGAGTTCACGCGCGCGGTCAGGCGGCGGGCGTGAGAGTTCCCGGCAAGTGGACTGCGGCCGCGCTGCGAAGATCCTTGAACGCCATTTTACCGGACGATGCATGGGTTGCGGCAGCATACGACATGCGTGAGGATTTTCATCCGCGTTACAGCGCGACGGCGCGAAGCTACGCCTATCTCGTCGGCACCGACGAACACGCCGCGTCTCCGTTTCGGAGGACGCGCGAGCTCGCATGGATGAAGCCGCTCGATGTCGGCCGCCTGAGCGAGGCGGCGAGGCTCGTCGAGGGTGATCACTCGTTTCGCGCCTTTGCCGTCAAGGGAACCGCTCCGGCGACTGACGATCATCGCTGCATCGTTGACAGCGCGGCGTGGCTGCCCCGGGACGGGGGCCTGTCGTTCGAGATCCGCGCCAACCGTTTTCTGCACCACATGGTGCGGTTCCTTGTCGGCACGATGCTCGATATCGGCGAAGGACGAAAGGAAGTTCGCACAATCACGGATCTGCTCGGCGCGGCGGACAACGCCGATGTATCTCCGCCCGCGCCGGCGCACGCGCTTTATCTGGAACGCGTGGATTATCCGCCAGACCTTTACCTCGGAAGCTGAATGAAGATTTATCTCGAGAGCGTCAATCTCGAAGAGATCAGGAAGGCCGCTGCGGCGGGACTCGCCGACGGCGTCGCTTTTTCCCACGCCGCCCTCACCGCCGATGAACCCGATGCCGGAGCGTCCGCGCGCCTCGAGGAGATAGCGCGGGAATTCGCGTTTCCGATCTGCGTTCCGGTTGGTGGAATTACCTCGGCTGACATCTACCGCGAAGCGCGCGAGCTCGCCAAGGTCTCCGATCACATCATCGTGCAGGTTCCGCTGGTGGAAGAAGCGCTCAATCCCATCACGCGGCTCACCGCCGAGGGCGTGATGGTCTGCGCCACCTTCGTGTTCAGCGCGGCGCAGGCGCTGATCGCTTCCAAAGCCGGCGCGTCGATGGTGCGTGTGAGTCTCGACGAGCTGGAGGCCTTTGGCCAAGCGGGCGGACACACGCTCGCCGGGATGAAGGACGTGCTGGATGCCGGCGGTCAGGAGTGCGACGTGATGGCGTCCTCTCCCCGGACCGCGACTCAGTTCTCCGACTGCGCGACCGCGGGCGCCGACATCGTTTGCCTCAGTCCCGACACGTTGCGCTCGCTGATCGTCCACCCGCTCACCGACCGCGGTGTCGATCGGTTCCTCAACGATCTTTCCCGGCGTCCGAAGGGGCGACCCTCCTCGTGATGCCTCGCCCGGCGCGGGCCGTTTGTCTGCTGCTTTTCGCGGCCTGCCAGGGTGCATCGTCGTCTACTTCGTCCGCCCAGGCAACGCCAGCTGCGGAGCGCGCTGGCGAGGTATCGGCATCCCGTCGTACCGCGATTACCGAGGCCGTCGCGCGCGTTGCACCATCTGTCGTGACGGTCCAGACTGAAGTAGTGGAACGCGTCGCTGCCGACGTGTTCGAGCAGTTGTTTGGCCAGCGCTCGGGCCAACGCTCCCAGGCGGGACTCGGCTCCGGCTTCATCATTCGCGCCGATGGCGCTATCGTGACGAACGCGCACGTCGTCCGCGGGGCCACGCGAATTTCCGTCGCACTGCGCGACGGTACTACCTACCCGGCCCGGCTGATCGGGATCGACGAGTCGAACGACCTCGCGGTGATCAGGATTACGGCCAGTAATCTTCCCGTTGCGCCGCTCGGCACATCGACCGGTCTCCTCATTGGCGAGTGGGCGATTGCGATCGGCAATCCGTACGGCTTCGTGCTCGCGAACACCGAGCCGAGCGTGACGGCGGGTGTCGTCAGCGGCACGGGTCGCAACCTCGCAACGCAGAGCGAAGGCGCGGGCGTCTACGTGGACATGATCCAGACCGACGCTTCAATCAATCCGGGGAACTCGGGCGGGCCGCTCGTCAACGCCAACGGTGAAGTAATCGGCGTCAACAGCTCGATTTTCTCACCCAGCGGTGGCTCGATCGGTCTTGGTTTCGCGATCCCGATCAACCGCGCCCGGCGCGTCGCAGAAGACCTGCTCGCCCATGGAGTAGTGAGGCGCCCGTGGGTTGGCGTGCAGCCTCAGATCTCACGCGACCGCACGGCAAGGTCGAACGCGGGCGTGGTCATAGCGTCCGTGGTTCCCGGCTCGCCTGCCGCGCGCGCTGGTCTGCGGTCGGGAGACTTGCTCACGCGGTCGCGAAACCGGGCGCTGCGCAATCCCTACGACTGGTCCGCCGAGCTGCTCGAGCTGCAGGTGGGTGACCGCGTGCCTCTCGTCGTGACGCGTGCCGGCCAAGAGCTGCAAGTCGAGGTCGAGGTCGTTGACCTCCCTGACGTGAACGCGCCGCGCGTTACCGTGCTCAGGGAGATCGAGCTCATCACCGTCACGCCCGCCATCCGGGCGCAGTACCAGTTGCAAAGCCGCCAGGGCGCGCGCGTCAACCGCGTCAGTGACCGCGTGCGCCAGCAGATCGGCATCGAGGCGGGTGACGTACTCGTGCAGATCAATCGCAGCCCGGTCGCCGACGCCGAGTCCGTCGAGCGGCTGCTCAGCGGTTACGGTCGCGGCGGAATCAGGATGTACTTCGAGCGCGGAGGACAGATCTATGCCACCGAGTTCAGCCTCCAGTAAAGGAGCCGGCGACGCGTCGTACAGCTCGCCACTCGCCGAGCGATACGCCTCGGCGGCAATGCTCGAGCTGTGGTCGGCGCGCACGCGGTACGGACTCTGGCGCCAGCTCTGGCTCGCTCTCGCGGAGGCGCAGCGGGAGCTCGGCGTTGAGATCCCCGACGAAGCGCTGCGGCAGATGCGCGATAACCTCGGCGATATCAACTTCGACGCCGTCGCCGCCTACGAGCGACGGTTCAGGCACGATGTGATGGCGCACGTTCATGCATTCGGAGATGTTGCTCCGAAGGCAAAGGCTTTCATCCATCTTGGCGCGACCAGCGCGTACGTGACCGACAACGCGGATCTGATTCTGATGAGGCGGGGGCTCGAGCTGCTGCGCGGCCGTATCACCGATGTTCTGCGCTCGCTTGCCGCTTTCGCCGAAAAATGGAAGGACACGCCGACACTCGGGTACACCCACCTGCAGCCCGCGCAGCTCACCACCGTTGGCAAGCGCGCAACGCTCTGGATGCAGGACCTGGTACTCGATCTTGCCGATATCGAGTATCGAATCGGAAGCCTTCCCTTTCGCGGCGTAAAGGGAACTACCGGCACTCAGGCGAGCTTTCTCGAGATGTTCGGCGGCGACCACGACAAAGTGCGGAAGCTCGACGCTGCCGTCACGGCGAAAATGGACTTCCGCGCCGCGCTGCCGGTGACGGGGCAGACGTATACGCGAAAGCTTGATGCCGGCGTGCTGGCCGTCGTTGCCGGCGTTGCCGCATCGGCCGCCAAGTTCAGCAGCGATGTCAGAATGCTCCAGTCCTTCGGCGAGGTCGAGGAACCGTTCGAGGCCGACCAGA
>Ga0180121_10000514_pt1 | contig 16373 bp, 13 predicted proteins | sample AntDrymUQ5402106_2_FD_129676 | JGI IMG/M metagenome (GOLD analysis project Ga0180121, IMG submission 129676) | Polar desert sand microbial communities from Dry Valleys, Antarctica - metaG UQ540 (21.06) (version 2) (version 2) | ecosystem: Environmental > Terrestrial > Soil > Desert | place...
CGTTATTCGTTATTCGTTATTCGTTATTCGTTATTCGTTATTCACTATTCACTTTTCACTTTTCACTTTTCACTTTTCACTATTAACTATTCACTTTTCACTATTAACTATTAACTATTCATTACTCATTACTCATTACTCATTATTCATTAATCATTACTCATTACTCATTACTTCAGTCCATTTGTCTTCTCAAAAACGCTGGCTTTGAAAAGTCGTCTTCTATTCTCAAATCCTCAAATCCAAAATCATCATCTTCAACGTCTATTTTAATTTTCTTCACGTTTTCACTCAGATCTTCATTAAGCTTTATCTCGCGTCTGTTGTATGCTGGCTTGTCAAATTGGCTCAATTCTTCTACCGATGGCATGCTTGTGATATGGCCCCTTTGTGAACCTGTTAAAAATTTGTTTCCCCTTTCTCTTTTAAGTTCATCGGTAATTGAAAGCTTTTCCTTTTTACTAAAGCCGGTGGCTATGACGGTCACCATTATTTCTTCTCCCAGCTTTGCATCTTCCGCCAATCCGAAAATATATTTTGCATCTTCACCTGCAGTATTTTGAATTATTTCGTTGATCTTTTCCACTTCATGAAATCTGAGATCTTTCCCTCCGCAGATATTTGCAAGTACACACTTCGCTCCTTCAATGTTGATCTCGTCAAGCACCGGGTTTGAAAGCGCATCCTTCGCAGCTCTCTCCGCTCTCCCTTCACCGCTCGCCATCCCGGTACCAATCATTGCATCTCCCATATCTTTCATTATTGTTCTTACATCGGCAAAGTCAACATTAATTTCACCGGGCCGTGTAATGATCTGTGAAATACCTCTTGTTGCATTATACAGCACCCTGTTGGCCAGCTCAAATGCCTGGTCTGTTGTCGCGTCTTTGTTTATAAGTCTGACAATATTCTGATTCGGAATAACTATCATACTGTCAACTTCATTCTTCAACTTCTCCAATCCTTTCATTGCCAATTCCATTTTGGGTTTCCCTTCAAATGCAAATGGCTTTGTCACAATAGCAACAACCAATACACCTAAACCTTTCGCAATTCTTGCAACTGCCGGTGCCCCTCCTGTTCCTGTTCCCCCGCCCATACCTGCTGTTATAAAAATCATGTCGCTTCCTGTAAGTACTTCTTCTATTTCGTTCCTGCTTTCTTCAACTGCCCTGTAGCCGATCTCATCATCCATACCTGCTCCAAGACCTTTTGTGAGACTTCTTCCGATCTGAATTCTGGTCTCAGCATTGCTTGTCTCCAATGCTTGCGCGTCCGTATTGATCGCTATGAATTCGACACCTTCAATTCCTTTATCAACCATTGCGTTCAGAACGTTGCCGCCGCCGCCGCCTACTCCGACAACTCTAATCTTTGCACCACTTTGATTACTTGGAACAATTCTAATTGGCATTTTTAATTTTCCTTTCTTATTAAATTATAAGAGATAAATTTATTTATTTTCAATTTTTTAAATTTTAAATTTTAATATTTTGTATTAACACTATCATTAATCATTATTCATTATCTAGAGTTCATCAAACCACTCTTTGATCTTTTTAAAGATTCCTGTCATGCTCAAAGACTTCCTCCTATTGTTTTTTTTGATCTCGTAAAATTTATTTTTATCATTCATAGTCTTTAACCTGTGCAGCACCAGTCCTACTCCTGTGGCAAAAATAGGGTTCTCGACCTCTTTTATTAAGCCCCCGGTGAGGCCGGTAGGTATTCCGAGATTGACTTCCATTCCTAGTATATCTTCTGCTAACTCCTTCGTACCTTTAATCAAAGATCCTCCACCTGTTATTACTACTCCCGCATGAAGCTCTTTTGAAATCTGGGAATTCTGAATTTCAATAGCTGACAATTCAAATATATCCTGCATTCTCGCCTGAATTATTCTTGCAAGAATACTCTTGCTAGTGATTTTCGGAATTTTTCCTTTGATCGATTCTACAATTATTTCTTCATCATTTAATATCTCTGATACCATTGCATATCCGTACTCTCTCTTAATTCTCTCCGCCTCGGTTTCAGAAATTCCAAGAGCTTCGATAATATCATTTGTCACAAGGTTTCCCGCGATTCCGATTCCGGCAGTATATTTTAAAACACCTTTTTTAAATACTGCAATGTCGGAAGTACCGCCGCCTATATCTATCATTGCCACTCCCACCTTCTTTTCCGTTTCATCCAATACTGAGTGGGAAGATGCAATTGGCTCAAGGACTATATCATCTATATCCACATCGCAGCTCGTAACACATTTTGAAAGATCATCGATCGATGAAACAAGTCCTGTGATAATATTTACTTTAGCTTCTAATTTTATTCCAAACATTCCGACAGGAGTTTCAAATATTCCGTCTTTGCCGTCAATAATATATTCCTGCGGTATTACATCAATTATAGTTGTATCACTTGGTAGCTTCATTATTTTCGCTTGTTCTATCAGTCTGGCTATATCCTCTTCCTGAATTATTCTGTCCGAATTATTTATTCCGATTATACTGCTCGACTGAATGCACCTTATATAGTGACCTGCAATTCCGACTGATACTGAATTAATGCTGACACCGGAGTTCAGCTCTGCCTCTTCTAGTGCAGCTTTTATGGACTCAGTTGTTTTGTTTGGATTCACTACGATCCCTCTGTGAAGCCCAAATGAAGGCGCTTTTCCGATACCCAGAATATCCATATTATTGTCGTCTTTTATTCTCGCAACGATAACACAAATTTTCGTTGTTCCTACATCTAGTCCTACAATGATATTTTCATCTCTTATATTTTTAGATTTTCTTTTCTTACCTGCCATTTTAATTGTTAGAGTTAACTACTACCTGGTTTGAAAATCTCAGATCTACATAGTTTATGTTTTTTCTTAAGTGTGCGTCTAACGATTGTTTAATATAACAATCAAAAACTCTCAGCTTGTTAAGCAGAAGATTCTGATATTCTACATTTGAAATGCTCTCCTTCATATTTCGAGGCAAGTAAAAGGGGCTCGAATCTTCTGAAAGATAAACGATTATCTTGCCGCTATCGGATAAATTTACTTCCGAAATATTATTGTACAATGCTTTACTTTCTCTGTAAGAATTCAAAATCAAGAATAATCCTAATCTAAGATCTTCTTTGTTGTATTTATTCTTCGGATTCGGATTACTCTCTATTCTAACTCCGCTTAAAACAGGCAGATCGTAGAGCTTTATAAAATTCTTGAATGGAAATACTTCCATTTCATCATCAATTAACTTCATTTCGTTTTCGCCGTTCAGAATTGTAACCGGCCGTCTTTCAATGATCTCAATTTTCAATTCGGACGGAAGTTCTTTGCTTACATAAACTTTTTTTACTTCCGGATGTTTCAATATTCTTTCCTGTATTATGTCGATACTTATTTCATCGGCATTTATTAGTGTATCTTTCAGCTTCGATACATGTAGTATATCTTCCCTCGTAATTGTATAATTCCCGTTCACCGTTATCTTCTGAAAAATATTCTCACTTCTCCATTTTAGCGAAAGCAATGCTGCTGCCGCAATAAATATAACAATCAGTATTAGATATATTTTTTTTGTGCTCATAACGGAACCTTGCCGTTTGTTTTTGATTTTATTCTGTTCACAAATCTTTCACACAGCTCTGTAATGTCACCGGCACCCTGGAAAATTATAACGTCTCCGGCTTGCTTTATTGAGTCAAGTTCATTAAGGAGCATTTCTTTATCTTCAATGTAACGGCCTTCCTTACCTGCCTTGTTATATTCCGAAAGTATCATACCGCTTGTTACACCTTCGATCTCTTTTTCCCGGGCTGGATATATCTTCGTAAGATACAGCAGATCAGTTCCTGCAAATGCTTTTCCGAATTCTTTGTAAAAATTTTTTGTCCTGCTGTACAAGTGCGGCTGAAATACGGTAATAATTCTACCTTTGTGATTTTTTCTTATCGCATCAAGTGTAACTTCCACTTCAGTCGGATGATGTGCATAATCATCATACACTTTGATATCGTTAGTAAGCTTCAGTTCCAATCTCCTCTTCACTCCGTAAAATGTTTTTATGCTTTCATTGAACCTGTCACCTCCAATCATTAATTCTTTGGCCACCAAAAAAGCAGCTGTGGAATTCAGGATGTTATGCTTACCCAAAATCCTCAGTCTTACTTCATTATCATCTATTATAAAACTGACGGCCTTCTTTCCGTAAGATATATCTTCAATTACATAATCGTTTTTTTTCTTGAATCCATATGTAACTTTATTTTTAATTTCCTTCGCTACTTCAACAGCATTTATATCATCTCCGCAAATAATCACCTTCACATTTTTTTTTGAGTTATCCATGAATTTTTTGAAGCTATCTTTTATATCTTCTATATCTTTATAAATATCTAAATGTTCTGCATCGATGTTTGTTATCACGGCAATATTTGCTTGCAATTGATGGAAGCTTCTGTCATACTCATCTGCTTCAACAACTGCTATCTCACTCTTTCCAATTCTCGATGAGCCTCCGTCTAAAAACTCCAGATTTCCTCCTACGAAGATTGTTGGGTCGAATTTATTATCCAGTAATACCTTCGCTATCATCGAAGTTGTTGTTGTCTTTCCGTGCGTGCCGCTAACTGCTATCACAAATTTATCATTTACAATATCTCCTAGCGCCTCCGCCCTTTTTATTAATTTCTTATTAAGTCTTTTTGCTTTAAGCAACTCCGCGTTATCCTCGCTTAATGCTGACGTGTAAATTACAAGTTGAGCATCATCAGGTAAATTATTTTCAATATGCCCCTCCGATATTTCCACTCCGAACTTTTTAAGCCTCTTCGTTATCAGGCTGCTTGTCAAATCACTTCCGGTGACAATAAATTTTTTCTTTATAAGATATTCGGCAATACCGCTCATACCAATTCCACCAATCCCAATTAAATGAACTTTCTTTACATTTTCAAAAAGGTTTGTCGCTTTGCTCATTATTTTGCAGTAATTTTCTTTGAAATATTTCTGAATTCACTTACCAATTCTTTCTCATTCTGAAAATCGTTAAGCCTTACTCTCAAAAATCTTTTTCTGTTTAATAATTTTAATTTAACCATTCTTACTTCACTTCTCTCCTCTTTTGACAACCTCTTCGGCCTGGAAAATCTTACATGTAATATCTCCTTAAACTCTATTTCTCTTTGCCCGAACCTATTCTTAAAGATTATTTTCATGTCACTAAATATGATCTGTCTTGCCCGTATTGCGTTTGATATCAAAACTATCAGAAAAAACCCAATAAAAATAAGTATTATATAGATTATTGGATCCTTTACAACTACTTCAAATGTCGCCTGAGAAAAATTTCCTTTGATAATAATATAAGCAATGAGTGTTATCATATAAATTATGAGAGACTTATAATAATAATCTAAATTATATTTATAGACTCTTTCCAACATTACCTATAGTTAACTTTATTGCCTCACTTGCAATCTTCGCCGCTGCTTCAGAATCGGAAAAATTTTTCACCTCTTCTTTCATCCTTAAAATCTTTTTCTCGTCTCTCAATAAGTTTATAATTTCATCAAATAGCTTTTTCTCAATTTCATTTTGAAGAACTAATATTGCTGCTTCTTTATTTGCCAGACTCCTTGCATTCAGCTCCTGGTGATTTTCCGCTGATGTCGGCAACGGTATTAATATGGATGCCATCCCAAGGTATGCGATTTCCATAATGCTTGTTATTCCCGCTCTGCAGATAACTATGTCACTGGCGGAATAAGCATGATCAATATTGTCAATGAACTCTAAAATTTTTACTCGATCTTTCAATCTCTCAAACTCTTTACTCAATCTTTCATGATCGCTGTTTCCCGTTTGCCATATTACGTTCAGGTCGTTTTGAAATAATCTTTTTACAATCTTTTCAATTCCGTTGTTAATACCTTTTGCTCCTTGACTTCCTCCAAAAATAAAGACCGTTTTTTTATCTTCAGGTAGTGAAAAATATTCAAGTGCTTTCTGCTTGTTTGATCTTTTCAAAGAACTTCTAATGGGATGTGAAATTTTTATAATGTTATCTTTTCTTTTTAAATAATTTCTCGTTTCGTCAAAGTTGATTACTACTCTATCCGACTTTACCGCTAAAAACTTTATCGTCCTGCCCGCAAATAAATTTCCTTCCTGAATCAATGTGGGTATCTTCATCCTGTTTGCAACATATACTACAGGACCGCAAACAAATCCTCCCGTTCCGATCACAACATCAGGTTTAAAATCTTTTAGAATCCTTCTGCATCTGACCAATGCTGAAATAAATTTATACGGTAGTGAAACATTTTTATTGATCGCACTCCTGTCAAAACCTGTGATATCAATAGTTTCTAACCGGTAATTATTTGAAGGAACAATTTTTTCTTCTATCCTGCCTTTAGCGCCTATAAAAAGTATTTCTGCCTCCTTATCAATTTTCTTTACTTCATCAGCGATTGCAATAGCCGGAAATATGTGACCGCCTGTCCCGCCACCTGCAAACAAATATCTCATTATTCAATTGTTAATCCTTCGTCTATCTCATCTCGCTGAGATGAAATGTTGAGCAAAATTCCGATTGCCATTGATGTGAATAATATAGATGTTCCACCGTAGCTGACAAATGGCAGCGTAACGCCTGTCGTCGGTATAACTCCGCTTGCGACCGACATATTCACCAATGCATTCATTGTTATAAGCATCACTATTCCGAATGCAAGATATTTTCCGAATTCATCTTTACTTTCTTTCGCTATTTTGAACCCTCTTGTTAAGATCACAAAGTATAATGAAAGTATTATGAATGTACCTATAAATCCGTATTCTTCCCCGATTATCGAAAATATAAAATCTCCGTGCGCTTCCGGTAAAAAGAAATCACGCTGATTCGAATTTCCCGGCCCTATTCCAAATAACCCTCCATTACCGAAGCCGATCAATGCCTGCTGTAACTGATAGCCTGAATTTCCACTGCTCGTGTACTCTGCATAAGAAGTTATTCTTCCGATTATGTAATCTTTTGATAAGATAAACAAGATCGCAAACGGAATCAGAGCGAACAAAGTAAATATTATATGCTTCTTTTTTGCTTCAGATAAATAAATCATCAGTATGCATGTTGTAAATATTATAACCGACATCGAAAAATTTGGTTGGACCATTATTAATCCTGTTACAAGCAACACATAAAAGATCACCGGAAGGTATCCTCGGTACAGAAGATTAATATAATCTTTCTTTCTTGCTAACAGTAAAGAAAGATAGATCACCAGTGTGTATCTCGCCAGTTCTGATGGCTGGAAGCTCAATGGACCTAAATTTAACCATCTGCTTGCGCCTTTTATCGGACCGCTTCCCAAAAATAAAGTAAAAATCAACAATAAAATTGTTGCCCATATCATAAGCTTTGCAATGCTTTCAAGATATTTGTAATCAATTTTTGCAAAAATAAAAATTATCGCTATAGATACAAAAACTTTTATCACATGCTGCTTGAATAAATAATTGCTGTCCTGGTATTTTTCAAATGCAAATGTCGAGCTTGCGCTGTAAACTACTCCTATACTGAATATCATCAGCATCAGTACAGGTAGCAAGATCCATATGTCTATTTTATATTTTTGCGACAATTCATTTAAGTTTGTTTACAGCTTTTTTAAATTCTTCACCCCGGTGCTCGAAACTGTCAAACATATCAAAGCTTTTACACGCCGGTGAAAGAAGAACTATATCACCGGTCTTGCCTGACTCCATTGCTTTATTAACAGCTTCCTTTAATGAGTTTGCTGCTGTTACTTTTTTTATTTTCTCAAAATGTTTTAAAATTTTACCCTTAGTCTCTCCGATAGCTATTATTTGTTTAACTCGTTCGTAAACTAATTTATCAATTATTGAATAATCATTACCCGTCTCCCTACCACCCAGTATCAGTATCAGATTTCCTTCAAATGATTCTAACGCGACAATAAGTGATTCTATGTTGGTTGCTTTTGAGTCGTTGTAAAAACCGACTCCGTTCAGCTCTCTTACAAATTCTATTCTATGTTCGACTCCCGGAAAACTCATCAGTGTTTCTCTTATAAGTTCTTTTTTTATATCAAACGCACGCGCGGAAATTATTGATGCTAATGAGTTATATAAATTATGATTGCCTCGTATGTTAATTTCTTTTGTCCGCATTATTTCCTCTTCTATATTCTTTAATCTGTTAAAATAAATTATTTTACCTTCCTCAACAAAACTTCCTGCCTCCAATCCTTTGTCCGTTAATTTTTCATGTATGCTGAAATACGCTTTTTTAGAATTTGCGTTTTTTACGGCTTCTCTTAAAGTATTGTCGTCATAGTTTATTATAGTAAGTTCATCTTCAGTTTGATTTTTTACAATATTCAGTTTTGCATTGAGATAACTTTCAAAATTTCCATGCCAGTCAATGTGATCGGGTGTAATGTTCATCAGTACGGATACGGCCGGCCTAAACTCTTCAATATCGTTCAATTGATAACTGCTCACTTCCAACACTACAAGAGAATCTTCTTTAAGATCATTTACTATTTCCGAGAAAGCCAACCCGACATTTCCACATACCTTTGCGTCAAAACCAGCATTCTTAAATATATCACCCGTTAATACAGTTGTTGTCGTCTTACCATTTGTTCCCGTTATTGCAATCACAGGCGACTTGCAAAACCAATATGCAGCCTCAATCTCTGAATAAATTTTCTTATTAAGCTGTTTTGCTTTAATTATTATTTCATTATCAGGAGAAATTCCCGGGCTTTTTATTATTATGTCGCTTTCAAAAACTTTCTCAGAATGCCTACCAAGTTCATAATCAATTCCTTCTTTTTTCAAAAGCTCTTCGTCTAAATATTTTAGCTTAGACTTGTCACCTCCGTCACTGAGAAAAGTTTTTGCCCCGTTTTTTTTTAGAAGTTTTGCAATTGCAATTCCGCTTCTGCCCGCCCCTAAAATTGTGAAAGAACTGTTTTTAATGTCGATCATTTTTAATCATCTGATCTTCAGTGAAGCTAATGTTATGATCGCAAGAATTATTGCGATGATATAAAATCTTGTTACTATCTTCGGTTCAGAAATTCCAAGCATTTCAAAGTGATGATGTATCGGAGCCATTCTGAAGATTCTTCTGCCTTCACCGAATCTTATCCTAGTGAACTTGAAATAATATCTCTGCATTATCACTGACAGCGCCTCCGCAAAAAATATTCCTCCGAGTATTGGAAGCATGAATTCTTTTTTAACTAGTATGCACAATGTTCCGACTGCTCCGCCCAGCGCCAGCGAACCCGTATCCCCCATAAACACCTGCGCCGGATAAGAATTATACCACAAAAACCCCAAAGCCGCTCCCACCAGAGCCGCGCAGTATATCGCAAGCTCACCGTTTCCTTTCAGATAAATAATGTTCAAATACTTTGCAGTTTCAATGTTACCTGAAACATATGCTATTATTCCTAATGTTAAAGCAACTATTCCGACTGTTCCTGCTGCAAGCCCGTCCAGACCATCTGTAAAATTAACAGCGTTGGACGTCGCTGTAATTATAAAAACTATTATCGGGATGTAAAAATATGAAAAATCAAATTCATAGCTTTTCAGAAACGGAATTGTGGTGATCGAATGTATACCGTCAAACTGCGGCAAAAAATAAACTGCACATCCGACCGCAAGGCCAGTAAAGATCTGTCCTACCAATTTATATCTCTCTGCGAGACCTTTCTCATACTTCTTTATTACTTTAAGATAATCGTCGGAAAACCCTACTATACCCAGAAATATGGTGACAAATAAAATTATTAATATATAAATATTTCCGAGATCTCCCCAGAATAATACGGGCAATAAAACCGATACCAGAATTATAAATCCTCCCATAGTTGGTGTCCCCGCTTTTGACCAGTGAAACTGTGGTCCGTCTTCCTTCCTGGCTTCTCCGATTTGTTTCTTCTTTAAAAACTTTATTACCTTCGGTCCTAAAATAAAACTTATCAGTAATGCCGTTATAGCTGCCAGCGCAGATCTGAATGTTATGAAACGAAATATATCAAATCCAGGAGGATTAAATTTCATGTTTATGTACTCAGCTAATTTATACAGCATATAATTTTAAAGTTCTTTTAGTCCGTTTACAATTTCTTCCATCTTCATACCTCTAGAGCCTTTCACATAAATTACATCTCCCTTGTGGTTATTTTTTCTTAACATTTGTATCATATCAGTCTTATTGTCAAAATGAAAATTATTTTTCACTTTCTTCGCATTGTAAAAAGTATGATATGACTCCGCTCCGTATGTATATAAATTTTTAACTCCTTTTTTTTCTGCATACTTCCCGATATCTGAGTGCTCACTCTTGCTATTCTTGCCTAATTCAAGCATATCCGACAAGACTGCAAATTTTTCTCCGTCGGTTTTAAATTCCATCATCGTATCAATACCCATCATTACTGATTCGGGGTTACTATTGTATGTATCGTTAATGATAGTCACTCCACGAAATTTCAAAACTTCCATTCTTTTTGAAGAAGATTGCTTAAAATTTTGCAATGCCTTCTTAATTTTACTTGAACTGATCTTAAAGTATAGCCCTACTGCAACTGCTGCTAAACCATTATAAATCGAATGTTTGCCAAAGGTCGCAACACTCGTTTCGAATTCTTTCCCTCCATATTCAATTTCAATTTGGGGCTCAAAATTTTTATTATAATCCCTAAATCTTCCTTTGACATCCGTATTATGTTTATAAGAATAAGTGAACTTTTTTTCATTCTTTACTCTCCTTTGGTAATTCTTAATAAATTTATCATCTAAGTTTAAAAATAATTTTGCATTTTTTTTGGAATTCAGATAATCAAATAATTCAAACTCTGCTTTTGCGACCCCTTTCAGATCTTTTAAAAATTCAAGATGCTCTTTACCAATATTTGTAACCAACCCGTTATCCGGCTCCGCAATCCCGCACAAATACTTCAACTCTCCGTAATGATTGCATCCTACTTCAAGCACACAAAAATTATGCTTTTCATTAAGTTTCAGAAGTGTCAGCGGCAATCCTATGTGATTGTTGAAATTTCCCTCTGTCTTCAACACATTATATTTTTGTGAAAGAACTGATGCCGTCAAATCTTTTGTCGTCGTTTTACCATTGCTTCCGGCTATGCATAAGACCGGTATATCAAAATTACTTTTGTGTATCTTTGCAAACTGTCCTAATGCGAATGTAGTATCTTCAACCGTTAGTATAGCTTTGTCCGAAAATCTTTTCTTCTTCTTGCTGAACCACCCTTGATTTACAACCGCAACATCAACTCCTTTCTTAAATACCTCTTCGATATATTTATGTCCGTCAGTCCTCTCACCCTTTATAGCAAAAAAAATCTCATTCTTCCTTATCGTTCTCGAATCTATCGATACACCTGCAAACTTTTTCTTCTTTACCCTATCAAAATTTGTTTTATCAATGTGCTTTACCTTTAAAAGATCTTCTTTTCTTAGCATTCTTTACTTAGCTAATGATGAATACTTATTCACCATTTCTTTATCATCAAAATGATTCTTAATTCCGTTAATCTCCTGATAGGTCTCGTGCCCTTTTCCACAGATCAGAACTATGTCGCCAAACCGCGATATCTCAATACCTCTTCTGATTGCTTCTTCACGATTCCCGATTACTTCAAAATTATTTTTTGTCTTCACTCCCGTTAATATCTCATTTATTATTTCCATAGGATCCTCAAATCTCGGGTTGTCTGAAGTTATAATCGAATGATCGGATAATTTCGTTGCATAATCTCCCATCACCGGCCTTTTGGTTCTGTCCTTATTACCTCCGCATCCGAATATCGTTATGACTCTACCTTTTGTTTTTTCTTCATTCAATATCTCTCTTGACGATTCTATTGCATTCTTTAAAGAATCCGAAGTATGGGAATAATCAATCACCGCGATCGCTCCATTAGGAAGCTTCACCTTGTTGAATCTCCCGCTGACCTCACTAAAATTTAAAAGGGTCTTTTGTATTGAATTCATGTCTATATCATAGTTCAATACTGCTGAGACTGATGCTAAAATATTATAAATGTTAAATCTTCCGGAAAGACTCGAAGTAAGTTTGTAGTTTTTGCCCTTATACATTACATCAAACTCCAGCCCGCTTAATGTTAATTTCTCATTGAATGCTTTCAGGTCACTATCCTTTTTCATGGAGTAAAAAAACTTTTTTGCAACGGTATCTTTCAGAATTTTTTTCCCGTATTCATCATCGTTATTTGCAATTGCATGGCCGGTACACTTTAATCTATCAAACAATATTTTTTTTGCTTCAAAATAATTATTCATATCATTGTGAAAATCAAGGTGCTCACTGGTTAAATTCGTGAATATTGCTGAATCAAAGTTTAAACCATATACCCTATCCATTACAAGCGCGATCGAAGAAACTTCCATGACACAAAAATCCATTTTTGAATTGACCATTTCACCAAGCATCATGTTCATTTCAATTGAATCGGGAGTTGTCAGCGTCGAATCCATTTTCATATTTCCTGTCTGATAATCAATCGTCCCAATCAATCCGGCACTGTATCCCGCGTCCTTTAAAAATGATCTTATAAGATACATGGTCGTTGTCTTGCCGTTCGTTCCCGTAACTCCAATAAGCTTAAGCTTTGCCGAAGGATCATCATAATACACTCCGCTCATCGAAGCCATAAGTTTTCTTATCTTATCCACTTTCACTGTCAGATCTGTATTCGTATCTTCTTCACTGAAAATTACTTTCGCGCCGTTTTTTATTGCGTCATTTGTATATTTGTTTCCGTTATCCTTTAATCCTTTAATTGCAAAGAAAATATATCCCGGCTTTACCTTTCTCGAATCGTATGCAAGTCCTTGTACATTAAAGTCTTCGATTTCTGTTAAAATATAATTCAACTTAATTTTCTTTAAGATCTCTGAAAATTTCATTATTGATTTTTACAAAACAAAATTATCTTCGAACCCGGAAGCTGCTTCGTTCCCGCCGAAGGAGACTGCTCTACTATCTTTCCGCTTCCGTTAATGATCACATCGAACCCTTCAGATAAAAGAAAGTTGATAGCTTTTCTTAAGCTTAAATTCTTTATATCGGGAACCGTTAACAACCTGTCGTCGGGAATGATATTATTTTTTACCACCAATCTGACCTTAATATTGTCATCGTAAGAGATTCTTTCATTTGGTATTGGCAATTGTGATTCTATAAACTTTGCAATATTTTCATTTTTTTCGTTAGGCGTGTTATCGACAATCTCAAAATTAATATTATTCTCCATTAAGATTTCCTTTGCATCTTCTAGACGAAGATTAATCAGGTTGGGAATTAAAACTCCCTGATCGCTTAAGTCGCTTAATGTTTGAATATTATTTTTTTCAGCTGAATAATTCGTAGCTACAAATTCTTCAATTGAAATGTTTGTCGTTCCGGAAAAATTTATTAACCTGTTTGCAATTCTCTGAAATATAGGAGCTGCAACTTTTCCCCCGTAATACTGGCCGGACTTTGGGTTATTTAAAATCACGGTTATCAATATGTGCGGATTCTCTGCCGGGAAATATCCTACAAATGAAGCGTTATGTGAATTACTTGAATATGTTCCGTTGATTATTCTCTGTGCCGTTCCTGTCTTGCCGGCGACTTTCACGCCTTCTATCTTTGCATCCATTCCCGTTCCTCTTTCTACAACTCCCACAAGAAGTGATGTTAGCGTCTTTGCAGTGTTAATTGAAACTACCTGTCTTATCGGAGTTGGCATAGATTCAAATATTATTTTATTATCTGTCCCAAATTCTTTCTTCACAATATAAGATTTCATCATCATTCCGTTATTCGCTATTGATGAATAAGCATTTGCTATCTGCATTGCGTTAACAAGCACTTCATAACCGATCGACATATACGGCAAAGAAATTGAAGTAAAATCTATGGGTCTCTTCAATAATCCTCTATTCTCACCAGGTAATTCAATCCCGTTGTAAATACCAAATCCGAAATCTCTCGCATACTTATAAAATCTTTCAGCGCCCAGCTTTAATGATATCTTGCTGAAGCCAACATTGCTCGACTGCTCTATCACTTGTTGAAATGTCATACTTGATGCTCCGTGAACATCGGAAATATTTGCGCCCTTTATCTCGTTTGCGCTTTCAGTCGCAATGATAGAATTTTTATCTTCTAGTTTTTCTTCAAGCGTTGCGGCGGCAGTAATCAGTTTGAATGTTGAACCCGGTTCAAACACGTCGGATATCACGGCGTTCTTCATTCCTAATGTATCGTTTATAGTAATATTATTCGGATCAAAAGTCGGATTCGATGCCATCGCTAGTATCTCCCCTGTCTTAACCGACATCACTATCACCTTTCCGCAATCAGCATCAAATTCCTTCACACCTTTTGATAATTCTTCTTCCACAAATCTCTGAATATTTATGTCAAGTGTTAACACTACGTTGTTGCCGTTCTCGGGATCCTTTCTCGGAAAATCAAGAGAAGGTCTGTTATTTCCTCTACCATCTCTTTGCATAATGATAAAGCCCTCTTTTCCAGCAAGACCGATTTCCATGGACTGCTCGATTCCCGACTGCCCTTTGTTATCAACATTCGTGAAACCTAGCGCCTGAGCAGCTAAGCTTCCGTAATTATAAACTCTCTTCGGTTCTTTTAAAACGATCACACCGCTCATGTTCAATGTGTCCAGTCCTTTCGTTTTTGAAATATCCACTATTCTTTCCAGATAAATGAAAGATGTATTTTGCGAGGTAAGTTTTGATATATATTCTTCTTTGCTTTTTCCGAATGTCTCCGAAAATATTTCTGCTACTTGTTCAGGTTTTTCAACCATATTTGGATCAGCTGCAAATGAATATTCAAACGAGTTCGAAACCAGGACATTCATATTTCTGTCATAAATTAGCCCTCGGTAAGGAGCAAGAGTTACTTTGTTCTCATACTGTTTTCTTGCAGCTATTTTATATTTTTCCGATTCGATTATCTGAACGTTTACAAGTTTCAAAAGAATCAAAATGAAAACTGAAAACAAAACAAGATAGAAAACATTTATCTTTCTTCTTTGCACTAACTGCTTGCCGGGATTTTTGTATAAGTTAAACTGCAAAATGTAAATTTATTTCAACTGGGATTTTTTTAAAATTATATTATTTTTTTCGTCTACTGAATTTTCTTTGTACGACAGGTTAAGTCTTTCTCCAGCTATGGATTTAATCCTTTCAAAACTACTCAACTTCTCTGTTTCCGTTCTCAATAGATCATTTGTCTGTATCTGAAGTTTTATCTTTTCTCTGATCTCATTATTACTCAGTGCGAACTGATTAACATAAATAATATTGTTAATGTAAATCACAAGTATCACAGAAGTAACTATTAAAAAAATCAAAAAATAAAATATCGAAATTTTCTTTTTCCCGGAATTTCTCTCTTTCATAATCTTTTATTAAAAACTTATAAATCCTAAGCTCATTCATTACCATCTACTACCTACTAACTACTTATTGTTATCTGCTATCTGCTAACTGTTAACTGCTAACTGTTAACTGCTAACTGCTAACTGCTAAATTCGTTCAGCCGCTCTTAGCTTTGCACTCCTCGCTCTGGAATTACTAACAATTTCTTCCCGAGTGGGAACTATAGCCTTCTTTGTCAGTATTTGCAATCTCGGACAAATTTCTTCATCGAAATATGGATTATCCGTTTGCCTGAATCTTTTTGATTCTTCCTTAAAAAAATTTTTTACCATCCTGTCTTCAATTGAGTGATAAGAAATAACAACTAGTCTTCCGCCTTTGACCAGAACTTCCAACGATTCTTTTAATACTCTTTCTAGATTTTCAATTTCATTATTCACCTGGATTCTTAATGCTTGAAATATCTTTGCCAAAAAATCAATTGAATTTTTTTTATTAATGTTATATTCACTCTTTACAATTTCCACTAAGTCAAATGTAGTTTTTATTTTCGTTATTCTTCTTTTCTCAATTATTGCTTTAGTTAATCTTTCTGCATTTCCGATTTCCCCATAATTTTCAAAAAGTTCTATAAGATCATCTTTCTTAAATTTATTCAGTATGTCCGATGCTGCCATATCATCTTTTTTATATGCTCTCATATCAAGTTCGGTATTTCTCATAAAACTAAATCCTTCCTCTGCTTCTAGCTGGTACGATGATAATCCGAGATCTAACACTATTCCGGTAATTTCTTCTATTCCATTCTCACGGAGTATCTTTTTCACTTCTGCAAAATTCCCATTAATAAAAATTATCTTTTCTTCACATCTCTCTA